>Ga0209415_10003685_pt1 | contig 28499 bp, 48 predicted proteins | sample PeaSoiSIISIP2007_FD_187696 | JGI IMG/M metagenome (GOLD analysis project Ga0209415, IMG submission 187696) | Peat soil microbial communities from Weissenstadt, Germany - SII-SIP-2007 (SPAdes) (version 2) | ecosystem: Environmental > Terrestrial > Soil > Wetlands > Peat | place: Germany... | reverse complement strand
GGTCGCAGCGAGCTGCGACCCCGGTTCCATTCCGCGACCTACTTCTGTCCATCGCGCGGTCCGCTACCTAGCCCGCTCGCCGCTCGTACCGCTCGCGGTTCTTGACCAGGCGCTCGCTGGCCCCGGACGAGCACGACAAGGCGTGCCCGGCGTTCGAAGAAACCGCCGCCCCTCCCCGAAAAGAAAGCGGGCCCCCCGAAGGAGGCCCGCCGATCTAACCGTTGGGCGCGCCTACGCGTCTACGCTCCGTGTTCGACCGCCAAGAAGCGCTTGTACCGGGCGCCGTCGCCGCTGGCACCGTCGGTGCGGATCGACCAGTCGCCGGCGAACTTGGCGAGGCCGGTGACCTTGTCCTGCATGCGGTTGAGCGGCCCGCGCAGCAGCACGGCGATGTGATCGGTGTCGACGTCGATCCCGTTGTTCACCACCTTGGCCTGGCCGATCTTGCCGGTGATGCCCGCGTCCGTCACGGTGCCGTCGTAGTCGATCCAGTACTCGCGGATGCCGCCCTGGCCGACGAACAGCGGCCGGTGGATCGGCACGCCCGCGCCGGGCCCGGGGGTCTGCGTGCCGCCGCTGAACAGCTCGCCGGCGAACGGATCGTGCGGCGAGTAGGTCACGCCGTCACCGTTGGTGGTGAGGACGTTGTCGATCTGCGGGCACTCCGTGTTGGGGAGGAAGATGACGTTGAGGATGTGGCCGAGGGCGAAGTCCTTGTACATGTACCAGTCCGGCAGCGCGGTGTTGAGGCGCTGCATCTCCGGGTCGGAGAAGACCTGGCCCTCCGAGGTCGGATCGATGTGGCAGTGGTAGCGGCCGTCCTGGAAGCGCGGGACGTTCTGCTGGCGGAACCGCTGCACGGCCCCGCGGATCGAGGCGAACGAGAAGATGTCCGCCGAGGTGATCGGGTCGATCGACTGGCCGCCACCGACGCGCGTGATGAAGCTGGCGTCGCCGGAGATCACCGGGTCGCGCGCCGTGACGGTGACGTTGGCGCCGTCGAGCGTCAGGGTGCCCGGCCCGATCTCGTCGCCCGCGTTGTCCGGCGCGAACGCCGTGACGTTGCGGGTGATCGGCGTGGCGCCGTGGGTGATCGTGATGGGCAGCGGGTTCGCCGTGGACACCGGCGCGAACTGCGCGGGCGACGCGCCGGCGAGCGACGGGTTGCGCGCCGCGGTGAAGCCGTTGAGCGACCGCACGTGGATCGTGTGCGCCGGGCCGGTCGACTGGTCGCAGACGGTGTTGCCGGAGAGCGCCGCGTTGTACTCGCGGTCGCGCACCAGGCGGTTGAGGTTCTGCGCCATCTTCATGCCCATGGCGTGCAGGTTGCTGAGGAGCAGCGACGCCAGCGCCATGTTGTCGGTGAGCATGTGGGTGTCCACGGTGGTCGCCCACTGCTGGACCACCGCGGTCCACTGCTCGTACGACAGGGTCTCCGGGATCGGGTCATCGCCCGGGGTGAGCGGCGCGAGGTCCGGCGTGAGCAGGCCGCGGGCGGTCTCGAAGATGCGGTCGCCGACGTTGCCGGGCCACTTCTTCGACTCCACGTCCCCGCGGAACAGCATCGCGGGGAACAGGGCGTCGTGGAACGCGCGAACCAGGATGCCGTCCTGGACGAGCTGGCGGACCAGCGGGGACTGGAGGATCACGGAGAAGTCTTGAGACATCGTTTTTTCCTCTTTGGTGGGTTGCGCGTTTTGTCAGCCCCGAATCTATCAGGGCAGGCGCGAATCCGCAACGGGCAACCCGATCCCGTGGGCCGCGGCTAGTCGATCTTGAGCCCCAGCGACTGGATCCGCTGGCGCACCTCCTCGGGCGTTGCCTTGTTTGGGTCCCACTTGCCGGCAGCCGCGGCGGCGGCACGTGCGGCCGTGGGAGAGGGCGTCGGGGGCGCGCCGCCGGGGATGTTGCCCGTGGTGGCTGGCGCCGGCGGGGGCGTCGGGGGCGGCGCCGGCTTCACGGGCTCGTCCCACAGGTACGCCTCCGTCTCCTTGAGCCCGGTGAAGAACTTCTCCTCGTCGAAGGCGTCCAGGTACGCGGTGTCCCCGGCCATGTGCGCGGCGCCGAGCCGGCGGTCCAGCATGAAGACGGCCTGATCGAGGCGCTCGGGCTTGACGCCGGCCTTGAGGGCGGCGAGGCGCATCTGGTAGACGAGCTTCTCGTTCTCGACTTCCTCGGCCGCGGCCTTCGCCTTCTCCTCGGCGGCCACGGCCTTGCGCTTGTTCTGCTCGGCCTGCTCGCGCAACTTCGCGGCCTCGGCTTCGAGCTGCCGGACGCGCTTGTCGCCCTTGCCCTGCCCGCCGGGCTGGCCGTTCCCGGGCTGTCCACCGGGCTTGTTGGCGGGCGGAGGGGCTGCGGGGCGCGCGGCGGCCGGTGCGGGTGGGGCGCCGGACTTCGGCGCGGCGGCGGCCAGCATCTCCTCGACGGACGCGTAGCCCAGTGCCTTGGCCCGCTGCTCGAATGGCGCGAGGGCGGCGGTCCGGCCCTTCTTGCGCTCCGACTCCTTGAGCGCCCGGTAGGCCGAGTGCGGCACGTACTGACCACCGGTCGTGGGCGCCGCGGGTGCGGCCGGGGTGGCCGGTGCGGCGGCGGTTCCGTTCGGCGCAGCGCCACCTGGCGCTGCGGTCCCCTCGGGGGACGGTGCCGGCATCCGGCCGGCCTTCCACTTCTGCATCAGCATGTTCATGGGGTTCCTCCGACTGTTTCCACCGTCGTCGCGTGTAGCGCCCGATTAACCGCCGGCGTCGCGTGCAAAGCCGCCCGAGGCCGCGCGCCCCGGGCTCTCGTGCGGGAAGCCTAGCCCTCGGCCGACTGGCCGAACGCCACGGTCAGCAGCAGCGTCGGGTCCGACGGCGCCGGGTACCAGCCGATGGTCACGCCGGTGACCGTGCCCTCGAAGGTGATGATCCCGGTGGTCGGGTCGTATGCGCAGACCGTCGCCGACGGGGTGGCCCCGGCGTCGCCGATGATGCGCGCGCCCAGCGCCGCCGTGCCGACCGCGGAAGCGCGGACGAACTGGAGCGACTTGGCGAACCCGGGCACCGACGGGCTCACCGAGTCGGCCGCGCCCTCGCCCGACACCAGCGCCGGGATCTTGAACGTGTTCGCCACGGCGAACAGGGCCGCGTTGGCGCCGGACGTGAAGTTGCCCTGCTGGAACGCCTGGGTGTCGCCGAACCGCATGGCGCGGAGGGCGTCGCAGATCTGGTTCGGGTCCGCACTGTTGAGCGCGTCCTGGAGGGTCTGGATCTTGGTCTTGGTCGACATCGCGCGGCTCCTTGGTTACTGGGTCTGGCCCAGGAAGATCGTCACCGTTGTACTGACGCCCGGCGATCTTGTCAACGCAATCGCCGTAATGGGAACGTCCAGCGACCCCAGCCACAGGGACCCACGCACCGGGATCACCGCGGTCACCGGCATGGAAGTTCGGGGGTCCGTGTAGGTGAGAGACACGTACACGGTGGCCTCGATGCAGACGAACCGGATGAGCTGCGCCTGCGTGGGGCCGATCAGCGGCACGCTCACGGGGTCGTCGGACGCCAGCGTGAAGTCCAGCCGCGACCGATCCTGGAGCGCGTAGATCTCGTCGAAGTCTATGCCCTCCGTACCGAACCCAGACGGCGACCCGATCGCGGGCACGTCCGTCAGGGACCCGGAGAACTCCAGTGTGCTGGGAACCGACATCGTGGTAGCGGGTGTTCGACTTGAACGAACCTACCGGCGCCCAGGCGCCGCAGCCAACCCCTGGCTCAACCCGCATCACGCCCGCGCGCGGCGAGCGCCGTGCTACTGGCCGAGGTTGCCCCCGATCGTGTAGGGCTTCTGCTCGGGTTGCTGCGGCAGCTCCGACTCGGGGTACAGCTCCTCGATCTCCGCGGCCGGGTCCTCGTACTCGCCGAACGCCGGATCCTTCCGGGGGTCGTCCTGGCCGAGCTTGTTCCAATCGACGGGTGCCATGTTGCCTCCTGGGGTCCTGCCGTTCGCCGTTACTTGCCGCCGCCGAGCACGTACGGCTTCGGGGCCTGCGGCGCCGCGCCGGTGTCCCCGAAGGGCCCGCGCTCGAAAGCCGCGTCCTCGTAGGTGCCGGTCTCCGCGTCGACGACGCAGCGGAAGTCCTGGTTGGGCTTGTCCTGCCCGACCTTCCCGGCCCTCTCCTCGTTCTTGGTCGCCATCGCGCGCTCCTCCTGGTCCGGGGTAACTACTTGCCGCCGCCGAGCACGTACGGCTTCGGGGGCTCGTCCGCGGCGCCCGGCTGCGGCGCGGCGTTGTCGGCGTCGTCGCGGTAGGGCTGCGTGATGGGCTCGAAACCCGGCGGGTAGTCGATGTTGTCCCCGCCGCGCAGGCCGTCCGGGTTCCCCTTGGCCACGGCGATGCCGCGGAGTGTGCGGGGCTGGTTCACCTTCGGTCCCTCATGCGGCATCGCGCCCCTCCTCTACTTCCGGCCCGAGCGGAGCCCGGCGTACGGCAGGTTTCCCTCTGGCAGCGCCTGCGGCGCCTCCATGCCGGCCCACCCGATGTTGCCCTTGGCCTTCTCGATCGGGTGGTCCTCCGGGAGCGCGAGGGCGTCCCCGCCGTGGAAGGGGAAGTCGCGCTCGTCGAGGTAGACGCCGGGCGACTTGAGGTCGGGCTTTCCGGTGTCGGGCTTCGGCATGCTCTGGACCGTATCAGGGGAGCGACGGCCGCGCAAGTCCTACGCGGCGGGGTGCGGCGGCACGCCGGGTGGCGCCGGGGGCGCGGGCGGGGCGCCGGCGGGCGGGGCGGCAGCCTGCTGGCCGATCGCCTGTGCGACGTGCCCAACCACGAGGTGCGGGTCGCTGTAGTGTGCGCCCTCGCCGGCGGGGTCGACGGCCTTGTGCGCGCGATCCCAGGCGGCGGGATCCATGCCGGCGGGCGGCGGGCATGTGTCCCCGGCGCACTGCGACGGGTCGTGCGTCTGCATCTTGGCCTTGACCTCGGGGTCGTGGACGCCGGCCTCGACCTGCTGGCCGATGTGCGCGGCCAGCGCCTTGTCCTGCGCGGCCGCGGGATCGGGCGCGGCGGTGCCGGGGGTGACCGCGTGCGGCGGCGGTACCGGGGCGCCTGGCGCTGCCGGCTTCTTGCCCGGCGGGAACGAGAGGGGCTTCTTGGCGGCGGCCGTGGCCGCGTACTTGTTGATGGCGCCGGGCGGGAAGGGCATCGGGGATCCTCCGCAGTGTTGTCCGGCATGGGAGCACCGCGGGGGCGGAAAGTCAACAGGGCCGGGGATGATCTGAGGCAAGGAGGCCACGTGCCGCACGAAGGTTGGATCGGCTACGCCGACCAGATGATGCACTACCTAGCCGTCGTCCATGCCGACCGCGACGAGGGGGGAAGGTTCATCGTGCGCGGCACGATCTCGACGTACATGGGCGCCGGCGAGGAGGCCGTGATCGGCGGGGACGCGGAGTACCGTGTCGGCGGGCCCGAGGGGCGCTGGTGCAACCTCGCCGCCGGCCTGCGCGGCACGTCCTACGGCCACGGCGTCCTGGTGATCTAGTGCCCCGACGCTGGCCCCAACTCCCCGCTTCCAAGACCGGGCTCTGCCGCGCCGACAACCGGGCGCTCCACACGCTCCTCGACGCCTGGGACCACGGGCTGCCCACGCCGGCCACCCACCTCGACGCCAAGACCGTCGCCGATTTCCGAGAAGGGTACGACCAGGCCAACGCCGAACGTCGCGCCCGTCGGGAAGAAAAGGAGGCCGCCTTCGACAAACCCATCCTCGGACTCGGTTGGGAAAAGCCGCTGGCGGCCCTGCGGGAAGGCAGGCCCTTCCGGCAAGAGGGCCTGACCTGGAAGGGGCGCGACACCCTCAAGAAGGGACTGGCGCACCTACGAGAAGCGGCCGCGGCCATGTCCCAAACCATGCACGCGAAGCTGGTTGCAGAACTCCAATTCCGCGATGTCTGCCAGGAGGAACTCCTGGACCCGGACCAAATCGCGGACCTCATCGAGCGGGCGGTCACCAGCCCGCAGGCACGCGAGTGCCTGGCTGCCCGATTTGGTGAGACCCAGACCCTGGAGGATCGCGACTTCGAGGGCATATCGGAGGCAATGAGCGCGCGCGAGACTGCCAACCTGACCCTGCGCCGCACATTACGACTTTTGCTGGCTTACAACATTGTGTTAACCGACACCCAGGAGGAATTCCAATGAGCGACGCCCCGGTTCTCACCATCACGATCAGCCACGAGACCCTCAAGACCGCCGTGCAGGCCGCCCTGCTGGAGCAGGGGGTGCTCCCAAAGATGTTCGCCGCGGCGGTCGCGCAAGCCGGCGACATGGCGACGCCCCTGGTCATGCGGCTCCAGCAGGCCTTCCTAGAAGTCTCGGACGACCTCATGACGGACCCAGCCTTCATGGACGAGCTGCGCGCCATCGCCCGCAACGCCCTGATCGATCAGGCCCGCGCGCTCGGCAAGGTCAAGGCAAAGGGGGGTTGACCATGGCGGCCCACGACATCAAAGCGGTCCTACGCGCCCTCAAGGATCAGGGGTGGGCGATCGAGCAGCTGGATGCCTCTCGGCAAAAGGCGCTGCACCCAAGCGGATCGATCGTGTTCATCAGCGGGCGCATGCTGGAACGACGGGCCCTCATGAACACGATCTCGGACCTCCGGCGCACCGGCCACTTCGTCTGGCCGCCGCCCGATCGGCACGCCCGCCCCCAAGCGGTCGAGCCACCGGCCACGGACGCGCCCCGGGCGGCCAACCCCATCGCGGCCCTCGTGGACGACGTGGCGCGCGAGGTGTTCACGCCGAACACCCTCCCGGGGGGAGGCGGCAGGGACGACTTTCCCCCGCCGTCCCTGGCGACCCCTTCCCCTCCCGCCGACCCTATCGACCGGGCGCTCCTCCTCTTCCGGGAAGCGCGGGACTACTACGCGCTCGCGCAGGATGAGGCCGACACGCTGCTGGCCGAGAAGATCGCGGCGGACGCCGAGTACGACCGCATCCTCGGCGAGATCGAGGCGAAGCGTGACGCGGCGGGCACCCGGTACAACGCCGCGCGCAAGGACGTGGAAGAAGCGGCACGCGGGATCCGCGAGGCGAAGGAGGGGCTCGACCGCGTGCTGATGGCCGGCGTGCCGGACGACCGGAAGCCCGGCGTGGTCGTATCGGTCACGGACGCGCGCGCCGATCGCAGCGCGGGGGTGCGCCGTGGCTGACCCGCGCCCACTCGACGCCCCTTGCGACGTGGGTGAAAAGCCATCCTTCAAGAACGGCGCTCGGTGCAAGACCCACGGGCAGCCGTACGACACGTGCCACCGAGCGCGGATCGCTGCCGGCAAGGACCACTGGTGGCGCCGATCCCACGTCTCGTTCGGCACGCCCATCGACAAGTGTGCGCGCTGCGGCCTCATGGCCGAAGCCTACGTCTACGACCCGACGCGGCTCACGTCCTGCCGCGGCTATGTTGTACCGGACCCTCCGATGCGAGCACCACGGCGCGATCCGTCCCCGCTAGCCGTCGCACGTCGGGCCGCGCGCGCTTGGAAGGCACTGGCGGCGCAGTACCTCGGGCTCCACCATGAAGCCATCGCAGCGCAGGAACGCTTGGAGACGGAACGTACCGCCTTCCACGTCAGCTCCGTACGCTGGGAAGAGGCCGCCGGCAACCGGCTATCGCGCGCCAACCCTCGATGCGCCGGGGTGGGGGAGCGGCGTTCATCGGGAGCCCCCCTGGCTGTGGTGGTCGATGCTCTTGCCGCCGCTGGGGGGCGCGATCGATGCTCCTCCCGTGGGACGAATGGGAGGAAACAGGGACCTAACAGGGACGATCGTCCCTAACGTTTCACCGACGGTGACTCGCGGGCTTAGGGACGAACGGACCACAAAGGGGGGTTCGCCGCAGCAAGCGTATACGAGCTGCCAGCCAGGTATCTGGGTCCCATTCGTCCCGCTCACGGGCGCTCTCCGTCGGTAGCGCCGTGGGGACGATCGTCCCTACGCTCGTCCCTGTCCGTCCCTTCCGTCCCACGCTGATCTTGCGGGGACATCGCCTGGTAGTGCGCCTGATGAACGACCCGGTGGAGGAACAACTCGACGTGACCGACACGTCCGCCTCCCTGGAGGCCGCACAGACGTTGGTCGGCGGCTACATCGAGCGCCTCTCGTACGACGGCGGCGCCCTCGACATCTGGATGAACGAGGACGGCGTCGGCCGAGGCCTGCCGATCACCTTCCGCCTGCCCGGCGTCGGTCCCGACTTCACCGGGACGCCGTGGGAGGGCGCCGCCATGATAAAGATGGGTGAGAACCTGGCAGGACCCGGCGAGCCCGGCTTCTACGAGATCCGCGGTGACGTGTTCTTCGCGCGGTCGAACGACGAGGGGGAGTGGGCGGACCTCACGGACGACGACGTGGCGAAGATCCGGGCCACGATGCGCGCTGTGCGCGCGCTCCCGCTCGGGGGCTAGCCCCGCACCGGCACGCGCTCACCCTCCCACCGCCACCCCGGAACGCCCCACGCCGGGCGCCAGGCGGCCACGCAGGCCCGATCTTGCGGGCGATTCGGCGGAAAGCGCCAAGTCTCCCCGGCCATGCCCTTCGGCACTGGCTCGCCCGTCGGCGCCGTGGGAGGCATGACGAAGGATCCCCCCGCCCGCACGACTTGACCGTGCATCGCGCGCGAGTCGATCGCCACGCGGTCATCTAGCGGCGTCGCGTCGGCGTCGTCCTCGCAGTACTCGACCCAACGCGTGTAGAGGTCCGGCACGTCCCGGCCGATCTCCTCCAAGCCGTCGACGTGCGCCGCGTTGGCGGCCCACATGCCCTCGGTCCTGGCGATGCGCTCGGCCTGCCACCAGTGGTTGTCGGCCACGGCCTGGACGCGGTCGATGGCGTCGCCCACGGTGCCGCCGGCCAGCGTCGTGACCGACAGCTCCCGCTCCATGCCGCCGATCAGGTCCGCGCCGTACCGCTGCATGGACTCGGCATGCTGCCGCAGCAAGGACGGCCGGCGCGCGTCCAGCACGCCGGCGAAGCGGGCGGCCTCCTCGACGCGCAGCGTGGGCTCGACGCCGGCGTAGTGGGCCTCCAGGCGCTTCACGCCGTCGATCAGTGACTCCAGGGACTCGGCGGACGCCCGGCGCGTGAGGCCCGCCATCTCCTCGCCCATGCGCGCCGCCAGCGTGGACTCCGCGTCGCGCAGCTGGGCGGCGACCAGGCGGGCGTGGTAGGCCGTGAAGGTGTCGCCCCGGCCGGCGCGCGTGAGGTAGCGCAGGCGAGCCATCACGCGGGCCTGCGTGGTCTCGTAGAGCCGGCGGAGGTCGTCGACGCCGGCTCGGTCGACCACGCGGTTCAGCAGGCGCCGGTGGTCGTCCAGGATCGCGCGGTAGAGCGCCACCCCGATCTACTTGCCGGCGAAGCGGCCCTTGTCGTCGCGCGGCTGATCGCCGCCCCCGCCGCCGCCCTGACGTGAAGGATCCGTGCGCCCACTCGGACCGCCGGCATCAGCACGTCCCCGATCGAAACCCTTCTCCTCGGCTGCCGCGATCTCGTCCCCCGAAACACCCACCGATCTGGCGTACTCGCGGGCGCTCTGTAACTCCGGTTGAGCGGGGGCGTAACCAGCGTTCGCTGCAGACGACCGTCGAGCCGCGCCGTGCACCGCCGCAAGCGCGTCTTCCTTGGCGCCACTCTCGTCCTCGGTTACCCTTCCCGAGGAGGTGGCCCACACGCGGACGGGGTGATCTCCGCCACCGCCGCCCTTGCCCCCCGTGGCGGTCAGCGGCTGCCACCCGCGTAAACCTGCGTCCCTGATCTGGCCCAGGTTCTTGGCAGGTGAACTGTGATAAACGTAGGCACCCCGCTGCGGCATGCCGCCGGTCGTGCCGCCGGCCTCGTGGACGCCGTGGCCCGTGATGGACTCGTAGAGTTTTTCGTGGGGCATCTTCGCCATGGTCGCCTCCCGCGTTCGCGTACCCACTCTATAGCATCCCCGGGGCCGTGTCACTTCCCGTCGTCGAAGCCGTTCAACATCCGGTGGCGCAGGAGGTCGGTCGCCCCGATCAGCGTGGCCGCGTGGACCTTCGTGCTGTCGTGCGCCCAGCCCGTCGCGATGGCCTCCTCGCGCCCCTGCGCGGCCGGCAGCGTCGCCGCCACCGCGCAGGACGACAGCTCCCCGGCCTCCGCGCGCTTTAGGAATTTCCGCAGCATCGCGACGATCGGGTTGGCCGCGGCGATCGGCACGACCTCGGCGTCGGCGCGCTCCCCGGCATCTTCCGCCATCACGCGCCCCCGTGGAGCTTGCGCAACGCCTGGGCCACCTTGATGGCCCGCTCCTGCCGCAGCGCCGCGGCCTTCGACGGGTGGCGCCCCAGCACCTTGCCGGTCTTCACCGACCGCAGCACGACCTTGCCGCCTTCCTTCCGGATCACCGGCCCACCCGCCCGAGAAAGATCGCGAGCGCCGGCCAGTCCCAGCACGTCGGGGAGCGCGGCATCAGGCTGTCGCCGGGGCCGGGGGCTTGCCGCCGCGGTCGCGGTCGGTGCCCTCGTCGCCGGCCGGCAACACCTGCGACGAGTCCACGCCCTTGTCCCGCGCCTTTTCGTGCAGAAGTGTGTGGTGCATGCCGCAAAGGGTAGCCAGGTTCTTCGGGGTGGTCGTGTGCCCCGCGTTGGAGAGCGCCGCCGTCGCCGGGATGCCGCCCTTGTGGTGGACCGTGATCCCACCGTTCGCTTCGGTCCCCAGCTCGTTGCACCGCGCCTTCTTCGCCTCCCCCGGGAACCCGTCGTACTCACAGCGGTAGTTCGCACGCCTCATCACATTCAAGACCAAGCTCGGTGGCAGACCCCCTTTACCGCCCGTCGCCAGTTTCGAGCCCTCCGCCTTGGCCTCCTTGCGGAGGATCGCCAGCGCCTTGGCCTCACCCGGCGGCAACTCGTCGTCGCGCGCGCGGTCTGGCTTGCGACCCCCGCCGAACTTCTCCGCGATCTTGCCCGCCTGCTTCGCGTACGCCTGCCCGGCCGCGCTCACGTGCCCGTTGTATCACGGCCCATGGCTGGGGACTAGGGGGTGGGCGGAATCATCGTGGTGCTAGGCGTTGCCCGTGTGGGCGACCGCGAAGACCATGCCGGGAGACAGCACCAGGCGCGCGTTCGCCATCGGCAGCATGGTGCCGGCGCGCTGCGAGTCCCCGTCCGGCCGCCCACGGTACGTGACGGTCGGCCGCCCCGTCATGCCGGCCAGGCCGACGACCTCCCCGTAGGTGATCTGGCTTCCTGGAAACTCGTGCTCCCGCGCGTTCACCGTGATCTTCATGGGCTAGTGCCCGTTCGGCCCGACGATCAGGCGGCGCCCGGGCACGGCGGCGAAGGGCTTGTCTTTCCCCGGCCCGTACTGAAATTCGAGCAGCACGTTCATGCCCGCGCGGCTGTACCGCTTCTCGCCGGCAGCCGCGGCCTTCTCGGCGTCGTGGATGTGCACCTCGCAGGGCGTCGTGACGCCGACGCGCAGCATGAGGCCGTAGCGCGTCGGGATCAGCGGGTCCTGATCGGTCGTGGCGCGCCGGATGACCATGGCGGCCCAGAGCTGCGGGGCGCGCTCCTGCACGTCGCGGGCGCTGAGCATGCAGATGAAGCGCGCGGCCGGGGCGCCGCCGCACTCGCACCGCTCGCCGGGGTCGAAGGCGAACCGGCGCCACACCTCCTCGGCCGTCTGCTTGCCCCCGAAGAGGCGCTTGATGTGGATCTGCTCCCCGCGCGGTCGCTCCCCCCGCGCGGGGGGCGCCTCTGCCCGGATCGGCAGTTGGCCGGCCACGGCCTCGGGTTTGGGGGGATCCTGGAAGTCGGTCAGCGCCGCGCCCGCGATGGCGTCGGCCACGTCGGGGGACGCGCCGCTCATCGATTCGAGGAGGCTCTCCGCGTCAAGCTCCCCGTCGAGACGGCGGCCCGCTTCATCACGCGGGATCACATCAATCACGTCGATCTTGCTGTCGCTCACGGTTCACCTATCCGGTAGAGGGCGTCTTCGGGGCGCAGGGCGCGGTCGTCGATGTAGTAGGAAACCTCGGGCTTGCCCTGCGCGCCGTCGTCGATCGCGTCGTAGAGCCCCGCGAACTCGCGCTCGCAGCAGTCTACCATGGCGCGGTAGCGGGCTTGTTCGAGCGCGTGGTCCGGGTGCCGGCGGGCGGCGAGGCCGAGGGGGTCGAGGTCGTGGTTGAAGCGGAGCGCGCGGTTGGCGCGCGCCGACCAGATCAGCACGCGCCAGCCGGCGCGCTTGAGCGCCTGGAGGAGACGGCGGGCGCCAGGGCGCGGGCGGGGCGGGGCCGCGTCGTACGTCGGCACCATCTCGGCGAGCACCCCGTCGAAGTCCACGGCGACGACGCGCGCCATCTACTGCCCCCACGGGGACCAGGACGCGACGAGCCGCGAGGCCTCGTGCCACGCCTGGGGGAAGACGCGAACCGCCGGGGGTCGGCCACCCACCCTCCGGCCAAGTCGTTCGCCCGCCGCCGGCGCTCTGGCGACGGTCGTGCCCCGCGGTCGGGAGCTAGCCGCCGCGGTTGGTGCGCGTGTCCCGGTTCCTGTAGCGGGCCGGGGAGCGTCGTCTTCGCGGGTGGCCTGTTTCCCGGCCGCTCGGACGCCCGTTGGTGGGAGCTTGGTCATTTGCCGCGTTCCAGCCGCGCAATCTCCCTTGCGAGATACCACGCCGCCTTGCGCAAGTCTTCGAGCGCGCTGGCATCTTTCAACGCCGGGTCCACGAGCCCGGCGCGCCAGATGTGCTTGATCGTGGTCCCGAGGTTGAACCCGTAGTGCTCAACGATGTCGATGCACTCGACGCCACTGGGGTGAAGGTTGTAGTGCTTCGGGTGGTTCACGGCCTCGGGTTTCTTCTTCACGTGGGATCCTCCTTGGCAGCGCCCGGGTCTAGGGCAAGATCGTCCGGGGGCGCCGGCAGCGTGAACACGACGGCCCGGACGATCCCGTCCTCGCTAACCTGTTCGTGGATCACCTTGCCGCCAACCGTCCCGATGAACGCGCGGATCGCGCCCGCGGCGTCGAGCCTCAGCCGCGCTTCCCGCACGCGCGTGACCCCGGCGAAGGGGGGCAGGGCCGCCTCCATGTCGATCTCGGGAAGGTCGAGCGCGCAGTACTCCCGCGCCTCGGCGGCCGTGATGCGGATCTTCCACACGCCCCACCAGACCAGCAGGCCCTCGGGGGCATTCTGGTCGATGACGACACTCGAACCAGCGTCGGCGATCTGGTAGGCCGTGCCCCCGCGGAACGTGAGGGACTCGGCCCGGGCGCGTGGGTCGGCCGGCGTGAAGTCCTTGCGCACGAGGAGCATCATGGGCCGCACGCGCACGGGAGTCCCGGGCCACCGGTCTTGTCGACGTTGTAGTGGCCCACGTCGCACCACGGTGAGTCGTAGCCGAGCGACCCGGCCTCGTTGCAGCAGGCCTGGCCGGCGCCCCCGCAGGTTGGGTCGGCCGCCTGGCAGTACCACAGGCCGTCCACGCACCCGGGCGTCGTGCAGGCCGGCCAGGCGTAGCCGCGGCAGACCCGCCCGGCCCCACACGCGCCACCCGGGGCGCCCACGGCGGCGGGGCAACAGGGCTCATCGAGGCCGCCGCAGGGCGTGCAGTAGCCTACGGGCGTGCAGGTCACGGGCGTCCACATGGGCGCGCAGGCGAGCCCCGCCGGGCACGTAGTCCCGCCGCTGACCACGCGGCAGGCCACCAGCGCCCCGCAGATCCAGGGGGGCGCGTCCGCGGCGGGCACCGCCTCATGGGGGGCCACGGCGTCGGTCATTTGGTGGTCCGACATGCCCGCCCGGGTGTCCGGCACATTTCCCAATGAATCCACGCCGCTATCTACTTGCTGGCCGACCCGCATGTCCACGGGGCTGGGGGCGTCGGCGGGGCCGCCGCAGCCGGTCAGCAGCATGGCGAAGCCGATGAGGCCAAACACCGCCGCGGTCCCCGCCAGCAGGTAACCTACGATCCCCCAGGCCATCGCCTTCTCGCCGTCCGTCATGGTCGCCCTCGCCCTGGATCATCCCCGGGGCGTGGCCGGTTACGCCGCCGAGCCCCCGGCGCCGCCCCCGGGACCCCGGAAGAGGCCGCCTTCGAGCTTCTGACCGACGAGCGTCTGGCCGGCGGCCTGCTCGGCGGCCTGCTCCTTCTTGATGGCCGCCATCATGCCGGGCACGTCCTCGACGCGGTAGTAGGGCGCGACGAAGGAGACGGCATGCTCGGTGTCGAGCAGGCCAGCCTGCTTCGCCATGCCGGCCGCGCGCGTGGCGAGGTCCACGTCCTGGAGGTTCGGCGTCTCGTAGGGCGGCCACACCAGCTTGATGGTCGCGGGGGTTTGGCCGAGCGTGCGGTCCACGTAGCTGGTGACGCCGGTGGCCGGATCGGGCACGGCCTTCGGCGGCAGCACCACGCCGAGGTTGCGGCCGGCGAGGATGCGGGCCGCCGCGATGAACTTCTCCAGCAGGGGCTTGATGCCGCGCTCGCCGTACTGCTCGCGCAGCCGGTCGGCGCGCGCGTGCATCGACTCGTACTGGCGGTTCACCTCGGTGGCCGTGCGGTTGGCGACGTCCGGGTGCTCCAGGACGCACTGCGCGACTTCCAGGGCCTTCTGCCGCAGATCCTCGGCGGCCTTGAAGGCGGCCTCGGGGCCGGTGCCCGAAATTTCGAGGTACTTCATGCCGTCGCCCTTCTTCAAGATGATGGCACGGCCGGAACCCTTCCGGACCGTCCCCAGCTCCTCCGGGTCCAGGTCCGTGTCGATCACCGTTGAAGGATCTGAGTTCGCCAGGATGCCCCGGTTGGCCTGGGCGATCAGGGTGTCGATTTCCTCGGTCAGCTCGTAGATGCCGACGCAGTCCGGATCGCCGTCGGCTGTGTCGCGGCTCACGGTGTTCTGGATCCACACGACCGGGACGAAGCCGAAGCCGTGCTCCACGACCTTCGCCATGCCCTCGCCCGGCTCCTCGCCGGGTTGGGGCACGTAGGCGTCCCAGTCGGGCTCCTCGCCATCCGCCACGGGGATCGGGGGCCATTCCGTGTCCGTGGTGGTGTCGATGACGCGCCTGTACCAGAAGTCCTGCACGACGGGCTCACCGGTGATCGGGTCGAAGCCCTCAATCGGGTAGTAGTAGCGCTCCTCCAGCCGGCGCAGCTCCAGGGTGTGGCGGTTGGTAAAGTCCGGGTAACACCAGCGGGGGTCGTGGCAGTAGAACGTGGGCTTGCCGCCGATCAGCGTGAAGCCCACGACGGCGGTGCCGACGGCGCCACCCCAGTCGCGCCCGCCCATGAACTGGGGCATGAGGCGCCCGACCTCCGCGACGCAGCTCAGCCAGTCCTCGGACTGGGGGTCGCCCTCCACGCGGATCTGCGGGTGGTGCCGCTCGCTGAACAGCATGCCGGTAAAACGGTCGACGATCACGCGGACGAGGTTGTAGGGCGCGGAGGGGCGGCGGAAGCGGAGCGGCATCTCGCCGGCGCCCTGCGTGACGAAGCCGGGCGCCGCGTAGCTGGCGCGCATCGGCGTGTCGCCGGCCGCGATGGCCTCGGCATCCAGGGGGGACAGCGCCTCACTGCCGTCCCAGTTGTAGACGCGGGCGCTGTAGCGGTCGCACCGGTAGATGGCCCAGAGGAAGTTGAGGTCCCGCTGGCGCTGCGTCATGCCGAGCGTCTTGTTGCGCGCCTTGAAGTCCTGGATGGCGCCGGATGCGCCGGCCGCGCGGATCAGGTTGCGGCTCGGGCCGGCGGTAGCTGCCCCGGGGGTCGGCATGGCCTTACCCTACCCCACGCGGAGCGCGCGGTCTAGACGCGGGGCGGCCAGGACCAGCCCGAGCAGTGGGGCTCGGCCGGCACGTCCTCGGGCTTCTCCACCCGCATGACCGACGTGGCCCACGCCTGGAGCTGGACCTGCTCGCCGGGCATGGGTGAGAAGTGGTCGTTGCCACCGTCGAGGTCCACCACCAGGTTCACGCACGTGTCGCTCCACACCTTCACGACGCGCGCCGGGTTGGTCTTCTGCTTCCCGCTGAACTGCTCGAACCAGGTGTAGAACACGACGCGCCCGAGGGTCGGCTTCATGCCCCGAGGCTCCCACGCGCGCGATTAGGAGTCAACCCCCCGCCGCCCTGCCATCCTGGGCAGTCCAATCGGCGAGAAGGGCGTCCTCCAGGTCCGACAGCAACGTGAATCCACGGGGCTCTCCGTCGGTGTGCGTCCACGGTTCCAGCCCGCTACGCCAGCGCAACGCGATCCAGCCACCAACCGGGCGTGGGTACGCCACGCCCATGAGGTGCTCACGCTCGCGAGGTCTCGAAGGCCTCTTCCCGAAGTCCTGATCGGTGGGGTCCGGGGTTTCCTTGGCAACCGCGTAGATTCGCCAGGAACCGTTCTCCTCCATTCGTGAGCGTACCCATAGCGGGGCGAGCACGACGCGACTTGAGGGGAGATTGGCAGAAACGTATGGGTCATCTGGCATGGGCGCCTCCTGTGTCAATGGTTTCCCTAGCGCGTGAGGGTGTCGATCACCATGCCCTTAGCCTTGCGGCGGCCCTCGACGGCGCCCTCGCGGGCGAACCAGGAACTCATCAGTCGATCGCCGCTGTGCGCTTCGGGGTTGTAGTTGAGCATCTCCTGGATCCAACCCTCGATCTCCGGCTCGCACACGCCGCCGACGCACGGGATGATCCACTTGCCGTTCGCCAACTCGGTGGCCAGGGACTCGATGCCGTACTCGGGGTGGTGCTTCTTCGCCGCCGTCGTGGTGAAGGGGCGGACCGGCACGGCCGAGACCTTCCGGACGAGCTGGTAGATGAAGGCCTGGGCGGCGTTGTCCTCCACGAGCACGATCGAGTCGTAGCGCCGGTGCGTGTCGATGATCTTTTCGACGATCTGCGGGGCGGTCCAGCGGCCACTCTCCACCATCAGGACTTCGCGGGTCTCGTCCGGGTGGACGATGATGGTGAACAGGACCGTCGGGTCGCTGCCGGCGTGTTGCTGCACACCCAGGTCGACGCCCGTGTACGTCATGTATCCGCGCGGCACCTTGGCGAGCGCGTAGCCCAGCCGCTTCCCCTCGCCGCGGGCTTTGCACCGCTCGACCCACTCGCGGCGGAAGCGCGCCTGCGAGTCGTCGCGCGACCTGCATAGAATCTGGCGAGCGAACTCGAAGGGCCCGAGATCGCGACGCGCGCGCGTAATGGCTGCGGCGGACCACCGCTCCGGCCACGTCAGCACGCCGGTCTCCTCGGCGCCCACTGGCCCCCGCGCCGCCGGGTACTCCCGCCGCGGCCAGCCCTTCACGCGGGTCAAGTGGTGAAGCAAATCGCTGTTGTGGATGCGCACGTTGGAGGCGCCGAACCAGCCGGTGCTCGTTTGGAGGTCGTAGATCCAACCCTGGTGGCGGAAGTGCTCTACCCGCCGGACCGGGATCTCGATCCTGTCCGGGAAAACGGTGGCGTGGGTCGGCTGGCGCTTCGCGATGGGGAGATGAGGAAGCCCCAAAGCGCGCGCCTCTTCCCGCGCCAAGCGCAGCTCGAACGTCTCCACGCCGCCCGGACCTAACCCGGGCTTCGACACCCCCATGAAGGTGCAGGATGGGTGCCCCAGGTTGGCGATCCAGCGCTGGAGCCCGCACACCAGTGCCTCTGACGATGTGTTGAACCGCGTCCCTGCGGAGGTCAAACACCCATCACCCTTCCAGTAGGCCAGTAAGAAAGGGCGCGCCAGATCCGGGGTTACCTGCTCTACCCAGGGGGCCAACTGCTTGCGGCGCGCCCCGCGACCGAGGTTCCGGTGCAGCCATGCCACCGCCTGCTCGCAGCAGAACCACACCCGGATCTTCCCGGCCTCGTGAGTCACGTGTGGGGTGAGCCCCGTCGAGGCGCGAATTGCCTCAGCACACTCCTCCGCGAAGCCCATCTCCTCCGGGTCGTCGGATCGCCCAAATGAGAAGCACACGCGGTTGTTGACCGGATCGGCCGTGCCTTCTGCGAGCCAGTACCCGGCAACCGTCCACCACGCGGCGGTACTTGTGAAACCGGCCGTGGCGCGGTTCTCCTGGTGACGCGGCTCGATCCCGAAGACATTGACCAGGTAGTGAATCGTCTTCCGGCCAGACGTGTAGCCGTAGCGCTTGGCGATCTCCCCGTAGGTACGGCCGGAAGCCAGCTCCTCCACCAGGGTATCCCGATCGATCTTCGTGCGGCGCCCCGTTACCTTACCCGCCCGTGCGCGCATCTCCGACGCCGGCTCGTGGGCGCGCTCAATACCCGGAACAAGGGGGGCGCGGTCCATGATCAAGCGGTCGCCTACTACCACCTCGCCGGCCTCCAACAGACCACGGCTGGTGGGCACGCGGTGGTTGTGCGTGAGGCGCAGGGGACGGTGCAATCCGGCTGCCTTGATCTCCACGGCGGCCGTGTCCACCAACCTCGACTCGGCGGCTAGGGGCCGCTCCCACTTCGCCGGCCCAACCAACATCTCATCCTCGGGCGCCAATTGGTCGGCACGACGCACGCCACGGTTGGTCATCACGCGCTGATCCGGCAGCAGGCAGGGGTGCCACGCAGTCCCGCAAACGATCACTCGCCCGCGCGCCGTGAGGCGGCCCATGACCGTGGCCTCGACCCACTGGATCAGTTTCTTCCGCTGCTCCTCCGTGCGGGTGTTCTCCTCGTCGAGGATGTCGTCGATGACGATGAGGTCGTAGCGGGAGCCGAGGATGTTGCCGTGGACGCCTGAGGCCGACACCGTAGCGTCGCGGGAGATCACGGGCCGGTCCACCGTGATGAAAGAATCGGTCCAGGGCCACATGGGGCGCAGGTTCGGGTAAACGGCGCGCACCTCGGGCGAGGTCTTGATGTAGCGGCCGACCGCGCGGACGATCTTCACGGCCTGGTTGTGCGTGTTGCTGAGGAGGAGGATGCGGATCGTCGTGTCGCGCCCCACCTCCCAGATGATGCGGCCGACGAGCTGCGACGACTTCCCCATGCTCACGGCGGCGAACAGAACCATGCGGTCGTGCGCGTCAATGAAGTCGTGCCACTCGCGGTGGCAGGGCGCGAGCCGGATGGGGCCCTGCGTGATCTCGTCGCGGAGGACGTAGCGGTTGAAGAACCAGGGGGATCGGCGCGCCTCCTCCACGCGCTCGGCCCGCACCTGGTAAGCGCGGGAGAGCTGGGCCCGGACGTCGGCGGGGAGCGGGGAGGCCACGGGTAGAGTCTACCCCTGGCGCGGGGCGGGGGGCGGGGGCGGCGGCAGACACGCCTTGCACGACACGATCAGCGGCGGTTCGTGGAGGTACGGCTGGCCTTTACCCCTGTGCGGGGCGCCCTCTTCCAGACCCTCAACCGACACCTCACGCATTCCCTCGTACTTCGGCAGCGCGTCGTTGAGCCGCTTCCACTCGTCATCGGAGATCGGCATCCTAGTCCTCCGTGTCGGTCGCGCGGCGCGCGTCGCACGGCTGGGTGGTGTCGACGGCCTTCGGCTCGTAGCCGGGGCACGGGCAGGGGCCTATGGGGTCGGCCATGGCGTGGCAGCGCATCACGAAGCGCCCGCTGTGGACGTGGCCGGCGTGTCCACAGTGCCGGCACGGACGAATCGGCGGGCTCACGCCTGAACCCCCTGCGCCACGCGGCACGGCGGCGGGTAGTCAGTCCGAGCGCCGCCGGCCTTCACGTAGGACCAGGCGGCCACGTCGCGCGAGGTCAGGAGGCTAGGGCGCACCACCGACAGGCGCCGCAGCCCGCAGCGCGTACAGGCGTCGTCGCGCCACTGGTGCCGCGGCCCGTAGTGAGGGATGCCGCCCACGGCTACGCCTTCCGCCGCGGCACGAGCACGGCCGGTTCGTTGCACTGCGGGCACTCGGCCGCCCGCCGCCGGTCCGCGTCTTCGGGCGGCAGCCAGGCGAGCCGGTGCTCGCTGCACGTGGCGCACCGCAGGTCGTGGGTCGCCGGCACCGCGCGGCCCGAGGCCCAGTCAACGGCCGGCTTCATCAAGGCAGCGAGAGCGGGACCTCGGATCGGCACCTGGTCGGCCGGGGCGGGCCTACGCGCGCCAACGGCAGCGACCTCAGGGGTGAGGTCGGGCTTGATCGGGGTCTTCGGGGAGCGGGCCATCTACCATTCCTCATAGCGGACGCAGCGCACGGAGACCCCCAAGGCCACGGCGTCGTTCATGACCCTTTCGACTTCCTCGCGCAGGACGGCGCGCGTGCGTTCAAGCTCCGCAAGGAGAGCCTCCGTCTCCGGTGGCGCGCCACGCTGGAGGAGGTCGATGTGGTGCGCCGCAAGCGCGGGATAGTCAGCCATGGCGGCTACGCGGCGGTCCTTCGCCATGCTAACCCTCCTCGCCCGGCCGGCGGTCGTTCCAGCAGCCCGGGTGCCCGCAGGACAGGGGCGTGACCTCGCCCTGGTTCGGCGTGGCCTCCACGAGGGCCCGCAGCTGCTCGCGCGCCTCGTCCATCGAGATCCCCGGGTAGTCGGACCGCGTGATGGACACGCGGAGGGTCTGGCGCTCCGCCGTGAGCCGCAGGATCCCCGTTGAGCACGCCCGGCCGCGGCCCACGAGCCGGGCGAACGCCAGGCCGAACCGGACGGGCTCCGACGCGCTGTGCCACCAGGTCGGCGTCACGTCGAACACGACTTCGATCTCGGGTGTCTTCACACGATCCCCCGATCTTCCGCGAGCCACTCCTGCACGGTCAGGACCCCTTCGGCGCCTTCCCGGGAGCGCGCGTCGATCTCGCTCTCGTCGCCGATCGCCGAATAGGGGATCCAGGCTTCCACGGCCTTGTCGTCGACCGTCACGGCCACCAGCACGGCGGCGTCGGCCTGCCGCACGACCGTGACTTCCAAGTCCACGGTGGGGCGCGGCATCAGAGCCCCCGCACGATCAGGACGATCAACGCGATGGCGCCGACCACGGCCAGGGCCTGCACGCCCACGACGACCCAGTCGCGCCAGCCCCAGCCGAAGCCGCGGGCGCGGTTGTAGTAGCCGGCGGCGCTGGCGATCAGGAGCCGCTCCTTCGCCGCCAGCTCCTCCTCGGTCAATACCGGCAGGTCGCGCGGCGGGGCCTTCACGCACCGGGGCTGGGGGACGATGTGGAGCTTCGGCTGGGGTGCCATGCGGTCCTCCTGGGTCGGGTGTAGCACGGGCGGGGCTACGGCTGCCCGAGGGCGAGCCGCAGCCGGCGCATCATCTCCCGGTCCGCGTCCGACCGGCGGGTCGCCTGGAGCACGGCTTGCTCCAGGGCGCCGAGACGGCGGTCGATGTTCCGTCCGGCTTCTTCCAGGATGCCGAGCCGGTGGGAGATCGCCGCCCAGGCCACCTCCTCGCCCAGCCCCACGCCCGGGGGCGGCTGAGGACCGGCCGGGGACCGCGGGAGGCGCAGCGCGAAGTAACTGTCGCGCCAGGTTCCGGCCGCTTTCAGCCAACCGGGAGAAGCGCGCGTTACACCTCCGGCGCCGGCGTGGACGTCCCACCCGCCCGCGTTGGCGATGACGCCCCAGGCGGCTTCGAGCAGGTCCGCCATGTCGGCGACCACGGCGCCGGCGTGCGCTTGCAGCAGTCGCTCGGCGGCGTCTAGCTGGTCGACGCGCAGCGGCCCAAAGGCCTCATCGATCTCGGTCCGCCAGTCGCGGGATCCGGGATCAACCCGTGCGGGCCGCTGCGGCTCACCACGGTCGGCCGCGAGCTGGGCCGCGTCGTTCTCAGCACCCCGGTACTCGTCGGCGCACGCCTGGGAGCAGAACCCGTCGTGCTTGCCCCCGTCCGGCAGGGAGCCGTCGCCCGGTTCATCGCCCGCAGTCACGTCGTTCCCGCAGTTCGGGCAAGGGTCGTGCAGCGCCACGGGGAACTCCACGTCCAAAGGCGGGATCCCTGCTGCCGGCGTGCGCAAGCAGTTCTCGCACAGGTTCCCGGCCGTGCAGCTACCCGGCCCGCGATCCAACGTCGGCCCCCCGCAGCCCTGCCGCACGCCCCCCACCGCAGGGCGCGGCTGACGGGGAGCGTCGCCGAACACCCGGGTCTTCACGCGCATCGCTCGCGAAAAGTCCGCGTAGCCCGGCAACATGGCGAGAAGGTGCTCCTTCTCCATCGGATCGTCCGTGGCCGCGATGGCCTCTTCCTGCTCGGCCGCGGCCAAGAGGCAATCCCCGCAGGCCTCGACCCACCCGTGCATGACGGCATGGCGCGCGTGTACCGCCCGCCGGTCCTCCTTGGCCGCGGCGCGCTCGTCGGTCGGGGAAGTGGTGGGCGTGGTCATGTGGGCTCCTTGGGAAACGGGGCGGCTACCCACGCCGCCGCAGGATGATGATCTCGGCCGTGCCGCCCATGTCGTCGGTGACGCCCGCGTAGAACCGCGCCAGGTCGGCGAGCGCGCGGGAGAGGTTGGCTGCCGGGTCTCCCGGGCCGCTCGGCACCGTGAACTCCATGAGGAAGTCGCAGTTCATGGCGCTGTCGCGACCGAGGCGCCCTTCCGCCGGAACCTTCACGCACACCTCGAAGGGGCCGACGAGCACCCGCGGCAGTTTGGCCGTAATGGTCTTCTTCACCTTGTCTCTGAACGCGCGCTTCGGCATGCCCTAGATCATCCCCGCCGGGCCGCGCGTTACGGCTCGCGCCCCAGCCGGACGCCGCGTCCCCGGAGCAGCACGAGCCCCTTGACCTCGATCTGCCTGACGCGCTCCCGCGTGAGCCGCAGGAAGCCGCCGACCTCCTCCAGGGTCACGCCGTCGCGCGCCGCCACGTCGAGCACGCACGATCCGTCCGGGTCCATGTCGGCGGGCTCCCGGTCGGGCCAGTTCCACTTGATCGCCCCGGTAGCCGGCGACACGTCGAGGTAGAGGTTCCACCGGCAGCTCACCCACGGGCAGGGCCGGGGGCCGTCCACGCAGTCGCCGCGGGTGCGCGGCCGCTCGGGCAGCAGGATTTCGGGGAACTCGGCGTCATCGGGCATTGGCTGGGGCGTCGTACCACAGCATCGCGGCCCGGGGATTGACGTCGGCCATGCCGTGAGCTTGCCGGAGGTGCTGGCCGTACTGGTAGACCGGCGTGGGCGCGCCGCAGGGCCGGCCGTCGACCTCGACCTTGCACCGCTTGAGCGGGGGCGTCTTGGCGGCCTCGGGCGTAGGCGGGCGCCCCTTCGGCCGGGCCGGCTGCCTCAGGGGCGGCGTCTCCACCTCGTCCGCGGCGGCGGCGTCGGGGTCCGGATCGGCGTCCGGATCCGCATTCGGCACGGCATCTTCCGGTTCTTCCCCGGGCGCTTCTTCGCGCGGGGCGGCCGGCGCCGGCGCGCCGCGGCGGCCGGTGCTGGCGTAGTAGCCGCGCCGCACCCGCGTGATCTTCCCGGAGGCCGCCAAGGTCGACAGCTCGATCGACACCACGGCCACGGACGACACCTTCACGCCCTGCTCGGCCAGCTTGGCGAACACGGATGGGGCCGTGTGGACGCCGGCGTGCGCGAGCACGTAGTCCCGGATCGCCGCCCCCACGCCGCCTCGGGCGCGCCCGGGTCTCGTAGCGGGCGCCACCCCGGCCGACGGACTACCGGCCGCCGCGCTGGGGGTCGCGGTGGCCTCGTCGGGGGACGGCGTGGGGGCGGCCAGCAATTTCTGGCGCGGCCGGCGCGCGGGCGGCAACCGCTCGCCGACGGCCTCGTTGATCTGTCCGACCATGCGGTCGATCTCCTCCGTGAGCGTTTCCCGATCGGCCACGAGGGCGTCCAGGCGGTGAACCTTGTCGGCGATCTCACGGGCCTCACGCAGCAGCTTCATCGGTTCCCCCCGGGGCAAGCCGGCACGGCGTCGATCGGCTGGCCGTCGCAGCGCACGTAGGTGACGTCGGTGCCGATCCAGCAGCCACAGCGAGCCTGGTGGGCGTGGTCGGCGAGCCAGCGGACGAGCAGGAGTGCGGCGGCGTCGCGCGCGCGGCCGGCGTCGTCGGCGCGCGCTTCGCCGATCTTGAGCCGCACGCCGGGCTCGGCCCCCCACTGCGCCTCGATGAACCAGGCGCCGCCGGTGCCCGGCAGGGCTGAGCCACGGTGCGCGCGAACGCGGAAGGCGCCGAGGGACCCGTGATCGGGCCGGAACGCCACGCCGGTATCGTCCGGGGGCTCCGGCGTGTCCCACGCGATCGGGGTAGGCAGCGTCGGCGTCACGGCGTCGACTCCACGAGGCAAAGGCAACACTGCGCCCGGTGCGCGGCGGCGTCCGCGTGGGTCGCAGCGTGCCAGCAGTGCGGGAGCCGGCGGGTGTACCTTGAAAGCGCCGCGGGGCACCCGGCGGACGCCTCACGCTCCGCCTGTTTGAGTTCGATATCGCCTGGCGGGGTCATCGCTTGTTGCACCCGGCGCGCGTGTGGATCCAGCGCCCTCGCCGAACCTCCGTGTGGTTGCCCATGGTGACGGCGCCGCACCGACACTTCGTCGCGAAGATGCGCTCCTCGCGGGCGTGTTCCGCCTCGCGCCTCATCGTCGGCACCCCTTCCGGTGCAGGCCGTTCAGCGCGCCGCACGCCGCGCAGGCGTTCGCCGAAGCGTCCGTCGAGAGCGCGCCCGCGTATACCGACGGGACCACGTCGGCAGCCGCCAGCACAGCACTGCGCATGTAGAGCCCAAGTGATTCCCCAAGGCGGTCGGCAGCGGCCTGGACGCGCGCGCGCTCGTCGAACGAAAGCCGGATCGACACAACACCGCGTCCGCCCCCGTTCTCCACCGCATCCACCTTGCCACCTCGCCGGCCCACGGACGTATTACTTACGCGGATGGCTGACGCCTGTCAAGTATTACTCACGCGCCAAGTAATACCGCCAGATCCGGCCAAGTATTACTAATGAACCGCCCCGTTGGTGCCGTTCGTCCCCGCCGGCCCGCCGCCATCCGTGAGCGCCTTGCCGCCGGCCTCCACCTCGCGCGCGTGGCGCAGCAGGTCGGCGGCGTCGTCGATGACGGCCTGGGCCTCGTCCAGCGTCATGCGCTCGATCTGCTGCACGCCGATGATCGCCGTCGGCTCGCCCAGCTTCAACCGCTCCAGCTTGAGCGCGGCATCCGCCAGCACGCCGATGGAAACGCCGAACCGGGCCAAACTGTTGGTCATCTGTACCACCTCCCGCGGCGTCATCTGCCCGCCTTCCTGCAACCGGCGGTACTGCGCCCCGAGGTAGCCAAGGGTGTCCCGCTGCAACATCTCACCGGCCAGCGCGTACATCGACAACGCCGTGTTACGCGCCCCGCGGCAGATCTGAGCTTCGGCCGCGGCGGTCTCGGCGGCGTCCACGCGCGCCACGTCCTGCAACTCCGCCAGCCGTTCCTTGTACTCGGCCTCAAGGGTGGCAAAGCGGCGAGCCGCCCGCTCACCCGCGTCCCCCACGATCTTCTCGGCATCCGCGAGGGCGACCTTGCGGATCTCCGAGGCCTCCGCCAAGGCCTCCTCGGCGGCCGCGCGCCGCTCCTGCGCGGACTCCGCGAGCACCGCGCGCTTAACCAGATGATCGTGCGCGATCACGTCCTTGAGGGCCGCCCAACCCCGCTGCGGCCAGCCGTGGTTCCACGCCCGCTTGATCGTGAGGCGGTTAAGCCCGGTGCGCCGCGCAATCTCCATGGGGGCGTAACCCAGGTCGCGGCAAGCCTTTACGAGGTCGTCGTACACCTCCCGGTTAACTCGGGAGCCTGTTCCGCGCTTGGAGGTGTCGCTCGTCATGTCCCGCAGGATAAGTCAACGGCCGCGTAGGGTCAACCAGGTGACGCGGGGAGGAGGAGGTGGAAGTGGTGGGGCGGCATGGGGCCGAAGGAGGGGTCGATCGCGTAGACGGCGGGCCTGGCATCGCCTTCGTCGCTTAGGAGGAGGACGACGTCTTCCGGGAACTCCCACTGGATGCGCGCGAGCCTTGCCAGGATGGCGGCGGGACCGAAGAGGGTCTCGCCGTCCGGGTCGGGGGATTCCCACAGGGGGGCGTTGTAGGCGGCCGCGTAGTAGTCGGCCTGCATGGCCTTGTTGCCACCGGCGTGCTGGGTGACGGGGCGGAGGTCGAGGGCGGCAAGCTCCCGGGCCACGTGGGAGGCCGGATCTTCTAGTTCTTCCAGGGAGTTGACGTGGAGCATGACGCTGCAAAAGGTGCTCATGGGGAACCTCACGTTAGGCGATGAACCAACCGGGATCTTCGCGCGTGGTTGGGCCGCTCATCCCGGTCAGGCCCGGTGCCAGGGGGCGGCGGGGTCGTCGTAGGCGCGGGTGTCGTGGTAGATGGATGCGTTGCCGCGGAGGCGCATGATGCCGGTGGACTGGACGCGGAAGCCTTGCAGGATGACGATGACGCCGCGATGGAGGATGATCTTGCTGGCCTGGATGTCGCGGGTGACCAGGTAGATGCGGCGCTTGGAGTAGCGGGCACCGGCGCGGTACTTCCGCTGGCGCTTGGAGCGCCACACGGGGCCGCCGGGAAGGCCGAGGCGGGCCTGGTCGAAGGGCTGGGTGGCGAAGGGGTAGGTGGCACGGCCGTCGAAGACCACGTGGCCGTCTTTGCCGGATCCGAACATGGGATACTGCCTCCTAGCGGTCTCGGTCGGCGCACTCGTCCGAGCAGTAGACGGCGGGCCACTGCGGGTGCAGGGGTTTCTGGCAATCGTCGCTGTGGCAGAGGGCTGGCGAACCATCCTTGTGGGTGTTGGGGTGGACGCCGCACAGGGCGCAGCGGTCGCAGCAGCCCCGGTGGGTCCAGTCGGCGTGACCGTAGAGCGCTACGATGTCGTCGCGGAGGAGGCCGAACTCAGCGACCAGGCTGTCGATCTGGTCATCGGTGAGGAGGGTGCGGAGCTGCTCGTGGGGCATGTAGGCGGCCAACTCGCGGGCGTGGCGGGCGCACAGGACCATGCCACCCTTGACCATACGGTAGACGGGGGCGTCGGGGGTTTCCGGGTCGGGCGGGGGGAGCACGGCGCCGTCCTGTGCGAGCTGCTCGAAGCGTAGGACGAGCTGCTGGACGGGAGGGGATGGGGGCTGCATATGCCCCTCGATCTGCCGCGGGGCGTCGGCATCGACTTCCAGCAGGGAGAAGCGGTCGGGTAGGTCGGTGTCAGCCATGGAGGGCGATCCAGTCGCGGATGTCGACGCCCAGGGTGTCGGGCGCCTCGTTGCCCACGCAGGTCCCGCATCGCATCATCTCCCCATTCTCCTCATCCAATCGACAATCGTCTGCAATTCAGACGAGGTCGCGTCGCGCTTCAGATTGTTACACCGCCAGCAAAGAAGGGCGATGTTGCCAACTACGTAGCCACGTTCGGGGTGTACGCGGTCGATAGAGGGGGAACGATCCCCTTTCAACCCAGGAACCTCGGGAGCCAAGCGAAGAACCTCACCACACGCCTCGCACCTCACCTGGCGCCGCAGCCAATCCATGAGGAACGCGACGGTGAGGATATCCCGATCAAACGGAATGACGAGTGCCTTGACACGCATCATCATCCCGCTCCGAAGATTGGCTGCCCGCGTGTGAAGTGGGCGGATCTCCCAACGAGTACGTTCCCGCAACTCCCGCGCCGGGCGCTCCCTTACTGCATACAAGGCGCGCCGTCGAGCGTCCCTTCTCTCCTTTCCAGGGCGAGCCTTCCACTCGCGGTGGTACGCCGCACGGCACTCCTTACACTGATGCGCCAACCCCTGTAAGCACAGAGGTGACGAAACGAAGTAGTCCCTGGTAAACGGCTTCGACTTCCCACACTTAGAGCACGTCATGGTAGCCTGGGGCAGGGTGCTAGTCACCCGACCACTGTAGCCGACGGTCGTGCCACTAGTCAAGATGAAGAGAGATCCAATCGCGGATATCCACCCCCGGCGTGGCAGGGCATTCCAAACCAGTGCAATCCCAGTTTGGGCGGGCGCGGCGGGCGAACAGCTCCAGGCGGGGCTCGGCCGGGTACATGCGGTCCAGGGCGTCCTGGAAGCCCTCGGGCTTGCGGCTGTGGGGCATGGCGGGGGCCAGGAGGACGGCGCGCTCGCGCTTGCTGGCGGGCACGGGCCCGGGCTTGCCGCGCGTGGCGATGATGGCGTGCTCGCTACAGCCGCGGAACTGGCGGCCCATGCCGAAGGCCAGGTCGACTTCTTCGGCCAAGGTCTCGGCCAGGTAGACGATGTCGGCGCCCTTCGCGGTCTTGACCCAGGTATACAGGGTCTTCGGCGTAAAGCCCCAGGCGCGCGCCACCCGGTAGCCGTCCTCCATGAGGGAGGCGGGGCACCAGAGACCCAGGACGGCGCGGTCGGCGGCGATCGGGGAGATCGGGAGGGCGCAGAGTTCGTCGGTCGTGAGGGTGGCGTAGTTGGCGGCGGCGCCGCGCTTCACGGCCGCCATGGTGAGCCGGTCATCGAACGTCCACGGAGGATCTGCTGCAATTACGCCGTACTTCATGCGCCGGAGCCGTAGCCGTAGCCGTAGCCGTCGCCGTCGCCGGAGCCGGAGCCGGAGCCGGAGCCGGAGCCGGAGCCGGAGCCGGAGCCGTAGCCGTCGCCGTTGC
>Ga0209415_10003684_pt1 | contig 28504 bp, 25 predicted proteins | sample PeaSoiSIISIP2007_FD_187696 | JGI IMG/M metagenome (GOLD analysis project Ga0209415, IMG submission 187696) | Peat soil microbial communities from Weissenstadt, Germany - SII-SIP-2007 (SPAdes) (version 2) | ecosystem: Environmental > Terrestrial > Soil > Wetlands > Peat | place: Germany... | reverse complement strand
GATGAGCTGGAGCAGATGCCCGACGACGATTCGGTGCGAACCGAGCTCGACGAAGGGGAACTGATCACGATGCCTCCCACGGGCTTGGACCACGGTTATTATGAGACTGGGATCGCTTCGATCCTGCGGGACTATGTGAAGCGCAACCGCCTCGGCCGGGTTTACTGTGGCGAAGCCGGATTTCGCCTCAGCGCCGGCACGGTGAGGGCTCCCGATGTCGCCTTCGTTCGCCAGGAACGCCTCGAAGGGCTCAAGAGCAAGGGCTTCGCCAAAGGCGCGCCGGACCTGGCGGTCGAGATCTTCTCACCCTCCGATTCCGTGCCCCAGTTGATGCGAAAAGTGAAGCAATATTTCGCCGCCGGATGCCATACGGTTTGGATCGTCTATCCGGACGCGCGCGAAATTCATGTGCTGGAAGCCTCCGGCCCGGACCGCATCCTGGGCGATGCCGATTTGATGGAAGCCGGGGAGCTGCTGCCCGGATTCTCAGTTCCCATAGCCGAGTTCTTCGAATAGAGTAGACTGCTGTTTTACAGTAGATCTTATGCTCACGCCCGTCGGTATCGTCGGCTTCCGCGGCTACAGCGGAGCCGAGTTGGTCCGGATCCTTTCCCGGCATCCTCACGTCGAGCCGGTCCTGTTGGAGCATCGAGAGACCGAAGATCGTCCGCGCCCCCTGGGCGATGCCGGCCTTCGCCGCCTGAACTTTACCGTCGATGAAGCCCGAGGCGCCGGAATCGCCGCCGTCTTCCTCGCGACGCCGCCGGAGGTTTCCATGAATCTCGCAGCCGGGCTGCTCGATGCCGGTATTAAGGTCATCGACCTAAGCGGAGCCTTTCGTCTGGGCACGGCGGAAAATTATCAGCGCTGGTACAAGGAGCCGCACACGCAGCCCGCGCTGCTGGCGCAAGCGGTCTACGGTCTCCCCGAGTTTTGCCGGGCGCGCATTCCATCCGCGCAGCTCATTTCGAACCCAGGCTGCTACCCGACCGCTGCCAACCTCGCCATCAAGCCTCTGATCGAGGCCGGCGCTATCGCCCGCGAATCCGGCATCGTCTGCGACGGCAAGAGCGGCGTTAGCGGAGCCGGCCGCAAGCCCTCGCTCAAGACCAGTTTCTGCGAGGTCACCGAAAACTTTTCCGCCTATTCCATCCTGGATCATCGCCACGTTCCGGAGGTTCTGCGTATTTCCGGGCTTGATGAGGCCGAATTCAGCTTCACCGCGCAGCTCATTCCGATTCATCGCGGAATTCTGGAGACCATCTATTTTCGCGCCGTCGAATCCATAACCTCCGCAGACGATTTGCTCGCGATCTACCAGAAGCGCTATGCCCATGAGCCCTTCGTGCGCCTATACGCCTCCGGGCAAGTCCCCGATCTGGCGCAGGTGAATCACACCAATTTCTGCGATATCGGACTTAGATACGATCCCGCGACGCGGCGCGCCGTGGTGGTCTCGGCTATCGACAATCTGGTCAAGGGCGCAGCCGGGCAAGCTGTCCAGAACCTCAACTTGGTGCTGGGATACTCCGAAACATCCGGCCTTCTCTGAACAAATGCGTATCCTGATTAAGCTCGGGGGAACCCTCCTGGACGACCCCGATTCTCGCTCTAGCCTGTCCCGCGAAATCGTAGCGGCCGCTTCATCGCCTGAATATGAAACCGTTGTGGTTCATGGCGGCGGCAAGCAAATGACTCGGTTTCTCGCGGAGCGGGGCGTAGAAAGCAAGTTCATCAACGGATTGCGAGTGACCACCCCGGAAATTATCGACGCCGTTGTCAAGGTTTTCGCGGGCAGCGTCAACACTCAATTGGTGAGCGCCTTTCGGGCTGCCGGGGCGAGTCCTGTTGGCCTCACCGGCTTGGATGCCGGATTGGTAGACGCCGAGATCCTCAATCCCGAATTAGGGCAAGTCGGCCGGCCTGTATGCAGCGACGCCAGACTGCTAGAACTTCTAGTACATAAGTACTATCTTCCTGTCGTCGCCTGCCTTGCGGGAGACGCGCAGGGCCGGATCTTTAACGTGAATGCGGACCAAATGGCGGTCGCATGCGCCTCGTCCTTTAAAGCGAATAAACTTTTATTCTTGACCGATGTAGACGGCGTCCGCGACGGCGCGGGTGTCGTCCGCGAAATTCTGACTGCAGCCCAAGCCAGAGACCTCATCGACCACGGCGTGGCCACCGGCGGAATGCAGGCCAAACTGGAGGCGGCGATAGGCGCGCTGCATGCAGGTGTGGCCGAAGTGCATATTGCGCCTGGAGCGAATCCGGGAATCGTGGGCCTGTTGTTGAGCGGGTCCCAGGTTGGAACGCGGCTGGTTCCGTAGTACCAAGCTGCGCTCTCTGAGAGTTTGCTAACAGCGAGTGCGGGGGAATCTTTTTCCATTGCATCTGCGGAAAAGCGTGAGACAATCTACTACAGTTAAGTGAATACGCACGGAGAATAGTTCGATGATTATTGCACTATGATCTGAACGCGGGGGCCTCGTTGCGCAGCCCAGCGGGCTTGGTCGTGAGGTGTGTAAAATGAAAGCCCTAACGATAGACGTCAAACAGTCTACGGGGAGGATTCTTTCAAGCACGATTTTTCGGCCGGGGGGCAGGAAGCTGCTTGCGAAAGGCCATCTCTTGAGCGAGGAAGATGTTCACCTGCTCGAGATGGAAGGATTGGGCCAGGTCTGGGTGACTGAGCTCGAAGAGGGTGAAGTGGGCGAGGACGATGCCGTCAGCCAGGTGGCTGCGGAGATGGGTTGCGGATGCCTGGAGATGCGCTTGGCGGCGGGCGGCCGCGCCAATGCCTTCGCCACAGAGGGTTGCTGCGTGCTGGTGGACGAAGATCTGCTGCGCAATGTCAACTGCGCCTCCAGCGTCGTGATTGCAACCAACACGAATTTCAGTTTTGCAACGGCGGGACACAGGATCGCCACCATCAAGAGCGCGCCGTTCGCCGTCGCCAAGTCCCAGTTGGAAGCCGTCATCGGTATTTTGCGCGAACGCGGGCCTGTTTTGCAGGCTCGTCCAATCCGCTCGCCTTCCGTGGCTGTCCTTTATAGCGACCCGGTAAATGGCGACCGCGCGCGGCAGCTTTTTGAAAGCGTCATGCGCCAGCGGCTGGATAGGTTCGGCACCAGCGTTAGCTTCGCCTTGCCGGTCACGGAGGAGGAAGACGGCGTAGCGCGCTCGCTCCAGCATCTGCTCCGTGCCCGCCCCACCGCGGTTCTTATCGCCTCCACCACCGCGCCGGCCGGTCCCGATGACACCGTCGGACGAGCCATGCTCCGCACCGGCTGCACCCTGGAGCGGTTTCTCGCCCCGGTTGAGCCGGGAAATCTCCTGCTGCTAGGCTACAAAGACGACATTCCAATCATTTCCGCCCCAGGATGTTTTCGCTCCGCCAAACCAAATGTTGTAGACTTAGTCCTGCCCCCGATGTTGGCAAGGTATAGGATCTCGGGGTGGGAAATTGCCTGTCTTGGTCATGGCGGGCTGCTGGCTTAACTTTCCCATATCGAACAGATTCCTCCACTGCCGCAAGCGGTAACCTCCGAGCCGCTTGCGGGTGCTCTTTGGCCGGGTGCTCTCCCGAGCGCCCGGCTTTTTTTTCCCAAAAACGCGCCGTATTTTGCTTTGTTTCCGAACCGCGACCACCGGGGAGCGGTCTGTTCAGATGAGGAAGGAACCGGAGCAGCGCGAACTCGGTGAGAAAAGATACTCGATAACACGGCATCCCCGAACCATCCGGGAGCCGCCGCCCTGGCTTCCTTGAGCGATCCTATCAAGGACCTCGTTATCCGGCAAGCTAGTAAAAAGACCAGTCTGCAATTTACTACTTCAACAGCGCCGCCGCCTCGTCGAGCTGCGCCGCGAGCGCCCGCAGAGCTTGCGCCACGTGCCGCGCCTGTTGGTTGGCTTCTTCCCAATGCTGCGCCTCGACCGCCTCGCGAATCCCCGGCAGCGTCTTGGCGTCATAGCCGGTATAGAGCCCCGGAGCGTAAAGCTGGTGCTGGTACCATTCGCGGCCCGGCAACCCGCCGGCGGAAAGCAGTGCGCCCTCGGCCCGCTGCAACGCTTGGTTGGCTTTCGCCAGACGATCGGGCGGAAGTAGCGGAGTGCGTCTCATCGCCAGCGCCAGTTGATCCTCATATGCCTTCGAGGCCGCGTCCAGCCGCGCCAATTGAAACTGCACCTCGCGCAGATCCAGCATGCCGGGCCGCTTCGGGTTTTGCGCCTGTTGAGCTTGCTTCTGGATGTTCTCGGTATATCCGCGAACGGTCCGCTCCAGCACTCCGAATTCGAAGGGCAGCACGCGAGCGTCGGCCAGGCGCAGGATGGAAATCGTCATCACCTGCGACAAAGCCTTTCCGTATGCCAGGTCGCCGTCGGAAAAGCGGTCGAACCACGCTAGCGTATCGTAGATCGAATGATATACTCCGGCGTCCCCTCCCGCGAATCCGAGGTTCATGCTGGCGACGCCGGCGTGATCGAGAAACGGCACGTAGTCGGAGCCGGAGCCAAGTGCCGCCAAGTGAAACTCGGGCGGCGAGTTTTCCGTCCCCGCTCGCCCGCGCGGCGTCCTGGCCTTCGCCGCATCCAGCAGACTGCGCGGCCCGGCCGGCTCGGTGACGTCCCGCAGCACCTCGGTAAGGAACGTCTCCAAGCTGTGCGACCCTCCGGCGTTCAGCGCGCCCCGGCCGGTGTTGTCCGAATTGAGGTACACCGCCGCGTTGCGTTGCAGTTCCTTCAAATGTTTCTCGGTCCATTCGGTCGAGCCCATCAGCCCGAACTCCTCGCCGTCCCACAGCGCGAAGACGATGGTCCGCTTGGGCTGCCAGCCTTGCCGGCGCAGGATCGATAAAGTGCGCGCGGTCTCGAGCAGCACCGCGGCGCCGCTCGCCGGATCGGAAGCCCCGTTGACCCAGGCGTCGTGATGGTTGCCATAGAGAATCCACTGGTTTTTATCTGTCGAGCCGGGAATGGTCGCGATCACGTCGTGAAGCGGCTTGGTGGACCAATCGAAATCCACCTTGAGATGCACCGTGGCCGGTCCCGGCCCAGCGTGATACGTGATGGGCAGTGCGCCGCGCCAGCCTTCCGGAACCATCGGCCCCGCGAGCTGTTCGAGCAGCGGCTGCGCGTCGCCGTATGAAATCGGCAGCACGGGAATCTTGAGCAGCGACTTAGCTTCGGCGAGCGGCAGGCGTTTCGCGCCCGGCTCCGCCGCCCATCCCGGCGACAAAGGATCGCCGGGGTACAGAGCCATATCCAACACGCTGCCGCGTTGCACGCCCAGCTCCGGCCGCATGGGACCCTTGGGATACACGTCGCCCTGGAAATAGCCGTCCTCGCGCGGATCGGAATAAATCAGACAGCCCACCGCGCCGTTTTCCTGCGCCAGTTTGGCCTTGACGCCGCGCCAGCTCCGGCCGTAACGGGCGATCGCGATCTTGCCCTTGACGTCGACACCTTCGCGCCGCAGTTCCGCGTAATCTTCCGGGATGCCGTAGTTGACGTACAGCAACGGCGCGGTCACGTCGCCCGACGCCGAATACGCGTTGTACGTCGGAAGCTGGCCTGGCTCGGCGGTTGCGGGGTCTCCGGGGATCGAAGGCTCCTTCAGCTCCGCGCGAAACTTTACCGGTGCGGTCATCTCGAGCAAGCGCGACGTGGGATACGGCATCAGTGCCTCAAACTCTTCGGTGCGCACGTCCAGTCCCCAGTCTTTGAGCTGCGCGGCCAGATAATCGGCGACGGCCTTCGATGCGGGCGAGCCTGCCTGGTGCGGCTTGGATGCAATCCGACCCATGTAGATGCGCATGCGCGCGGGCGTCGGGATCGCCTTGGCCTTTTCCTCGAGCTCATGCTGCGCCTTCCAATCCTCGGGCGGGAATCCGCGAATGGGCGCGAAAGCCTGCTGGCTTAGAACAGGGACAACTACAGCGAGAAACGCCAATGCACTCAAATTGGCAGGTCGAAGACCTTGTGGCGCAGGCCCTCGGCCTGCGAGCGGGGCTGTCACGCTATGCTCCCGGACGCTTTTTCAAAAATGCGAGGAACTCCTGCGGGTCAGTGGCGCGATCGGGGTGGATCGCAACCACATGCTCATCCGCGTCGAGCAGCGCGTAGTAAGGCATCGACGCGACCTTGAAGCGGTCTTCCTCGAACTTCTCGTTGGCGTCCGAAGCCGCGTCGGTGCCGTCGATGAACAACTCCACCGGCACCAGATCCTTCATCGCGTCCATGATCTCCGGCCGAGGGAACATATTCGCATCCATCCATTTGCAGTTGGTGCAGGCGTAGCCGCTAAAATTCACCAGCACCAGCTTGTTCTCAGCGCGGGCGCGATCCAGACCCTCGCGGTATTGGTTCTTCATCCAGGCGACGCGGCCGGCCGCGGCTGAACCCCCGCTCTCTTGCGAAGGCGCCGGCAAGTACGCATCCAGCAAGCCCAGCTTGCCGCCGAACATTCCCGGCAGCAGCGTGAACGCGAGGATCAGGAAACCGCAGGCGGTGAGTAATCTTCCGATGCCCAGCGATTCGTTCGCCTCGATGCCTTCCAGCCGCAGCAGCCCCAACAGATACAGTCCCGGCATCGCGATGAGAACGAACCACGCCGCCAGAATCCGCTCCCGTGTTAGCACGCCGGATTGCAGCACCTGGTCGATATTGCTGAGGTACTTGAACATCAACGCCAGCAGCACGAATCCCATCACCACTTTCACGCGCACCAGCCATCCGCCGCTCTTGGGCAGCTTCTTCAGGTACGACGGAAACGCCGCGAGAAAAAAGAAAGGCGAGGCCAGTCCCGCTGCGAAGCTGATCATCCCCACCACTGTCTGCGGGCCTTTCGACTGCGCCGAGGACACCAGCAGCGATCCCACGAACGGTCCCACGCAAGCGAACGAAGTCAGCGAGAACGTCAGCCCCATCAGCAGGGTTCCCAAGTAACCCCCGCGCCGCGATGACTGGTCGAGTTTAGTGAGTAATCCTGATGGCAGAGTGATCTCGAATGCGCCCAGCAAACTCAGCGCGAACGCTGCAAACACCGCCGCGATAAAGCCGTTGACCCACGGGTTGGAGGCGAGCTGCGCGGCTCCGAACGGTCCGACTGCCGCCGTCACACCCAATCCAAGCGCGCAGAACAACACGACGATGCCGAGCGAGAACACCACCGCCTGCAAGATTCCTCCACGCTGGTTCAGGAAGAAGGAAACGGTGATGGGGATCATCGGAAAGACACAGGGCGTGAACACCGACAGCAGCCCGAGACCGAACGCCGTGAGCATGAATGGTCCCAGAGCGTCCGCCGATTGTACCGGGGCGCCAACGGGTGCGGCGGGAACCTCCGCAGCGGAAGGAGCCGGCGCCGCGGCATTACTGGATGCAGAGCCGGCCACGCTCAACTTCGCCGCCGTGTATCCTGCCGGAATCGCGAACGCGGCGAGAGCGGGCGCACCTGGATCGACCGTCAGCGTGAAAGACGCGGTCTTGGTCTTGGGAGGCTTGCAAGTTTTGTCGTTGCAGGTTTGGTAGCGGACCTTCGCGGTCAACGGAAGCTCGCCCCCGGGCGCGTCGTTTTTCAAATGCGCCTGAACCAGCAGCACGACTTCGTCGACAAATGTTTCGACTTCGTAGCCGAAAAGCGGTTCGAGTCTCTTTTCGGGCTTGGGCTGATACACTGCGAGCGACTCAACTCCAGGCGAATCCGTGAAAGCGACCGTCGTTGGGATGGGAATGTTATCCGGCGTCGGGGTCAGCGAATATAAATGCCATCCCGACTCGATCTTCGCGGTCAAACGCAGCGGCACAACCGCGCCTGGAGCAGCTTTAGCCGCATCGGACGACAGCGTCCATTGCACCGGGTCTTTAGCAGGTTCGGTCGACTGCGCCGAAAGCCCAACCACAAACACCGATGCCGCAATCCAAACTTTCATTGTGCCGCTGCCTTAGAAGACGCGCTACTTTCGATCTCCGCTTCAATCTTCTCACTGATGCGCCCCTGCGCGGATTCGGCCGCCACGCGGATGGCGTTCTTGATGGCGTTGGAATTGGACCGCCCATGGCTGATGATCGTCACGCCCTTGACGCCTAGCAACGGCACTCCGCCATACTCGGAATCGTCGACGCGCTTGCGCAGCTCGCGGTAGGCTTGGCGCGACAAAACCGCTCCCAATTTGCGCGTCACCGTAGCCTCCAGCGACTCCTTGAGCATGTTGACGATCATCTTGCTCAACCCTTCGCTGACCTTCAGCAGAACGTTGCCGACAAAGCCGTCGCACACGATCACGTCCGCCACTCCGCTGAAAACGTCGCGGCCTTCCACGTTGCCGATGAAATTGAGCGGCAGCGCCTTCAACAAGGGCAGAACCGCGCGAGTCAGGTCGTTGCCCTTGTGCTCCTCCTCGCCGATCGAGAGCAGGCCCACGCGCGGGCTGCGCTTGCGGAAGATGGTGCGCGAATAGATCTCGCCCATCACGGCGAATTGCGCCAGCATCTCCGGCGTGGAATCGACGTTGGCTCCGACGTCCAGCACCACCACCGGCGAACCGGTTTGCGTCGGCAGAGCCGAGGCCAGAGCCGGCCTGTCCACTCCTCGAATCATGCCCTGCACGGTCTTGGCAGTGACCATCACCGCGCCGGTGTTGCCCGCCGACACCACCCCTTGCGCGGAGCCTTTCTCCATCAGCCGCGAAGCCACCCTGATGGAGGAATCTTTCTTGGTCCGCACGGCCTTGGCCGCGGAATCCTCCATGGTGATGAACTCGCTCGCGTGAACCACCTCGATGGGCAGGTCCGAGGCGCCGCGGTGCCGCGCCAGTTCCTTGCGCACCACATCCTCCACGCCCACCAGGATCACTTTGACATCAAGATCCCGGGCAGCGAGAATTGCGCCTTCGACCTCGGATTTGGGGGCGTGGTCGCCCCCCATGGCATCGACCGCTATGGTCAGCATGGGAGACAGTGGACGGTTACTCTTCGACGACCTCGATTACTTCGCGGCCCTTGTATTTGCCGCAATGCGCGCACACGCGGTGAGGCAGCTTCGGCTCGTGGCAATTGGGGCATTCCGACAACCCGCTGCGTTTCAAGGCGTCGTGGGCGCGTCGCGTGGAGGTGCGCTCTTTCGAATGTCTGCGTTTTGGATTCGGCATACTGTGGTCTCGTTTTTTCCTCTAGTTTCGAATACTTTTAAGCGCCGACCAGCGGTCGTCCGCGGCTTCCGGCTGGCACTGGCACTCGTTCAGATTCCTGTCCTGCCCGCACACCGGGCAAATCCCCTTGCAGTCGGGGCGGCACAGCCTCTTGATCGGCAGAGAGAGCAGCACAAACTCGCGCAATACGTCGTTCAGCTCCACGCCGTCGCCTTCGTAAAATCCCATCTCGGCTTCGCCCGGGTCGAGCGCTTTCTCCTCGCCCAGCCCTTCCGTCACCGGCCTGTAGTACAACTCAAAGTCTCCGTCGATCGGACAATCGGCCGGTTCCAGGCAGCGGTCGCAGTTGGTTTGCATGCGCACCGAAACATGCCCTTTCACCCGGACCTCCTCCAGGAGATCGCTGACCAGTTCCGCCTTCCCGACGGCCTTCAAAGGGCCGATTTGGTGCAGCTTCAGGTCGGGAAACTCGATCGCACCTGCCGCCAACTCCACATCGAAGGGCGCGGGGCGGAGTTCCAGGTCTCGAATGTTAAAGAACACGGCGCACACACCTCCGCCCGTCCTGCATACTCCGGGTCGGTTAAGTCCCTAGTATATCAGGAGGTCGCGCGCGAGGCGAAACCACCCATGTTTCCCGCGGCGAAATCTGCGATAAAGAAGGAAGGAGTCCAACATGCCCGCCGCGCCCATGCCGATTCCCGAGATCGCCGAGGCCCCCGCGCGCAAGCGCTTCACTCGGGAAGAAGTCGATCGTCTTGCCGAGACTGGAGTTTTCGCTGGACAACGGTACGAACTGATTGATGGAGACTTGATCGACAAGATGGGACAGAACCCTCCGCACGTGTCCGCCATTCAGCTTCTCTTGAAATGTCTGGCGAGGCTTTTTGAAGTGGACATGATCCGGGTGCAGCACCCCATGGAGGCCGCGCCCGGGGATCGCGAACGCAGTCTGCCGGAGCCCGATGTCGCCGTCCTCCGTGAACGGAACATCGAGCACCACAGCCGCCATCCCCGCGGCGACGAGATGCTGCTGGTGATCGAAGTCTCCGACACCTCCGCGGCATTCGATCGATCCCGCAAGGCCACGCTCTACGCGCGCGCCGGCGTCCCCGAATACTGGGTGCTGGATCTGAATCGCCGCATGCTTGTGGTTCATCGCGAACCGGACGGCACTCAATATCGGCAAACCTTTCTACATGCGCCTGAGGAGACAGTCTCGCTCCCCGGCCGCTCCGAGACCATCCGCATCGCCGACGTCCTGCCACCAGCCTGACGCCGCAGGCCCGTTAAGAAAGCTACGATGAAAAGGGGAGGGCAAGAATATGGCTAAGCTCGACACGGCCACGGATACCGATTGGACGGCTTGTGAACTGATCGAACAAGTCCCCGGCAAGGTTTCGGGCCGGCCCGTCGTGCGTGGAACGCGCATCATGCCGGACCCCATCGTGAACAGCTACGATCTAGGCGACAGCATAGACGAAATTCATGAAGGCTTCCCCACTCTTTCGATCGCCCAAATCAAACGGCTGATTGAGTTCGCCCATTCGCAGCGACAGCGTCATCCGTGAGGGTTTTGCTGGACGAAAACCTTGACCACCGGCTACGCAAAAACCTCGGCTCGCACGAGGTTTTCACCGCTAGCTATAAGGGTTGGGATGGATTCAAAAACGGCGCGCTCTTACAGGCAGCCGAGGATGACGGTTTCGATGTACTCGTGACCGGGGATCAAACCCTTCATTACGAGCAGAGCTTAGCCGGGCGGCGATTGGCGATTGTGACGCTGTCTTCCATTGGATGGCGCGTCATCAAGCACCACCTGCCACGGATTATCGCCGCCGTCGGTAGCGCAGTCCCGGCTCCTTCCAAGCCGTTGAGTGCGGCACGTTCAGCCGGAAGAGGACCACGGACGAGTGAGCCAGCGTGTGTCCCATGCCGGTGCAACGGACCGACAAGGTAGTCCGGGCGCTGAACCGATGAAACTATCGCAGGCATTACGAGACAATTGAGAAATGGCTGAGCCCGTCCCATATCGGGAGGCTTTCCCCGTTGGCACAACGGTGCGTGTCGCGGATCGCAGTTTTCTTGAGGACTTTAGAGCCTCTTGGAAGTACCACCACAAACTGGGCGAGGAGCAACTCGAGCACGCGGAGAAAGAAACGACCGTTGCAGCGGTCGGTTTTTACCACGGTGGAGATCCGGTATACACGCTGACAACTGTTCCTGGTCTTTGGCTGGAGCAATGTTTGCGGCCTGCGCACTGACTGTCCAGCTGCTTCACTTGGCTTTCGATGTCTTCGACTCTGCTCATAGTGCCCGTTCTTCCAGGCTATGTCAACATCCCGATGATACAGTAAAGAGACATGGTCGTTGAAATTGAGGGGATTCCGCTGCATCTGGCGCATCCGGACGAACTTTCGGTCAACTGGGTGGGTCAGGAAGAGGTCATGCGTCAGCTTCTGGCCGCCTGGCTGGTGATCGACCCGCAGGATCTGCCCATGAATCCGCGCCTGCTGGGCAAGCCCGGCGTGGGAAAAACGACGCTGGCCTACGCCGCCGCCAAGCGCCTCGGCTGCGAGGTGTACATCCTCCAAGCCACCGTCGATACGCGCCCCGAGGACCTGCTGGTCACGCCCGTGATCGCGGGCGAGGCGCGCTTGCGCTACGTCGCATCGCCCCTGGTGACGGCCATGCTACGCGGAGGCATCGTCATTCTTGACGAAGGCAACCGCATGAGCGAAAAGAGCTGGGCCAGTCTCGCGCCTCTGCTCGACAACCGCCGCTACGTCGAATCCATCGTCGCCGGAATCAAGATCAAGGCCCATCCGCTGTTCCGCGTTGTCGCCACCATGAACGACGATGCCAGCACCTTCGATCTCCCCGAATACATCCACTCCCGCCTCCAGCCGCAAATCCTCATCGACTTTCCAGAGCGGCACGAAGAGTTCGCCATTCTGCGCGAAAACCTGCCCTTCGGCGACGACCAGATCCTCAACTACGTCACCGATTTTCTTCAGCGCGCGCACACCGCCGATGAGCGTTACACCGCGCGCGACGGCATCAACATCGCCCGCTTCGCCATGAAGCTGGCCAGCGAAGAGTCGAGCGGAATGTCAGCGGAAATTATCCACATCGCGATCACACAGACGCTCGGCGAAGAGGCCCTGCGCTATGTCCCTCGAAGCTGAGATCAAGCGCGGCGGCCTGGACCGCGGCCGTTACCTATACTTCCCGGTAGCGCCGGGCCGCGTGGAATTCACGGTCGCCTTGCGCCGGTTGCTTCTCGAGCAGCGTCCGCAGGTGGTCGCGGTGGAGCTGCCGTCATTTCTCGAAGACGCATACCGCCGCGCGCTGGCGCGCCTGCCGGAGATGTCGGTAATCCTCTATACCGAGGAGAACGGGGAAGACGATCGCGCCATCTATGTTCCAGTCGAGCCCGCCGATCCCTTCACCGAGGCGCTGCGCACGGGCGAGGAGATCGGCGCGCAGATTCTTTTTCTCGAACCCGACTCGAATGAGCGCCCGCATCTTCCCGACAATTATCCCGACACCTATGCGATCACGCGCATCGGCATGGACAAATATGTCGAGGCGTATCGCGTGTGGCCGCAACCGCGCACCGAGGAGGTCAGCGCCCACGCCGCTGCCATGGCCTGGAAGCTGCAAGGCGCGGACCCGGACGCGCGCATTGTGGCGGTGGTTTCGCTCAATCTGCTCGATCCGCTGCTGGATGCTATGGAGACCCCACAGGACGCTCCCGTATCCAAGCGCCGCAACCCGGACGTGCGCCTGCTGAATCCGCATCCCGATTGCCTCGCCGAAATCACCGTCGAGTTCCCGTATTTGCAGGAGCGCTACGAATTTTTCCGCCTGGCTTTTTTTGAGCAAGCCCTTCGTAATCCCGAAACTCTTGATCGCCCTCGCGTTCAAATGGATCTGCTGCGCGAGGCCGAGGCCAAGTACACCGCGTCAACCGGAGACAAGCTGGCGCATTGGCAGCGCCGCATGATCGCCCGCTACACTCGCAATCTTGCGCACACCAGCAACGATCTCACGGCCAACGTCTACGATCTCGCTGTGGCCGCGCGTTCCATCGTCGACGACAACTACGGTTGGGAAGTGTGGCAGATGGCGAACCGATATCTGGCGCAGCACGAGACCTCGAATCTGGAAACCGCGCGGCTTTCCGCCAGCGAGATCTGGATCAACACCAAACGGCTGCGCATCCGCCGGCGTTTTCCGCGGCCCAAGCAACGCCTGAAGCCGGCCGGCCTCAAAGCCCGGAAGAAGGAATCGCAGCCGGGCGAATGGGCGCGCCAGACTACCGGCAACGCCATCTGCTCTTATCCTCCCGAAGACCTGGTGATCGAAGAATACGGCCGATTCCTCAAGAAAAAGGCCAAAGCGATGCTGTCTGAGGAGCGCGTGCGCGTCGAGCCGTTCACCACTTCGATCCTCGACGGCATCGACCTTCGCGAGACCATTCGCAATTGGAGCCAGCGCAAGATCTATGTGCGGCAAGCGGATCGCTTGGCGGGCGAGGCCGGCGCGGTCGTCGTCATCTTCGACGAAGATCGCGAGGATCGCTATCAATATCTGACCACCTGGCTCGGCGAGCATCAGAACGAATCCGACATGGCGTTTTATTCCACGTTTCCGTTCGACAACCTGGTGGGACCCGGAATCGGCCGCGCCGAATACGGCGGCATTCTGATGACTCTTCCGCCGCGGCGTTTGTTCGATGTGTGGTCGGATACGGATTACGATTTCGCCGAATCGAAGCCGGAGCGGCTGCTGATGGCCGCCCTCGATTATTCCGTCGAGCGCTTCGTTGTGTACGTCGCCGCGCGCCCTCCGCGGTCGATCTTCCGCTCCATCGCCTCCCACGTCGGGCGCAAGATTCTGTACGTGCCCATCGGCGCCCTCTCCCCGGCCAAGCTCAAAAAGCTGCGCGTAGTCCACGTGCTCGATAGCTATGAGCGGCGCACCGAGGCCAAAGACTATCTCTGGTGAATGGGCGAGCCGTTCTTCCGGCCCGCGGGCTTGGGGGCTGTTTCAGTTTCGGCGATACCGGACAGGACGACCGGCTCGCGGTCGGGGAATTCCGCCACTAGAGACAGGCTTCCGCCCATCGCCTCGACGGTCTTCCGCAGAGTGGAAATCATGAGGTCGGCGCGTTTCTCGAGCTTGGAAACGCCGTCCTGCCCGATGCCAAGCTCCTTGGCCATGCGCACTTGTGTGAGCTTGCGAGCGCGCCGAAGTTCCTGCAAGGTCATTTCCTCGGCGATGAGCTGAGCTGCGCGGGCTCGCACCTTCTTGCGGCGAGCCGGCCTCAGTTCCTTCCTTATCCGTTCGAGGTTCGTCATGTTCGTTACTTCCTTTTCTTTTCCTTCCGCTGTCTGATCTTGGCTACATGAGCATCAAAACGCTTGTCGGCCTTGTCTATCAAGTGGCGGTAAAATCGCTTTTCGCCACCGCCCGACTTGTCTTCGGCTACAAGAAGAATCGCCGCGCGGTTCGCATCGAACGCGAAGGCCACACGCCAGACACCGCCGGCGGCGTCAAACCTTAGTTCCTTCATATTTGGGTGGCGCGAGCCCTTCAGGGTGTCCGCGCGCGGGCGCCCCAACTGCGGTCCGAACTGCTCAAGCAGTTCGATGTGCGCCAGCAACTCGTCCTGAACGTCTTCGTGCAAGGCGCGATACTCGGGGACGAAGTCGTCATGTAGGTCAACCGCCCACTTCACTTGTGAAGTATGCACCATAATAACTATGCAGTCAAGTGCATGCCGCTTTCTTCCAAAGAGTATCCCTGGTAATCTGGAAGCGAATGGAAGTCCCTCTGACCCCTGAGCAGCAAGCGCGGTTCCTCGCCGCCGTCGATAAAGGAATCGCGGCCGCGGAGCGCGGCGAGTTTATCGAGGAGGAAGAAATGGGCGCCCGCATCGAGCGCATGTTCAAGCCCTGATGAGCGTTCGGGCGAGCGCCGCCGGGGATATCGAAATCCAGTGAGGGTATAAGAGGTCCGGCATTGGGAGGATACACTGAAGGGACGGCGCCCCCCAGTTTTGCCACGCTGCTGAAACGGCTTGAACGCCGCCGCGCGGATCGCTACCGGCGAACCTCCATGAATCGCAGTTTACGCGCTGGTGGGATCGACCGCGAGTATGGCGGCCTCTATCCGCCAGCTCCGCTAGCGGTTATCGAAGAAGCGGAAAAGACGCTCGGATTTCAGCTCCCTCCGCTGCTTCGCGAGATCTATGAGAATCTCGCGAATGGTGGATTTGGCCCAGCCTATGGCCTAGTTGGATTGGCGGGCGGATACACGTTCGAAGACCTTGGGGACTTGCCGTTGGTGGAGTACCATCGGATGATTATTTCGGACCCCGAAAATTTCCACTGGCCAGCGCGACTTCTCAATGTTTGCGATGTGGGATGCGGCATGACCTATGCAATTGACTGCTCGCAGCCGGACTATCCGGTGATGGAGACGTCGGGGCTCGAGCTCAAACGAGTGGCGACGTTCACCGAGATGATGGAGCAATGGGCTGACGGTCGGGGCGAATCCGGCTACGAGTAGGCACTTGTTGGATTGATGAAATCCACCCCGCTCCTGATCTCTACTCGATGCGGCCAGGAAAAAGTGCCGGAGGCACTACACCCCCACCATCACCGGAGCCTCCGGAGTCTCATGATGCACCGGATCGAACCGCACGCTTACCAGCTTCGATAGCCCCGGCTCCTGCATGGTCACTCCGTACAGAGCCTGTGCGGCTTCCATGGTCCGCTTCGCGTGCGTGATGACGATGAACTGCGTCTCCCGCGACATTTCCTTGATCAGGCGCGTCAGCCGTTGGATGTTGGGCTCGTCCAGCGGCGCGTCGACCTCGTCCAGGATGCAGAACGGACTCGGCGAGTAGCGGAAAATCGCCATCAACAGAGCCATCGCCGTCAGCGACTTCTCGCCGCCCGAAAGCAGCGCGACATTTTGCAGCTTCTTGCCCGGAGGCGAAGCCATGATGTCGATGCCGCTCTCCGCCAAGTTCTCTTCGTCGGTCAGCCGCATCTCGCCCTGACCGCCGCCGAACAGCACCCGGAACATGGTGCGGAAGTGTTCGTTCACCGCATCGAAGGCATCCTTGAAGCGCCGCCGAGATTCCAGATCCAGCTCCTGAATCGCCTTCTCGGTATCACGAATCGAATCGAGCAGATCCTGCCGCTGCGTGTTCAAGAAGTCGTAGCGTTGCTGCGCCTCCTGGAATTCTTCCAGCGCCTGCGGATTAACCGGACCCAGCGCCTCAATCCGCGCACGCACTTCCTGGTACCGCTCCTCCGCTTCCGTCACGCCGGCTTCGTCGAGCGGAGCATCTTCGCCCGCCGCGATTTCCGCCGCCGCCGTATTCAGCTCCTTGCGGCTGGTTTCGTCGAGATACTTCAGATCGCCCTGCTTCTTCACCAGCTCCAGCTCGATCTCCCCGCGACGCTCCTGCGCCGCCTGCGCCGAAATGCGCAAAGCCCTCAGCGATTCCTCCAAAGCCGCCAGCGCCGCGCGACCATTCGCCGCCTCGGCCGTCAACTGCTCCACCGACGCCACGGCCGCGCCCGTTTCACCGGCCAGCACGCCTGCGCGTTGATCCAGCTCGATGTTGTCAGCCAGCAGTCGCGCCCGATCCACGCCCATGCGCTCCAACTCGCGAGCGAGCTCCTCCCGCCGCGCCGCCAGTTGCCGAATCTGCGCCTCCAGCCTCGCCGCCGCCGCGCGTTCGGACCGCAACCGTTCCTCGCGGCCCGCCAGATCCGCACGCAGCGCCGCATGCTCCTCGCCCACCGCGTGCGCCCTCGCCTGCAACCCCAGGAACTCCCCGCGAGCCTCCTCCAGCGCCTTCTCCTGATCGAAGCGCGCCTGCTCCTTTTCGCCCGCGAGCCTTTGGTTGTCCTCGCGCTGCGCCCTCGCGCGCTGATCCTCGCGAGCCAACCTCTCCAGCTCCAGCCGAGCCACCGAAAGCCGCGACCCCGTCCGCGCGAACTCTTCCGCCAGCTTGCGCTGCTCGTGGTCCAGAGCCAGCGCGTCTTTCTCCTGAGCCTGTTGCTGAATGCGCACCCGCTCCAGATCCTCGGCCAGCGCAGCCGCGCCATGTTCGAGCTCTTCAATCTCTTCAATGAGCCCATCGGTCTCGCGTTGCCGAGCCTCCACCGTCACGCTCAACTCGCGCAGCTCGCGCTTCAGCGCCAGAGGACCGCCGCCGGTCTTGCGCCCGCCGCTGACCGCGTAGCCGTGATAGCTGACGCCGTCCGGCAACAGGAAGTAGCAGTCCGGATGCTGCGGAGCCAAATTCTGCGCCGCGGCCCGCTCGCTCACCAGAAAGCAGTGCGCGAGGCGCGGAAGTAATCCTTCAGGTGCTGCCGCCAAGCCATTGGTCAGCCGCAACGTATCTCGCAGCCGCCCTGTAATTGCCGGATCGGTAATCTGCACATCCGCCGCCGCCGCGCCCGCTTCCGGATGCACCAGGAACGTCGCCCGCCCATCCGATTCCGCGCGCATCAATTCCACTCCGCGCTCGGCGTCATTCCATCCGCCCACAACGACGTATTCCAGCTCATCGTGCAGGAACGTTTCGCAGGCTTTTTCCCACGCCGGATCCGTCACTTCCACGAAATCCGCCAGCACGCCCGCCGGTTTAAAATCCTCGATCTGCCCGTGTTCGATCGCCGTAAACAGCCGCTTTACGCTTTCCGTCGTATACGCCCGATGCGAAAGGATTTCTTCGAGCGAATCCTTGCGAGCCTTCTGCCGCGACAACCCCGCCCGAGCCTCCTCCAGCTTCGCCCGAGTCTCAACCGTGCGCGCCCTCCGCTCCTTCAATTCTTCTTCGACCCGCCGCCGCTGCTCCCCGAGAGATTCCAGCTCCAGCTGCCGCGCGCCCAGCTTCGCCGATAGCTCCATCTTCACCTGTTCCAGCCGCGTCAAATCCGCCGACGCCGACTCCTCTTCCTTGCGCGCTCGGGCCGAATCCCGCTCCATCCCCGCCAAATATTCGTCGACTTGGGCCAGTTGATTCCGCAGCGTGGAAGCTTCGCCCAGCAGCCTCAACACCTGTTGCCGTGAGCCCTCGATCGCCCGCTCGCGCTCGCGCAGATCGTTTTGCAACCCGTCGCGTTCCAATGTTTTGGCCTGCATTTGTTCACGAGCCACAACACTCTCGGCGTCGAGCTGCGCCATCGTCTGCGCATGAACTTCCAGCTCCGCCTGCTCGCGCTGCTGCCGCGATTCCAGATCCTGCGTTTCGGTATCGCCCGCCGCCAGCCGCTCCTCCAGTGACCCGATCTGCTTAGCCTGCAGTTCCAGCCGTCCGCGCGTGCGCTCCGATTCCAAATTCAATTCCGCCACGCGACCGCGAGCCGCCGTCAGCGCCGCCTCGGTCTTATAGCAGGATTCCTGCGTCGCTGTCTGTTGCCGCTCCTGCTTCTGCACCTGCTCGGAGAACCCGTGGAACGCCGCCTGCGCCTGATTCAGATCCAGCGCCAGTTTGGCCGCTTCGCGCTCCAGCGTCTGAAACCGGCCCGCCACGGCTCGGCGCAGATGCGCCACCATCTCCGTGCGCAGCTCCTCGTAGCGTTTGGCCTTCGACGCCTGCCGCTTCAGCGAGTTCACCTGCCGCCCGACTTCCTCCAGAATGTCGAACACGCGCGAAAGATTCTGCCGGGCGCTCTCCAGCTTCGCCTCCGCCAGGCGCTTCTTGTTCTTGTACTTTCCGATCCCCGCGGCTTCCTCGATGATGGCCCGCCGGTCGGCCGGTTTATTCGAAAGAATCTGCCCGATGCGCCCCTGCTCGATGATCGCGTAGCTCTCCGGACCGAGGCCCGTGCCGCTGAACAGATCCTGAATGTCGCGCAGCCGCGCCGTATGGCCGTTGATCAAATAGTCGCTCTCGCCCGACCGGTACAGCCGCCGCGTGATGGTGATCTCTTCGGGCTTGTGACTCTCCGGCTTGTGGTGGCCATTGCCGTTCCCGTTGCCGTTTTCGTGAACCGGCGCCGGTGCATTCGCCACCTGCGGATCAATCATCGTCAACGTGACCTGCGCCATCCCCAGCGGCTTGCGCTCCCGCGTCCCCGCGAAAATCACGTCTTCCATCCGAGTCCCGCGCAGCGTCTTGGCGCTCTGCTCGCCCAGCACCCAACTGATGGCGTCGCTGATGTTGGATTTGCCGCATCCGTTGGGGCCCACGATGGCCGCAATGCCCGAGCCCTGGAACCGCATCTCGGTCCGGTCGTAGAATGATTTAAAGCCTTGAATGTCGACGCGTCGCAGCTTCAGCAAGTGGAACCCCTTTCAAAGAGAGACGTACGCAGGGGGAGTGTCTCTATCCTAAACCGAACTTCCGCGAAAGTAAAGCAACTTCACCCCTCGTTATTGTGGTATTTTGTCCTAGGCCCCTACATGTAGTACGACGATGAAATTGCGGAACAGTGTCCTAACTTGAAACGTACCACCAACTTGAGTTGCCAAGTGGGGCAGGTCTGTGACCTGCCAATTTTATGCCCCCTATAGTAGAACTCGACGGCCTCGGTGTCCGCTTCGGCAGACGCGACATCCTCAAGGATCTCCGCGTTTCCCTTTCCGGCCGCACCATCGGCCTGCTCGGCCCCAACGGAGCCGGCAAATCCACGCTGATCCAAACGCTTGTCGGCTTCGTCCGCCCCAACTCGGGAACCGCTCGCGTGCTCGGCCACGACATCCGCCGCAGCCTGACGCCGATTCGTTCGCTGGTCGGCTACATGCCCGAAAACGATTCCTTCATCGCCGACATGAACGCGGTCACCTTCACCCGCATGATGGGCGAACTTTCCGGACTCCCCCGCGACGCCGCTCTTGAGCGCGCGCATGAGGCTCTGTTCTACGTCGGTCTCGGCGAAGCGCGATACCGCATGTTGGGCACCTACTCGCTGGGGATGAAGCAGCTCGCCAAGCTCGCCCAAGCCATCGTGCACGGGCCGCGCCTGCTGATCCTCGACGAACCCACCAACGGTCTCGACCCTCCCGCCCGAGCCCGCATGATCCGCCTGATTCAGGAAATGCGCGAATCCGGCGAAATGCACCTGCTGATCTGCTCCCACTTGCTGCGCGATGTTGAAGAAACCTGCGAACAGGTGTTGATTTTGAAGCAGGGCCGCATCGTGCATTGCTCGAATCTCGAGGAGGAGCGCCGCGCCAACCAGCGCTTCGTGGAACTCGAAGCCTTTGGCCCGCACGACGGCTTCGCCGAAGCCCTCACTGAGCTCGGCTGCCACTGCGAATCCACCGGCCTCGGCCGCATCAAAATGACGCTGCCTCCCGGCTTCGAGGTTCGTGAAATCTACCGTCTCGCCGCCTCGCGCGATCTGCAATTGAGGCGTTTGAATTACCGCCGCGATACCCTGGAAGAGATCTTCCTCAAGGCAATGGAGTCCTGATGGCCGTTTACAAGCGCACATACAAAGCCTACGAAGGCGCTCTGACGCCTGCCTGGTCGCGATTCCTGATCCTGCCGCGCTCCGCCTACGGACGCCTCATGAGCTCCAAGTTTCTGGTGATGTACCTGGTCGCGTGTTTCTTCTTCCCTCTGGGCTGCGCCGCCTTCATCTACGCCTCTCACAATCTCTCCTTCCTGACCGCGATGAACATTCCCGCCGGGCGGTTGTTTCAAGTGAATGGTCAATTCTTCCAGTTTTTTTGCGGATTCCAGGGAGGCATGGCGGTTCTGCTCACCTCTTTTGTCGGACCTGGATTAGTCGCGCCGGACTTGGCCAATAACTCGCTGCCCCTGTACTTTTGCCGCCCGTTCACTCGCGCCGAATACGTCTTCGGGAAAATGAGTCTGCTGCTGGCGTTGCTCTCGGCGATCACCTGGGTGCCCGGATTGCTGCTGTTCCTGATCCAGTCCAGCCTTGCGGGCGCGAATTGGGCGGGCGAAAACTCCTGGATCGGAACCTCGATTTTCGAGGGGCTTATGATCTGGGATGTCACTCTCTGCCTGATCGCGCTGGCGCTTTCGGCATGGGTCAAGTGGAGGATCGCAGCCGGCGGCGCGATCCTGGCGGTGTTCTTCGCGGGCGCGGGTTTCGGCACGGCCGTGAACGCCATCGTGCGCACGCAATACGGATCGCTGTTAGACCTCCGTAAGGTGATCGGACTTGTGTTCGCACAATTGTTCCGAGACCCCGTGCTTCCCCCCGTGCCCGCCAGCGACGCTTGGGCCGTGCTCGCCGTAACCTGCGCAATCTGCCTGTGGCTGCTGTCGAAACGGGTGAAAGCCTTCGAGGTCGTAAAATGAGTGGGGCAGGTCTGCGACCTGCCATTTCGGTCATGACTAACGACCGCGTCCTCTTCGACAACGTCTCGCGCTTCTATGGCGAGGTCCTCGGCGTCAATCGCGTCACGCTCTCCATTCCCCCCGGCATCACCAGCCTGGTCGGCCCCAACGGCTCCGGCAAAACCACGCTGATGAATCTGATGGCCGGCCTGGTCCGCCCCACCCGTGGCGAGATCCGTGTTCTGGGCATCGCCCCCGACGATCCCCAGCGCTTGTGCCGCGCGCTCGGCTACTCAACTCAATTCGACTCATTCCCGCGCGGCCTCACCGGCCATCAACTGGTCACCTACTTTCTGCGCCTGTTCGGATTCGACCAAGCCAAGTGCGACCGCCTCGCCGGAGCCGCCATCGAGCGTCTGCGCATGGGCGACGCGGCTGATCGCAAAGTCGCCGGTTACAGCAAGGGCATGCGCCAGAGGATCAAGCTGGCCATGGCCATCGCTCACGATCCGCGCGTGCTGGTGCTCGACGAGCCTCTGAACGGTCTCGACCCGTTGGTGCGTTCGGAGACAATCGCCCTGTTCCGCGAGTGCGCGGCACAGGAAAAGCATGTGATCGTATCGAGCCACGTGCTGCATGAAGTGGATCAGATTTCCGACCAGGTGATTCTGCTGAGCAACGGCTACGTGGTCGCCGAGGGCCAGATCCAGGGCGTGCGCGGCGAAATTCAGGAGCATCCCATGCAGGTGTTGATCCGCTCCAGCCGTCCGTCCCTGCTGGCTTCGAAGATGTTTGAGCAGGATCACGTGGTCGAAGCTCGCCTCGCCGAAGACGGAGGTGCGGTGCTGATCAAGACCCGCGACGCTGATCGCTTTTACCGCGCGTTGAACGTCCTCGCGTTGGACGGCATCGATATCGAAGGCGTCATGCCCGCCGACGATAACGTCAACTCGGTCTACGAATATTTGATTGGCGGGGAGGGTTCCCGATGACTAAGTGGGGCAGGTCTTCGACCTGCCATTTTGAGTGGGGTAGGTCTACGACCTGCCATTCGAGGCAAGGATAGCTCATGCTCTCTCAAATTGCCGCCGTCATGCGCCTGGAGCTGAAAAAATCCTTCTTCTCGCGGCGCGGCTTGTGGATTTACCTTCTTGCCCTTGGCCCTGCGCTGCTGTATCTGATCCACGCCGTCGACGTCACGCGCGACCATGAGCATCGCCAGGCGCTGTTGGCTTCGCACCCCGTGTCCACCGAGGCGCTCCATTCCATCCAGCCCGAGATGACCAAAGAGCAAATGGAGAAGCTCCTCGGTGAGCCGTACCTCAAGAACGAGTACAGCGGGCGCCGCCGTCGCGGACAGGAAGGGGGGCAGGACTTCGCCATCTACCGTTACACCGACGGCGAAAGCGACTTCACGTTTTTCCTCGTTGACGGTAAAGTCGCGAACGTCAATGAGGAGGACCGCTGCAATCTCACCAAGGATTCGGCCATCTTCGCCACCGTCTTCCAATTCTTCTATCTGCGCCTGGCCGTGTTCTTCGGGTGCGTGGGCATCTTCACCAACCTGTTCCGTGGAGAGATGCTGGACAAGAGCCTGCACTTTTATCTGCTCGCTCCCATGCGCCGGGAAATTCTGCTCGCCGGAAAATATCTCGCCGGGCTATCCGCCGCCGTTGCGATTTTCACTCTCGGTACCGCCTTGCAGATCGCCGCGCTGAGCTGGCACTTCGAGCCCGGCCAAGTCGCGACGTATCTTCAGGGCACCGGCTGGCACGATATCGCCGCGTATCTCGGCGTGACGGCCCTGGCGTGCGCCGGTTATGGAAGCATCTTTCTCGCGGCCGGACTGCTGTTCCGCAACCCGATTCTCCCGGCGACGGTGGTGATGCTGTGGGAAAGCATCAATATCTTCCTCCCGGCCGCGCTCAAGAAAATCAGCGTGATTTTCTACCTTCAGGCGCTGTGCCCAGTGGTGGCCGCGCCGGAGGCCGATACGCCGGCTTTGCTGCGATTGCTGATCTCCTCGGCCGAGTTTCCGCCGGCCTGGGTGTCGATCGCGGGACTGACGGCAGTGATGCTGGTGGTGTTAGGCGTCGCCGCCGCACGCGCCCGACGCCTCGAAATCAATTACGGAACCGAATAGCTCTCACCCTGCTTCTGAACCGCACTGGGGCAGGTCTATGACCTGCCTTTTACTGCTTCGGAGCCGCCTTCGGCGCAGCACCCTTGCCGGCGCCCCGTCCCGCCGGAGCGTTCTTGCCGGTCCAGCCCTTCAAGTCCGTCTTCGGGTCGACTATCTCGAAGGTGACGACTACATTCTTGGGATCGTGGCTCCAGTCCTTCGCCGTTCCCAGGAACTGAATCTTTTCACCGGCTTCCATCTTGCCGGGAAGGGGCATGTCGAACATCAGCTTGGCATCGGCGACATCGGGCTTCTCGATGCCAACCAAAATCTCCTTGGGCTTGGTCGCCGGCGTCATGGAAATGATCGTCGCGTCGAAGTACTGAGGAGCAGGAGGGGTAGCCTTGTCGTCGGGAGGAGGAAGAGCCGTATCTTTGACGTTCTGGTCAAAGTAAGCATCGCCGTCCGAGGCCAGCTTCTCCTTGACCCCGTGGACCCACGTGTACATCAAGGGGTTCTTAGCGATCTCCGCCTGCCGCGCAGCTTCTTGCTCAGTGGCGATGTCGACCGTGCTCTTGATGGTGAAATTTGGCGGCGGGAACGGATTGGTCTTGGCTTGCGCGAGCAGGTCGTCCAGGCCCTGCTCCGAGCCGTGGAACGCCTTGTATGCCTTCTTCAAGTAATCCTGAATTGCCGCGACTTGGTTGGCGGGAAGAGCGCCGGGGCCTGTAACGGCGATGGCACGCGCGATTTGATAGAGGGCCGGGGGCTGGTCTTGCGGCCTCTTTTCCGCCGCAAGGATGTCCATCATCGCCTTTCCGAGTTGATAGGATGCCACCGCCAGATTCGGATCTCTCACGATCAGCTTTCGAAGATCGTCCACAGCCCGCTTGTCGTCCTTCCGAAGTGCATATATGGCCATCAGGACCTGTTCCGAGAAGGGCTTGATTTGAGCCTTGCTTTTGGCCCAGTCCGCGTCCGATACTGCTGCGGGTTTTACCGAATCCGGGTTGTCGAGAAAGAGATTGGCGTTCTTCTCGGCGACGTCCATATCGGCGGGCGTTGGTGCAGGCTTAATCAACGTCACCTGGGAAACCGTGGCGTAGAGCGCGTCGATATTGGTGGGATGGGCCTTGAGAATTTCCATGGCCATGTCAAAGGCTTGGCGAGGCTGCTTCACAGCTTCGTAGGTCAGAAGGTACATGTTCTGGCGCGCGTCGATGTATTCGGTCGACGGATAACTCATCTTCCATTTGTCGAGGGCAGCCAAGTGCTGTGCAGGGGTCGCCTTCGGGTCGGCCGCGGCGGTCGCCATTTCGTATTCGGCGTTGTCCTTCCAGTTCAAAGCCGGCGCAGCCGGCTTGCTCCCTGCCTTGTCCTGCGCCCGGCCGGGTCCCGCGACTCCGATCATCAGTCCTGCCATCACCGCTGCCGCGGTTATTGCAATGCCCAAGTTTTTGTTAGCCAGCACAAAAAACCTCCTCGCGCAAAATCAGACAGCACGTTCCTTCAATCTGAACGAATCTAAAGGAGTATACACAAACCTGACGATCAATCGCAAGCCCGTCCACCTGAAGAATAGCACCCCGTCACGATCTTCGCCTTTTCGTTAGATGCCATATGGCGGAGAATAGTTCCCTGTGGGGCAGGTCTGCGACCTGCCGGCTTGGGTGGGGCAGGTCTGCGACCTGCCAATCTCGCTTATGCTGTCTGTAACCGCATGCGTTGGGCAGACCTGGCTGTCATCGCCGTATATCTGGCCGGAGTCACCTGGTTTGGAGCGCGCTTTCGCGGGTCGCAGAAGTCGCTCAAAGACTATTTCCTGGGCGGCAGGACTGCTCCCTGGTGGGCCATCGCCTTGTCCATCGTGGCCGCCGAAACCAGCACACTGACTGTGATCGGCACGCCTCCGCTCTCGTTTCAGGGCAACTTCGGATTTCTGCAATTGGTACTGGGATACTTGCTGGCTCGCATCGCCATCTCGGTGCTGTTTCTGCCGGCGTACTTCCGGGGCGAGCTCTTTACCGCCTATGAGTTGATGCGGCGCCGCTTCGGCGAGCGCGTCCGCAAGCTCACCGCCGCGACGTTCCTCGTCTTGCGCGCCTTGGCTGAAGGCGTGCGAGTCTTCGCCATCTCCATCGTGGTTTCCATTATTGTCGGCACCGGCGAGATCGTGTCCATCGCCGCGATCCTATGCCTGACGCTGTTCTACACCTATGAGGGCGGAATGCAGGCGGTGATCTGGACCGACGTCGCCCAGATGGCTCTCTACGTCGGCGGAGCCGTCTTGAGCCTCGCGGCAATTCTGCGCGAGATCCCCGGCGGATGGGGGCAAGTGGTGGCGATCGCCGCGCCGCTCGGCAAGTTTCAGGTATTCGATTTCCGTCTGGGCCCGCCGGCCGTTTTCTTCGCCCGGAATTACAGCTTCTGGGCGGGCGTGCTGGGCGGATTCTTCCTCACCACGGCAAGTCACGGAACCGACCAGTTAATCGTCCAGCGGCTGCTCGCCGCCCGCAGCCAGCGCGACAGCCGCGTGGCGCTGCTTTCGAGCTGGGTGGTGGTGGCCGCGCAGTTCACTCTGTTTCTGGTGATCGGCACGTGCCTGTTCGCCTTGTACCAGTTGCGGCACCTGCAACCTCCCGCGGTGATGGATCGCATTTATCCACTGTTTGTCTGGACCGGGTTACCTCATGGCATCGCCGGGCTGGTGATGGCGGCGATTCTGGCGGCCGCGATGTCGAATCTATCGGCCGCGTTGAATGCGCTGGCCTCCACCACCGTAATCGACTTCTTGCACACTGGGGCAGGTCGTGGGGCAGGTCTCCGACCTGCCGGCTTGAGTGGGGCAGGTCTGCGACCTGCCAGCGTCGCCCTGGCCCGCACGGTCACCCTGATTTGGGGAGCGATCCTCTTTGGCGTCGCGTTGCTCGCGCGGCACTGGGGCAGCGTTCTTCAAGCGGGATTATCCATCGCCTCGGTGCTCTACGGCTCCCTGCTGGGCGTGTTCCTGCTGGGAGTGTTGACTCGGCGCGTCGGAGAAATCGCCGCGATTTTCGGCATGGCCGCCGGACTGGCGACGATGCTGTATGTGAGCCTCCGCACTCCCATCGCGTTCACCTGGTATGTGCTCATCGGGACTTCGGTCACGTTCCTCGCCGGCTTGGCGGCCTCGCTCTTCTGGAAGGAAACCCGTGTTAAAGCCTGAACTGCAAGCCGCTCTACGGCGAGTGGACTTAAAGAGAGCCCTGGGTTTTTGGGCCGCCATTTCCATCGTCGTCGGCACCACCATCGGCAGCGGCATTTTCCGCGTTCCGTCAGAAATGATCCGGGCCGTCGGATCGCCAGGGCGTGTACTGGCGGTGTGGATATTCGGCGGGATTCTCTCGCTGTTCGGCGCGCTCTCCTACGCCGAACTGTCGGCCATGATGCCGGAGGCCGGCGGGGAATTCGTCTATCTCAACGCCGCCTATGGCCCATTTTTCGGATTCGTCTATGGATGGACCCAGACCTGGGTCGCCAAAAGCGCCTCGATTGCAGCAATGGCTACCCTCTTTGCCACCTATCTCGCCGATTTCCTACCGGGATTGAAAAAAGTCGTGTTCACCATACCATTGTCAATTGGACCGGACTGGAAACCTCTGGAAATCAGCTGGGACCAATTTGCGGCGATCAGCGTGATTCTATTCATTGCCGCGGGTAATTATCGCGGCGTCCGGCTTGGAGGCAACGCCCAGGTGGCATTGACGGGGCTGAAACTGGCGCTGATCGGAGGGTTAATCGCGGTGGGGCTATTTTCACGCCAGGCCAGCGTGGCGAATCTGCACAGCGCCGTGCCGGCGTTGCCCGGCGGATTCGCGGGCTTCTTCAAGGCTCTGGTGGCGGCTTTATGGGCCTACGACGGCTGGAATAACGCGGGCATGCTGGGATCCGAGATCGAGCGTCCGCAAAAGAACCTGCCGCGCGCCCTGATCGGCGGAACTCTCGCCATCATTGCGGTCTATCTGGCCGCCAATCTCGCGTATTTTGCCGTGCTGAGCGGCGCGCAGGTGGCCGGAAGCGAGCGCGTGGCGGCGGATATGATGCGCAAGATTCTGGGCCACGGCGGGGGCGTGGTCGGCGCCGCGGTCATGATTTCGATCTTCGCAGCCCTGAACGGCTCCATCCTTTCGGGCTCCCGCGTGCCTTTTGCCATGGCCCGGGCAGGGTATTTCTTCCGTGCAGCGGCCCAGGTACATCCGAGATTCCGCACGCCGTCGGTTGGAATAGGATTATTGGGGGTGTGGTCGTCGTTGTTGCTGTTGAGCGGGCATTACGAAGAGCTTTATACGATGGTAATTTTCCCGAGCTGGATTCTTTACGCGATGACCGCCGCATCGGTGATCGTATTGCGCCGCAAGCGCCCCGCAGCGGAGCGTCCCTATCGGGTACCGGGCTATCCCGTAGTTCCCCTTTTGTTTGTGCTGGTTGCCGGGCTCCTTCTGTATTCGACGCTGCTCAGTTCGCCGCGCGAATCGGGGATTGGATTAGCGGTGATTGTGGCCGGTTTGCCGTTCTATTTTGTGTGGAAACGGCGCCTGGAGATAAGCGCCTCCAATAATTGAACGATCGTACGCCTTTAGGCGAATTTGCGGAAACGGGGCGCTTCGTCTCATTTTGTTCTGTTTTCAGAACAGATCTCTTGAAATTCGTTTAAAAGAGATATAGACTCTTAAAGTCAGAACGGTTCACTCACAGTGCCTTGTGTTCGTTTTTCAGAACCGCGGCTGACGACCTTCAGAAGAAAGGCGAGACTTAAAAAATGGATGTACTCAAGATGCTTGCGGACCTGCGCCAAGAGCGTGAACAGGTGGAAGAGGCGATCGTGACATTGGAGCGTCTGGCGAGGGGGCGCGGAAAGCGTCGCGGCAGGCCGCCGGCCTGGATGTCGGCGTTGGACTC
>Ga0209415_10003683_pt1 | contig 28524 bp, 30 predicted proteins | sample PeaSoiSIISIP2007_FD_187696 | JGI IMG/M metagenome (GOLD analysis project Ga0209415, IMG submission 187696) | Peat soil microbial communities from Weissenstadt, Germany - SII-SIP-2007 (SPAdes) (version 2) | ecosystem: Environmental > Terrestrial > Soil > Wetlands > Peat | place: Germany... | reverse complement strand
ACCGATCAAAGAGGACTATCTGCTGACGGGTCCACTAGAGCCGACCAACGAGTGGTATGCCGTTGCCAAGATTGCCGGGCTCAAAATGTGTCAAGCCTACCGCCGCGAATTCGGCTTCAAGGCGATTTCGCTGATGCCGACCAATCTTTACGGTCCTGGCGATAATTTCGATTTGCAGAATTCGCACGTGTTGCCGGCGCTCATTCGGCGTTTCCACGAGGCCAAACTGCGCGGCGATGACAGCGTCACGATCTGGGGCACGGGCACGCCGCGCCGTGAGTTCTTGCACGTCGATGATTTGGCCGACGCCGTCTTGCATTTGTTCGAAACCTACGACGCCGAGGCGATCGTCAACGTCGGCTGGGGCGAGGACGTGACCATCGGCGAACTCGCCGGCCTCATCGCCGCTGCCGCCGGGTTCCGAGGCGAACTCAAATTCGATGCGAGCAAACCCGACGGCACGCCGCGAAAACTGCTGGACACCTCGCGGCTCACGGCACTCGGCTGGCGACCGAAGATACCGCTTGCGGTAGGCGTCGAGCGTACCTACGCCTGGTTCCGAGACCATGTCGCGGCCGCGCGCATGTAGTAAAATTAACGGTTTAACCTCCTGGAAACCTCTTGTCCAAGCCAGCGATTCTCGTTACCGGCGGCGCCGGCTACATCGGCAGCCACGTCGTGCAGCAGTTGGCGGCCGCGGGCGAACGCATCATCGTGCTCGATAATCTCGGACGCGGCTTTCGCCAAGCCGTGATCGCCGGCGAGTTCGTCGTCGGCGATGTCGGGGATTTTCCCTTGGTGTCGCGTCTACTCGCCGAGCACAGCGTCGATACCGTCATGCACTTCGCCGCGCATACGATCGTGCCGGAGTCGGTGGCCGAGCCGCTCAAGTACTACGGGAACAACACCTGCTCGACGCGCTCGTTGCTGCAGGCTTGCCTCGACCAGGCGGTAAAGAACTTCGTGTTTTCCTCGACCGCGGCCGTCTACGGCATGCCGGCCGAAGGCTATGCGGACGAAACCTCGCCGACGCAGCCGATCAATGCCTATGGCAGCTCGAAATTGATGAGCGAGTGGATGCTGCGGGATGTCGCCGCATCAAGCTCGCTGCGCTACGTGGCGCTGCGCTATTTCAACGTCGCGGGCGCCGATCCCACGGGAAGAATCGGCCAGGCGACCAAGAGTGCGACTTTATTGACCAAGGTGGCCTGCGAGGCCGTGGTCGGCAAGCGCTCGCATGTCTCGATATTCGGCAGCGATTACCCGACGCCCGACGGCACGGGCGTACGGGATTACCTGCACGTCGTCGATTTGGCTGCCGCGCATTTGAATGCGCTAGGGTATTTACGCGAAGGCGGCCGATCGGTGACGCTCAATGTGGGCTATGGGCACGGCTATTCGGTGCGCGAAGTATTGCGCATGGTCGAATCGGTCGCCGGCAAGCCGCTCGTGATACGCGAAGAGGCGCGCCGCGCCGGCGATCCGCCCTACCTCGTCGCGCGCGCCGACCGCATCCGCGCCGAATTGGGCTGGCATCCGCACTATGACGACCTCGCGGCGATCGTCTCGAGTTCCTTGGCCTTCGAGAGGAAGCTGCTCGCCGATCCTTGGGGTTGATGCCTATGTATCTCGTCACCGGCGGCGCCGGCTTCATCGGCTCGAATATCGTCGCGGCACTTGGGCTTCGCGGCGTGGAAGTCGCGGTCTGCGACTGGATGCGCACGGATGAGCGCTGGCGCAATTTGGCGAAACATGAAATCGCCGCGCTGATCGCACCCGACGAACTGCCCGATTGGTTGCAGCGCCATGGCGCGGCGCTCGAGGCCGTGATCCACATGGGCGCGATCAGCGCAACGACCGAGACCAATGTCGATCTGATCGCCGAGCAGAACGTGCGCTCATCGCTGCGTTTGCTCGAGTGGTGTACGGAGAATCAGGTGCGGCTGATCTACGCATCATCGGCGGCGACCTACGGCGACGGCGCGGCCGGATTCGACGATGACTACAGCACCGATGCGCTCGCCAATCTTCGCCCGCTGAACGCTTATGGCTGGAGCAAGCACGTCGTCGACCGGCGCATCGCGCGGCTCAGCGCGCTCGGTCGGGCGTTGCCGCCGCAATGGGTCGGCTTGAAATTCTTCAACGTCTACGGACCGAACGAGTATCACAAGGGCTCGATGCAGAGCGTGATCGCAAAGAGCTATCCGCTGGTCCGCGACGGCAAGCCCTTGTGCCTGTTCCGCAGCCATCGCCGGGAGTATGTGGACGGCGGCCAGTTGCGCGATTTCGTCTACGTCCGGGATTGCGTCGAGGTCGTGCTCTGGCTGTTGGATCACAAGGAAGTCTCGGGCCTGTTCAATATGGGCACAGGACGCGCACGCAGCTGGCTGGATCTTGCGGACGCGCTGTTTGCGGCGGCCGGGCGGCCGCCGGCGATCGAATTCATCGAGATGCCGCCGGCGCTCATCGATAAATACCAGTATTTTACCGAAGCGCACATGCATCGCTTGCGCGTTGCCGGCTACCGGCATGCGTTTACGGCGCTGGAAGACGGTATCGGCGATTACGTGCGGCATTATCTCGCAACCAGCGATCCCTATCGCTAGCGCGCGGCCCCGGAAGCAAGGAGTCCTTATGATCAAGCGTGAAACCAATGAGTGACTCGCGAGACGTGGAGGTCCAAGCCTTGCTGCAGCGTGAATTGCAGCAGCATCGCGAAGCCTTCGAGGCCACGGCCCAGAGCTTGAGTACGCCATTTCCCGCCTGCTTGAGACTGATCGAGAGCGCCATACGAGGCGGCGGCAAGATTTTGCTGTTCGGCAATGGCGGCAGCGCGGCCGATGCGCAACAGATCGCCGCCGAGCTCGTGATCGGCTGTGAGACCGTGCGAGCGCCGATCTCGGCGATCGCGCTGACCACGGATTCCTCGGTGCTTACCGCCTGCGCCGATGACTTCGGTTTCGAGGCGGTATTCGAGCGGCAAATCGCGGCCTTGGGCCGGTCGCAGGACGTCGCGCTCGGCATCTCGCCATCGGGAAACTGCCCCAATGTGTTGCGCGGATTGCGTCAAGCGAAGGCGATGGGACTGCAGACGCTCGGACTCACGGGCGGTACCGGTGGGCAAATGCAGGCAGTCTGCGACGTGCTGATCGTCGTCCCCGCGACCGCGAGGGCGAGAATCCAGGAAATGCACGCCATGATCGGTCACATGCTCAGCAAGGCCTTGGAAATGCGTCTCGGGCTAGTTGCATCTAGCTAGCATTGCTGGCATTATGAAATCATGGGTATTCAAATCAACATTCGCGATGTTCCCGAGAAGGTTCGCGACGAACTCGCGGCCCGTGCGGCATTGCGTGGCCAGTCGATGCAGGAATTCCTGCGCGCCGAATTGGAGCGATTGGCGGCGCGCCCGTCGATGGATGCGTGGCTGCAACAGGTGAAAAAGCGCAAGCGCGCAGCCGCTTCCCGCGTATCTAGCGACCAAATCCTCGAGAGCAGGGACGCCGATCGACGTTGAATATCGTCGTTGATTCGTCGGTGCTGATCGCCGCACTCGTTGACACCGGTGCGCAGGGCGCGTGGGCGGAACGCATACTCGCCGATGGCACTCTACATGCGCCTGAATTGGTGCGGGCCGAGGCGGCCAACATACTTCGGCGACTGGAGCGCGCAACGTTGATTACCGCGCCGGAAGCCAACGGGGCCTATGAAGATCTCATGCTGCTCGAGCTCAATTTGTTTGCTTTCGAGCCCTTCGCGGACCGCATATGGGCGTTGCGCCACAACGTGACGAGTTACGATGCCTGGTACGTGGCGCTGGCAGAGGCGCTCCGCCTGCCGCTCGCGACGCTCGACGATCGGCTATCGCGTTCGAACGGTGTCGCTTGCGAATTTTTGTTGCCGGCAGAGATCTAAGTGGACGCGATCATCGAATTGGCGGTCGGATGCGTTATTCGGTCCGAACAGTAGGCTGCATTCTGCGGCTTTACTTAGGCGCCTGAAACGGCTAGGATTCGCGCCAATTTTCTTATTGAAATCAAAATATTACGCATGAAGATCAGCATATTCGGCTCGGGTTACGTCGGTCTCGTCACGGGGGCCTGTCTTGCCGATGCCGGTAATCACGTGGTCTGTATCGACATTGACGCCCGCAAGATTGATTTGCTGCGACGCGGCATGATTCCGATCCACGAACCGGGCCTCGATGCGATGGTCAAACGCAATGTCGATGCCGGCCGCCTGATGTTCACGACGGACGCGAAAGACGGCGTCGGGCATGGTCTGTTCCAGCTGATCGCCGTCGGCACGCCGCCCGATGAAGACGGTTCGGCGGATCTGCGCCACGTATTGGCGGTCGCACGCACGATCGGCGAGCACATGAACGAGTACAAGGTCGTGATCACCAAATCCACGGTGCCCGTCGGCACCGCCGACAAGGTTCGCGATGCGGTCGCGGAGTCGCTGGCCGAGCGTGCCGCCAACATCGAATTCGACACGGTCGCGAATCCGGAATTTCTCAAGGAGGGTGCGGCCATTTCTGATTTCATGAAGCCCGACCGCGTGATCGTCGGTACCGATAGCGCGCGCGCCGCCGAGCTCATGCGCTCGCTCTATGACCCGTTCACGCGCAATCGAGACCGCATGATCGTCATGGATATCCGTTCGGCGGAACTGACCAAATATGCCGCCAATGCGATGCTCGCGACCAAGATCAGTTTCATGAACGAACTCGCCAATCTCGCCGAGCATTTCGGTGCGGACATCGAACAGGTGCGCATCGGTATCGGCTCCGATCCGCGCATCGGCTATGCATTCATTTACCCAGGCGTCGGATACGGCGGTTCGTGTTTTCCGAAGGATGTGCAGGCCTTGGCGCAATCCGCCAAGGAAGTGGGTTACGACGCGGACATATTGGCTGCCGTCGAGGCCGTCAACGGGCGTCAGAAACGCGTGCTTTTCGAGAAAATCAAAGGTCATTTCGGCGATTTGCGCGGCAGGACGATCGCGATTTGGGGACTCGCTTTCAAACCCAATACCGACGACATGCGCGAGGCGCCCAGCCGGGTGCTGATCGAGGCGCTCTGGTCGGCGGGCGCCAAGGTGCGCGCCTACGATCCCGTGGCGATGCCGGAAGCGCGGCGTATCTACGGCGAGCGAGCCGACCTGGTCCTCTGCAAAACCAGTCCCGACGCGCTGAGCGGCGCCGATGGGCTCGCGATCGTCACGGAATGGCAGGAATTCCGCAGTCCCGACTTTGACTCGATCCGGGCGACCCTGAAGACGCCGGTGATCTTCGATGGGCGCAATCTTTACGATCCGTCGCAAATGGCGCGCGCGGGCTTCAGCTATTATGCGATCGGGCGCGGCCGGCATACTCGGCCGGCGTAATCGACCCCATCATTGGTAATCGGCCCGTCATTGGCAAGTGCAACAAATGAGATCGCTGTGTCGCTATTGATTCCGGTGATTCTGTCGGGCGGCGCGGGCACTCGCTTGTGGCCCCTGTCGCGCGAGCTGTATCCGAAGCAACTGCTCGCGCTCACGAGCAAGCTCACCATGCTGCAGGAAACGGCATTGCGGCTCGCGGGAATCACCGGCGCTACGGCGCCGATCGTGGTTTGCAACGAGGCGCATCGGTTCACGGTCGCCGAACAGCTGCAGGCGCTCGGCGACTCGCCGGCCGCGATCTTGCTCGAGCCCGTCGGTCGCAATACCGCGCCCGCGGTGGCGCTCGCGGCGCTCATGGCGCGCGACATCGATGCGAGTGCAACGCTCGTGGTGGCGCCGGCGGATCACGTGATTCGCGATGCGCGCGCATTTCAACGCGCAGCCGAACTCGCCGTGGTGGAGGCGCAAAGCGGCAAGCTCGTGACCTTCGGCATCGTCGCGTACACGCCCGAAACCGGCTACGGCTACATTCGCCGCGATGATGGTCCGGGCCCGGCCTTTCCGGTCGCCGAGTTCATCGAGAAGCCGGCGCTCGATGTCGCGCGGCAATTCATCGATTCCGGCGAATATTATTGGAACAGCGGGATGTTCGTGTTCACGGCCGCGCGCTATCTGGAGGAACTCAAGGCCTTCGCTCCGGATATTCTGGAGGCCGTGGAGGCCGCCTACGCGGCGGCGACGACCGATCTGGATTTCGTGCGTATCGACAGGGCGGCATTCGACCAATGTCGCAGCGAGTCGATCGACTACGCGGTCATGGAAAAAACTAAGGATGCCGTCGTGGTGCCGCTCGATGCGGGCTGGAGCGACGTCGGTTCTTGGTCCTCGCTATTCGAAGTGCTGCCGTCGGATGAGGAGGGCAACGTGCTCCAGGGCGACGTGCTGGTCTACGACACGCGCGATTGCTACGTGCAGTCGACCAGTCGTCTCGTGGCGGCGGTCGGCATGGACGATCACATCATCGTCGAGACCAAGGATGCGGTCTTGGTGGCGCCCAAGGGGCGCGTCCAGGACGTCAAGGAATTGGTCGCGAAGCTCAAGAAAGCGGGTCGCACCGAGTCGGCGCTGCATCGCGAGGTGTTCAGGCCCTGGGGCAGTTACGACAGCATCGATGGCGGCGAACGCTTTCAAGTCAAGCACCTCTCGGTCAAGCCGGGCGGCATGCTGTCGCTGCAAATGCACCATCACCGCGCCGAACATTGGATCGTCGTGTCGGGCACGGCAAGAATCACCTGCGACGACAAGATTTTCCTGCTCGCGGAAAACCAATCGACCTACATTCCGGTCGGCTCGACGCATCGCATCGAGAATCCCGGCAAGGTCACGCTGCACATCGTCGAAGTGCAGTCGGGATCCTATCTCGGCGAGGACGATATCGTGCGCCTGGAAGACAACTACGGCCGGCAAGGGACCGACACGTGACGGCGATCGCGGGTTTCAAAGCCTATGATTTGCGCGGTCGGATTCCCGACGAGCTGAACGAGGACGTGGCCTATCGCGTCGGCCGCGGCTATGCGCAGTTCCTGAGCCCGCGCCGCGTCGTCGTGGGGCGTGATATTCGGCTCTCGAGTCTGGGCTTGACGGATGCGTTGTGCCGCGGCTTGACCGACAGCGGCGTCGATGTCGATGACATCGGCGTTTGCGGGACCGAGGGCGTTTATTTCGCGACTTTCGACGGCGGCTATGACGGCGGCATCATGGTCACCGCGAGCCACAATCCGTCCGACTACAACGGCATGAAGTTCGTGCGCGCGGGTGCGAGACCGATCAGCGGCGACAACGGCTTGCAGGACATCCGCGGCTTCGCGGAACGCGGCGAGTTTCCGGCACCCGCGCGTCTCGGCGTCAGGCGCAAGGCCGACATTTCTGCGGCGTATGTCGCGCATCTGCTGACGTATGTCGAGGCGCCCAAGCTGCGGCCCTTGAAGATCGTCGTCAATGCCGGCAACGGCGGCGCGGGACTCGTGATCGACCAGCTCGAGGCGCAGCTGCCGTTCCAGTTCATCAAGCTGCATCATGAGCCCGACGGGCGGTTTCCGAACGGCATCCCGAACCCGATGATCGAGGCGAACCGCGCCTCGACGAGCGCTGCGATCCGCGCAGCGAATGCGGATTTCGGCGTCGCCTGGGATGGTGATTTCGACCGCTGTTTTCTGTTCGACGAGCACGGCGCCTTCATCGAGGGATATTACATCGTCGGTCTGCTGGCCTCGGTGATGTTGCGCGGCGTCGCGGGCGGCAAGGTGGTCCATGATCCGCGCTTGACATGGAACACGATCGAAGTCGTCGAGGCCTGCGGCGGCGTGCCGGTGCTGTCGAAATCGGGCCACGCATTCATCAAGCAGCGCATGCGCGAGGTCGATGCGGTGTATGGCGGCGAAATGAGCGCTCATCATTATTTCCGACGCTTCGGCTATTGCGACAGCGGCATGATTCCCTGGCTGATCGTCGCCGAGCTGCTCAGCGAAACCACGGCGCCGCTCTCGACGCTGGTCGGCGAGCGCATGCGCTTGTTTCCGGTCAGCGGCGAGCTCAATTATCGCGTACCCGATGCGAAGGCGGCGATCGCGGCGATCGAGGCGCGCTACGGCGCCGCGGCGCTCGGAGTGGATCGTACCGACGGCGTGTCGTTCGAATTTGCGGATTGGCGATTCAATCTGCGCAGTTCGAACACCGAGCCGCTGCTGCGCCTCAACGTCGAAGCGCGCGCGTCGGAAGTGTTGATGCGCGCAAAGTGCGCGGAGCTGCTCGCCTTGCTGAAAACGCAAGGGGCGGTCGCGGCGGACCATTGAGCGGCGCAGCTATGGCCAATTCCAAGCTAATCCCGATTCCCACCTTGAGCGTCGTCATACCGGTCTACAACGAGGAGTTGGTGTTGCCGACCTTGTTCGCGCGGCTCTATCCGGCGCTCGATGCGCTCAACGTCAGCTATGAGTGCGTGTTCGTCAACGACGGCAGCCGCGACCGGTCGGTCGCGCTGCTGCGGCAGCAATTCACGCGCCGCCCGCGCGAGACGCGCGTCGTGCTGTTTCACGCGAATTTCGGCCAGCACTCGGCGATCATGGCCGGATTCAATTACGCGCGCGGCGAATATGTCGTGACGCTGGACGCCGATTTGCAGAATCCGCCCGAAGAGATCGGCAGACTCGTGGAAAAACTCGCCGAAGGCTACGACTACGTCGGTACGATCCGCCAGCAGCGCCAAGATACGCTATGGCGCCGCTCGTTCTCGAAGGCGATCAACAAGCTGCGCGAATGGATCACGCCGGTGCGCATCACCGATCAGGGCTGCATGATGCGCGGCTACGCCCGCTCGGTCGTGACCGCGCTCAATCAGACTCGCGAGGTCAATACGTTCATTCCGGCGCTCGCGTCCCTGTATGCGATGCGCCCCATCGAGGTGCCGATCTCGCACGAGGAGCGCTACGCGGGCCAGTCGAAGTATTCCATGTACAGCTTGATTCGCTTGAATTTCGATCTGATCACGGGCTTCTCGGTCGTGCCCCTGCAGCTGTTTTCGATGGTCGGCATGGCGGTCGCGACCATGTCGGCGCTGCTCGTGCTGGTTCTGTTCGCGCGCCGTATCATCTATGGGCCTGAGGCGGAAGGGTTGTTCACGCTGTTTGGCATCGTGTTCTTCTTGATCGGCGTCGCGCTGTTCGGCATCGGCTTGTTGGGCGAATACGTGGGCCGCATCTACGCCCAGGTCCGCGAGCGGCCGCGTTACATCGTCGAAGCGGTGCTCGAGGCGGATACGGAGGATCTGGCTGCGTCCATCGCAGCTGCTGCGCCCGTCGCAGCTGCTGCGCTGACCGTGGCCGACACGGTGAGCGCGCAGTGACACGCGCGATCGTGATGGCCTACAGCGAAGTCGGGGTGCGCTGTCTGCAGGTGCTGCTCGACCGCGGCGTCGAGATTCCGCTGGTGTTCACTCACACGGACGATCCCGGCGAGAGCCAATGGTTCGGCAGCGTCAAAGCGCTGGCCGAACGGCATCGATTGCGCGTCGTTACACCCGATGATCCGAACACGCTGGAATGGATCGCAGAGGCGCGCGCGGCGGCTCCGGATTTCCTGTTTTCGTTTTACTACCGCTACATGCTGAGTGCGGCTTGGCTGCACATCGCGCCCCGCGGGGCCTTGAACATGCACGGCTCTTTGCTGCCCAAATATCGCGGTCGCGCCGCCGTGCACTGGGCGATTTTGAACGGTGAATCTGAAACCGGCGCGAGCTTGCATTACATGCTCGAGAAGCCCGACGCCGGCGCGCTCGTCGATCAGATCTCGGTGCCGATCGGCGAGAACGACACCGCGCTCGACGTGTCGGTCAGGGTGGCGGAAGCGGCTGCCGCGGTGCTCAAGCGATCCTTGCCGCGGCTCATTGCCGGGACCGCCGAGGCGCGTACCCTCGATCTCGCGCAAGGCTCTTACTTCGGCCGGCGGCGTCCGGAAGACGGCCGCATCGACTGGCGCAAGGGCGCGCGCGCCGTCCACGATCTCGTGCGTGCCGTCGCACCGCCGTTCCCCGGCGCTTTTACCGATGTCAACGGGTGTAGGCTGGCGATCCTGGAAACCCGCGTGGATACGGTGCCGGTGCGCTATGCGGCGCGCGCACCCTGCCTGTACTCGATCGGAGGCTCGTGGTTCGCGGATTGCGTCGATGGCCGGCGCTTGCGAATTTTGCAAATGGAGATCGATCAGCACCTCATCGGTCCGAACGCGGTGCCGCCGGCCTTGTCGAATCAGCCGGTTGCCTTGTCTTGAGCTAAATAGGTATCGAGGAATTCATCTTGAAAAATATTCTCATTCTCGGCGTCAACGGCTTCATCGGCCATCACTTGAGCAAGTACATCTTGGCGAACACGGATTGGCATATCTACGGCATGGATCTGCAGTCGGAGCGCGTCGGAACGCTGCTCGGCAACCCGCGATTCCATTTCGTGGAAGGCGACATCACGATCAACCTCGAGTGGGTCGAGTATCACGTGCGCAAATGCGACGTGATCCTGCCGCTGGTGGCGATCGCCACGCCCGCGACCTATGTGCGCGCCCCGCTGCGGGTCTTCGAATTGGATTTCGAGGCGAATTTGCCGATCATTCGCCACTGCGTCAAATACAAGAAGCGCGTCGTATTCCCGTCCACTTCCGAAGTCTACGGCGCTTGCAAAGACAAGGAATTCGATCCCGAAACCTCCGAGTTGGTGCTCGGTCCGATACACAAACAGCGTTGGATCTATTCCTGCGTCAAACAGCTGCTCGACCGCATCATCTGGGCCTATGGCCAGGAGGGTCTGCAATTCACGCTGTTCCGGCCGTTCAATTGGATCGGCTCCGGGCTCGACAGCATGGACGACCCCAAAGAGGGCAGTTCGCGCGTGCTCACGCAATTCTTGGGCCATATCGTGCGCGGCGAACCGATCAAACTCGTCGACGGCGGCAATCAAACGCGCGCCTTCACGTACGTCGATGATGCGGTCGATTGCTTGACGCGAGTCATCGATAACCCCCGCGGCATCGCCGACGGGAAAATCTACAATATCGGCAACCCGGGCAACCTCTATTCGATTCGTACGCTCGCCGAAATGATGCTCGAGATCGCGCTCTCGCGGCCGGAGTACGCGCCGACCGCGCGCAACACCAAGCTCGTCGACGTAACTGCGCTGGACTACTACGGCAAGGGCTACGCCGACATACCCGCGCGTCTGCCGTCCATCAAGAATACGACCGCCGAGCTAGGCTGGAAGCCGAAAACCGACATGCGCTCCGCGCTGTCGGCGATTTTCGATTCCTACGCGCACAGTCTGCCGTCGGCTTCGGCGCTGTTGTCACGCGATGCTTGAGCGAGCTCACATCGGCCTCAAGGTCGATGTCGATACGCTGCGCGGGACCAAGCACGGCGTGCCGCGACTCGCGGCGCTGCTGAAGAAGCATGGGCTCGATGCGACGTTCTATTTTTCGGTCGGGCCCGATCACACCGGCCGGGCTTTGCGCCGCGTGTTTCGCCCGGGCTTTTTCCAAAAGGTCGCACGGACCTCGGTCATCAAACACTATGGCGTAAAGACGCTGCTGTACGGCGTGTTGTTGCCCGGGCCGGATATCGGCCGCACCGCGGGCGCCCAGATGCGCGGTATTTTCGATGCCGGCTTCGAGGTTGGGCTGCACACCTACGATCACGTGCGCTGGCAGGACAGCGTCGCGAACGCATCAGCCGAGTGGACGCGCGTCGAGTTCGAGCGCGGACTTGCCGCGTTCGAGCGGATTTTCGGGTTTTTGCCGCAGTCGCATGCGGCGGCCGGCTGGCAAATCAACGACCATGCCCTGAGGCTCGAGGCCGAGCACGGACTTCTCTACGCGAGCGACACCCGGGTCGCGGGCGCCGATATGAGCGATGCGACGCCGTTTTTCCCGCTGCTCGGCGCGGGCCCAACTGGTGCGACGCTGTCCGGTGCGAACGCCCGCGCATGTCCGCAATATCCGACGACCTTGCCGACCTTCGATGAGTTGCTGGGCGTGGACGGGATCGACGAGTCCACGGTCGGCGATGCCGTGTTCGAGCGCTCCAAGCGCGTGCCGCCGTCGGGCTTTCACGTCTTCACCCTGCACGCCGAGCTCGAGGGCCTGAGGCTCTTGGATGCGTTCGAGCGATTGCTGATTTTGTGGCGCGACACGGGTGCGGTGGTAACGCGCATGGCGACGATACACGCGCTCGCAGAGCGGCGCAGCTGGCCGAGCCGCGCCGTCGTGATGGCGCAGATTCCCGGGCGTTCGGGCTTGCTGGCCGTCGCGGCCGCAAGTCCGGCAGCCGCCGCGTGAACACGCGCTCCGCGCCGCTGCTGCGCGGCCGATCGATTTACGCGGCGCTGGCCATATTCGTGGCCGTCGTCTGGCTCGCGATCTTGCCGAGCCGGCCGCTGTTCAATCCCGACGAGGGCCGCTACGCGGAGATCCCGCGCGAGATGCTCGAGAGCGGCGATTGGGTCATTCCACATTTGGACGGGCTCGCCTACATCGAAAAGCCGCCGCTGCAATATTGGGCGACCGCGCTGAGCCTGCAGGTATTCGGCCCCAGCGCGTTTGCCGCGCGCCTGTATACGGCGCTCACCGCGCTGGGTGCCTTGGGCGTCGTCTGGTGGGTCGCGCGACGGCTCTGGGGTGCGGCGGCGGCGTGGCGTGCAGCGGCAGTGCTTGCGAGCCTGACGCTCTTTCCGGTGCTCGGGCAACTGCTCTCGCTCGATATGAGTCTGACGTTCTACATGACCTTGGCGCTCGGCGGGTTTTTGTTGGCTCAATTAGACTGCGAAACAGCAGGTGCAGCGGGCGCTCTGGCATCGTCGCGGATGTATATGCTGATCGCCTGGGTCGCGACCGCGGGCGGTGTGCTCACGAAGGGTCTCGTCGCGGCGGCGATCCCGGCCGCCGTGCTGATCCTATACAGCTTGATGAGCCGCGACTGGTCGGCCTGGCGGCGCTTGCATCTGGGGGTCGGTTTGCCGTTGTTCCTCGCGATCAGCGTGCCCTGGCATTGGCTCGCCGCGCGCCGCCTGCCCGACTTTCTCGATTTTTTCTTCGTGCACGAGCATTTGGCGCGCTATTTGACGAATGCCGCGGATCGCGAGGAGGCCTGGTGGTTTTTCGGACCCGTATTTTTGCTGGGGACGCTGCCGTGGACCATCTCGAGCTTGCGTGTGCTTGCGACCGGGTGGCGCCTGCGCGCGCCGCCCGGCCAGTTCGATACGCAACTGTTTCTATGGATTTGGGTCGTGTTCGTCTTGGGATTCTTCTCGCTGTCCGACTCGAAGCTGATTCCCTATGTGCTGCCGGCCATGCCGGCCGTCGCGCTGCTGATCGGCGCCTTGCCGAGCGCCGTGCTGCGAAGGGACGTGCGGTTTGCGGCGGTGCTCGTGCTCGTGCTCGGCATCGCGCTAGCGGCCGCGAGTTTTTACCTGCCGCATCTGATCGCGCCCTCGGATCGCAGCCCGTATTTCCTGGCGTTGGCGCAACCGCTGCTGCGCGTCGCCGCGGTGCTCGCGGTCTCCGCGCTGTTCGTCTTGGCCAAGCGCGACCCCGATACCACGGGCGGCGCGGTGTTCTTGGGTGTAGGCTGGTGCCTCGCGGTGCTGCTGCTGGTGCGCGCGGCCGCCGCGGTCGCACCGATCTACTCGGGCCGCAGTCTAGCGCAAGCGCTCGAAGACGAGCCGCGCGAATGGCCGATTTACAGTGTGGGCACCTATGATCAAACTCTGCCGTTCTATTTGCGAAGAACCGTCACGCTGGTCGCGTATCGTGGCGAGTTGGACTACGGTCTGCGCCATGCATCCGCGGCCATTCTGGGCGGCGGCGCGGGCTTCGCATCCGTCGCCCAGTTCCTCGCTCACTGGTCGCGGGCAGGCGAGGCGTTCGCGATTATGGATACGGAGATGTACGACGAATTGACTGCCCGAGGCATGCAAATGCGAGTACTGAGCCGCGATGCGCATCGCGTGCTGGTGGCGCGGCAATGAGCGCCGGGGCGGGCATTGGCTGGATCACCTGGGTCTTGATCTTGAGCGGCGTGAGCATGAACGCGGCCGCGCAAATCCTTCTGAAGTTCGCGACCAAGCCGCTCGCGCAGTTTTCTCAATTTGATTTAGGCACGCTTGCCGCCAGCATCCTCGTGCTCGTCAGGAGCCTGCCGTTTTGGGCCGGCATGTTCTGTTACGGGGCGAGTCTCTGCGTGTGGCTCGCGGCCCTCGCGAAGGCGCCGGTGAGCGTCGCCTACCCGATGCTCTCGATAGGCTACATTCTCGTGGCCTGGGCATCGGTCGTGTGGTTGGGCGAGACCCTGTCGCCCGCTAAAATGCTGGGGATCGCGCTGATTTGTATCGGCGTCGTCCTCGTTTCCAGGAGTTCGACATGACCGAGTTTCTTCCCTTTACGCGTCCAAACATCGATGAGGACAGCATTGCCGCCGTCGCGGCGGTGTTGCGTTCGGGACAGCTCGCGAGCGGTCCCAAGGTGCACCTGTTCGAGGCGGCGCTGGCCGCTTACATCGGCGCGGGCAGGCAGGTGCGGGTGTTGACCTCGGCGACCGAGGGGCTCGAAATCGCGCTCAGCATAGCCGGCGTGCGCAGCGGCGATGAAGTGATCGTACCGGCCATGAGCTTCGCGGCGAGCGCCAACGTGATCGCCCGCCTCGGTGCGACTCCAAAGTTCGTGGATATCGAGCTGCACTCGCGCAACATCGACATGGCGTTGGTGCCGGCCGCGTTGACCAAAAAAACCCGCGCGATCATGCCGGTGCATTTTTCGGGTTTGCCGGTCGACATGACGGCGCTCTACGCGTTTGCCGAAAGGCACCGTTTGCGCGTCGTCGAAGATGCGGCGCACGCGATCGGATCGCGCTACGCGGACAAACCGATCGGCAGCATCGGGGATTTGGTCGTGTTCAGTTTTCATCCGAACAAGAACATGACCACGATCGAGGGCGGCGCGATAGCCACGGCCGATAGTGAGGCGATCGAGCTCATCGAGCAGCATCGGTTTCATGGCATCAAGAAAAACGCCGATGGCGAGATCGATGTGCTGTTTCCGGGCGCAAAGAGCAATTTATCCGACGTCGCTGCGCAGGTCGGCATCGATCAGCTGCGACGCTTGGACGGCTTCAATGCGCGACGCCGAGAACTCGCCGCGCGCTATTTCGACCAATTGGCGGACTACCCCGGCGTCGTGCTGCCGGCGCGCGGCGATGCCGGACATAGTTGGCACATGTTCCAGCTGCTCATCGATTTCGCGGCGCGGAAAATCACGCGCCCCGGGTTTCAGAGAGCGATGGCGAAGCGCGGAATCGGGATCGGTGTGCATTACCCCTGCATCCCGGGTTTGTCGTATTACCGCGAGCGCGGCTACCAGGCCGAACGCGATTATCCGGTCGCGTCGCGCGTCGGGCGCGAAACCGTCACGCTGCCGCTATTTCCGGCGATGAGCGATGCGGATGTGACGCGCGTATGTACCGCGCTGCGGGCGGAACTGGCTTGATCGGTCAATCGGATTGGCGCAGACTTTACCGCCCGCATGATCGACGATAAAGGAAGGATCGCCATGAAGCGCTTAATGATTCTCGCAGTGAGCTGCCTGGTGTTGTCCGCGCCGTTATATGCGGCGCTCAAGCTCGGCGACCAGGCTCCGGACTTTACGACGCAGGCGACGCTCGCCGGTAAGCCTTTCACATTCTCTCTGGCGGACGCCTTGAAGACGGGGCCCGTGGTTCTTTATTTTTATCCGGCGGCATTCACGCCGGGCTGCACGGTCGAAGCGCATTTATTCGCCGAGGCGACCGACAAGTTCAAGGCGCTCGGTGCGACCGTCATCGGCGTATCGCACGATCCAATCGACAAGCTCAACAAGTTTTCGGTCTCGGAATGCCGCAATAAATTCGCCGTGGCGTCCGATGCCGATCAAAAGATCATGAAGTCCTATGACGCCGTGCTTGCACTGAAGCCCGAATATGCGAATCGGACCTCGTATGTCATTGCGCCGAACGGCAAGATCATCTACGAATACACGGCGATGAATCCGGAAAAGCACGTCGATAACACCATGGACGCCGTGCAGCAGTGGCTGGCCGCCCAGAAGCATTGATCCTAAAGAACCAAATCCCGGGCGCTTGCCGATAACTAGCGCCGCTCGATCGCGCTGCCGCTGTTCGCGCGCGGCGTTGACGGGCGGCGCCAACGGAGTTAGCCTTAGACTAGTCAGACTAGTTCTTGAGGTATTCAAATGGCAGCTCGAGTTCCAAAAAGCCGAATTCGTGGCCAGAAAATTGCGAATTCTCACGGCCTCGCCGGTTCGGCGTGGCAATTACAAACGGCGAAAGCACGTTTTAGCGAGGTGTTCAGGCTCGCGCTCGCGAACGGCCCGCAGCTCATCACTCGAGCGGGACGCGAGGCCGTGGTCGTACTATCGGCCGCTCAGTTCGACGCGCTCGTAGCGCGCTCACAGCAACCGAAAAGTCTCGTTGAATTCTTCAAGCGCTCGCCGGTGGCCGGTCTCGACTTGGTTCTGGAGCGCGATAGCGGGCGCGACGTCGACCTGTGAGCGGGTTTCTACTCGACACGAATGTGATTTCCGAGCTTACCAGGCCTGAACCTGACGCTCGCGTGAGCCTATGGCTCGATACGGTCGACGAGTCGCTACTGTTCTTGAGCGTGCTGACGCTTGGCGAAATCCGCAAAGGATTGAGCGCACTGGGGTCCGCCCAGCGGCGAGCGCGTCTCGAGGTCTGGCTGGTCGCCGAGTTGACGACGCGATTTGCAAACCGCCTGTTGTCGATAGACGCCGGGATCGCCGATCGCTGGGGACGGCTCGCCGGCGAAGCGAAACGCGCGGGAAAGCCGTTGCCCGTCATCGATGGCCTATTGGCAGCCACCGCTCTTCATCATGATCTGAAGATCGTCACGCGCAATACCCGGGATTTCGCCATCCATCGTGTCGAGTCGCTGAACCCGTGGGTGCAACCGCCATAGCGATTGTGCGCGGCGGCGCGCGCGCCGCGCACACGGCTTAATTCGGCTCGAATTTCAGCGCGACGCCGTTCATGCAATAGCGCTCGCCGGTAGGCTTCGGGCCGTCGGGAAACACGTGACCCAAATGCCCGCCGCAGCGCGCGCAGTGGACCTCAGTGCGTGCCATGCCGAGAGTGCGGTCCGCGGTCGTGCCGACGGCTTGCGGCAGCGGCGCGAAAAAACTCGGCCAGCCGGTGCCGCTGTCGAATTTCGTCGTCGACTTGAACAGCGGCAGCCCGCAGGCCGCGCAGGCGTAGCGGCCGGGCCGGTGCTCTTGGTTCAGCGGGCTCGTCCCGGCGCGCTCGGTACCGTGCTTGCGCATCACGGTGAAGGTTTCGGCGGGCAACTCTTTCTTCCAATCTTCGTCGGATCGTTCGATGCGAGCGGGAATGGGGTCGCTCATGAGATCATCCTTTGATTGGCCGTTCATCCTTTGACTGGCCGGTTGAACAGATAATCCAACGACAGTTTGCCGGGGCCATAGCTCATCAAGTAGACCAGGATCGAGCCCCATAGGACGTGCTGGGCGAGCGCGGCTTCGAAGCCCTCGGCGAGCAGTACGTTGCGGTAGGAAATCACCGCCATTGCATTGACTGCAAACAGGCCGATCGCTCCCAGGCGGCTCGCGAACCCGAGCACCAGCAAGGTCGGAAAGAACAGCTCGCCGCAAGTTCCGGCAACCGCCGCCACCTGCGGCGAGAGCACCGGCGTGTGGTATTCGTTCTCGAACAGATAGATCGTGCTGTCCCAGGAATTCAACTTGATCCAGCCCGATTTCCAAAATTGCCAGCTGACGTACCAGCGCGCGACGAGCGCAACGACGGGCTGCAGCCGATCGAGCGCACGTGCTGCAACGCGGTCGGGCGCGAGGATTCTAGCGAGTAGGGACATTCGAGCCACCTTGGGGTTCGATCGCGCGCTCGTCGACGAAATCGACGACCACGCGATTGATGACCAGTTTTTGCAAACTCGCGGTCGCATCGAACGCGGCGTCGCGCGCGCCGGCCGCCTCGATCGCCGCCGCGAAAGGCGCGCCGCTCGAGAGTTGTTCGAGAAACGCGTATTCACCAATGCTCTGCGGCTGCATTTCCACGCCGCCCGGCGTGCGAATGAGCAGCAGGCGATCGCCGCCTTGGTTCAAGTCGATGATCTCGGGATCGGCGGCGCTGCCGACGTTGGCTTGCCAAATCGCCAGCACCGGATACTCCGAGGCGAATAAGCGCGCCGAAGGATGCAGATGAAATCGCAGCGTATCGTATCGATCAGGCGCGACCGCGGCGAGTCGCGGAAGATCGAAATCCGCGTGATCCGCCGCCGTCAAGGTCTCTTGATAGAGCCATTCAAAGCGCGCGACATCGCCGAGATAACGATATTGATCGAGGCCGTGCCGCTCCGCCCAGTAGCCGGGAAACGCCGCTCCGGTGTGCTGCAGGTCTCCGGAGCGCGACGGATGCATCGAGCGATACTCGCGCGCGCAGTGTGTGAAATATGCATCGCCCACCAGCCGCAGGACCGCGGGAAAACTGAGCCGCAGGCTCTCGATGAAATTCGTCTCGGCGTTGTTCGCGTAGATCGCGAGTCGCTGCGCCGGCGCCAAAGCACCGGCGAGGATTTCCCGCTCCGTGCTTGGATCCGACCCGGCGATGAGCGCGCGCATGAAATCCGTCTGTAGCTCAGGCAGCGTCGGCATAAAGACTCCGCTGCACCGCATTTGCTTTATCGGCTTCCGCGACGAGCGTGCTGAGCGCGGGAATTTGCGCATCCCACTCGATCAACGTGGGCACCGGGCCAAAGCGCAGCAAGGCGGTTCGGTACAGCGCCCAGACCGCGTCCGAGACCGGCGCGCTATGCGTGTCGATCAGCAGTTCTCGGCCGCCGAGGCTCACGGGTGTATGCCCCGCGAGATGCAGTTCCTGCACCACCGAGCGGGGGATCGCATTCAAGTACCGCGCGCAATCGTAGCCATGATTGTGCGCCGCCACGTAGACGTTGTTGACATCCAGCAGGATGCCGCAATCGGATTCCGCGGCGACCGCTGCGAGGAAGTCCCATTCGGCCATCCGCGAGCACTGAAATTCCAAGTAGCTCGAGACGTTTTCGATCAGGATCTGCCTGCCCAACACATCTTGAACGATCGAAATGCGTGCGCTGACGTGCCGCAGCGCTTCTTCCGTATAGGGCAGCGGCAGCAGATCATTCGCAAACAGGCCGCCGACGGAACTCCACGACAAATGCTCGGACACGAGCGCCGGTCGAAAACGCTGCACCGAGAGGCGCAAACGCTCAAGATGATCGCGGTTCAGCGCGTCGGTCGAGCCCAGCGACAAGCCCACGCCGTGCAGCGATAGCGGGTATTGCTCGCGGATACGCTCGAGGCAGTCGATGTGCGGGCCGCCCTCGGCAAAATAGTTCTCGCTGTGCGCTTCGAACCACGCCACGCGCGGTGAATCCGCCAACACGTCGAGATGATGCTGCTTGCGCAGACCGATGCCGGCAGCTGCCGGCATCGGTCCATGAGGCGCAATCGATGCAACGGTTGAGGTCATCGACGGAACCTGGTTTTACATAGTCTTCGGGGTCAAGCTGCCGCCGTTCAGCCGGTCGCAAGTGCCCTTCGGAACCGCGACGAAATCATGGCCGTCGCCGGACATCTTCGATTGACCTTGGCAGGCATGTGCGCCGGCCGCACAATCGTTCTTACCGGCTTTGGCGACGCCGTAGCACTTTTCCTGATCCGGCTTCATGTCCATAGGTGCCGCGAAAGCGGCCGAGCCGAGCGCGAACAGGGCGCTGATGGCGGCAATCGTCATGGGTGCTGTCTTCGTCATATAAATCTCCTAAGGGTTGGTAATCGAAAGCTCAAAACTGTCTCACGCTCGATAAGACCGTCCCACCGCCGGGATTATTGCATCCGGGCATATGTTTATAACGCAAGCGCATGACTGGGGCGGCTCATTCAGCGGTCATCTCCAGAATCTGGGCAGCCCGCCGCGGGCTTTGGCTGTAGAATGCCGCGTTTACGGTCGAAGGTGTGGTGACGGTGCCGGATAGCAACAAGCGTCGATGTGCGCTGATCTGCGGGTCGGTCGCTTACGACACCATTTTAGTGTTTCCGGATCGGTTCAAGGCGCACATTCTGCCCGACAAGCTGCATATCCTGAATGTGTCTTTCCTGGTGCCCGAAATGCGGCGGGAATTCGGCGGTTGCGCCGCGAATATCGCCTATGGGCTCTCGCTGCTGGGCGATCTCGGCGTGCCGATGGCCGCTGCCGGACATGACTTTGGGCCCTATCGCGAGCACTTGATCGCCAACCGCATTCCGGTCGACCACATCGCCGAGTTGCCCGACGCGTTCACCGCGCAGGCCTATATCACGACCGACCTCGATGACAACCAAATCACGGCCTTTCACCCCGGCGCGATGCAGTACGCCCACCGCAATAAGGTATCGTCGGTCACTGCCGATATCGGCGTCGGCATCGTCGCGCCCGACGGGCGCCAGGCCATGATCGAACATGCCGAACAATTCGCGGCCGCAAACATTCCCTTCATTTTCGACCCGGGCCAGGGTCTGCCGATGTTCGGGGCAGACGAACTCAAGGTTTTCATGGGTCAGGCGACATGGGTGGCCGTCAACGATTACGAGTGGAGCATGCTGCAGGAGAAAACGGGATTCACGATCGCCGACGTCATGGACCGCGTCGATGCGCTGGTCGTGACCCGCGCGGCGGAGGGCTCCGTGATCTACGCCAAGGGGCGGACCTATGCGATTCCGGCGGCGAGTCCGCGCGCGGTCGTCGATCCGACCGGTTGCGGCGATGCCTATCGGGCTGGTTTAATTCACGGGCTGCTGCGCCGCCTGGATTGGAACACCACCGGCAGGGTCGCTTCGCTGATGGGTGCGATCAAAATCGAATCGCGCGGGCCCCAGAACCATCGATTCACGAAGCCTGAGTTCGAACAGCGATTCCAGGAAAATTTCCATCAACCGGCACCAGGACGATAAGACATGAGCAAGAGCTTTTCATTCACCTCCGAGTCCGTATCCGAAGGGCATCCGGACAAGGTCGCCGACCAGATCTCCGATGCAATTCTCGATGCGATACTGAGAGCCGACCCGCGCGGCCGCGTGGCTTGCGAAACGCTGGTCAAGACCGGCGTCGTGATCGTGGCCGGCGAAGTCACGACGAGCGCGTGGGTCGATGTCGAGGCCATCGTACGCAAGACCGTGCTCGATATCGGCTACGACACCTCGGACATGGGTTTCGACGGCGCGAGCTGCGGCGTGCTCAACGTCATCGGCAAGCAATCGCCCGACATCGCGCAGGGCGTCGATCGCAAAGACGAACGCAAGCAGGGCGCGGGCGATCAAGGCCTGATGTTCGGTTACGCGACCAACGAGACCGATGTATTGATGCCCGCGCCGATCACGCTGGCGCACCGGCTCGTCAAAAAGCAGGCGCAAGTGCGCAAGAGCGGCAAACTCTCCTGGCTGCGTCCGGACGCCAAGAGCCAAGTGACGCTGCGCTACGAGAACGACGTGCCGGTCGGCCTCGAAGCCGTCGTGCTCTCCACGCAGCATAGCGACGACATCAGCACGAAGCAGCTGCGCGAGGCGGTCATGGAAGAGATCTTGAAGCCGGTGCTGCCGAGCAAATGGATCGACAAGCACACGAAATACCACATCAACCCCACGGGCCGTTTCGTGATCGGAGGTCCCGTCGGCGACTGCGGTCTGACCGGCCGCAAGATCATCGTCGACACCTACGGCGGGTTCGCGCGCCATGGCGGTGGCGCATTCTCGGGCAAGGATCCGTCGAAAGTTGATCGCTCGGCCGCTTACGCCGCGCGCTATGTCGCCAAGAATATCGTCGCAGCCGGCCTCGCCGACCGCTGCGAAGTCCAGGTCTCTTACGCGATCGGCGTCGCCGAGCCCACCTCGATCATGGTCGAGACCTTTGGTACCGGCAAACTGTCGGACAAGCGGCTCACGCAGATCGTGCGCGCGCATTTCGACCTGACGCCGTTCGGCTTGCGCGAGATGCTCGATCTGGCGCGGCCGATATACCAGCAAACCGCCAGTTACGGCCACTTCGGCCGCAAGGAAGCGGACTTCACCTGGGAGCGCACCGATAAAGCCGAGCGGCTCGCGGCAGAAATGAAATCTACGCGCGCCGCCTGAAGGCCTCGTACCTCACCTAAGATTCTTGGAGTATTCCGAAATGAACGCAGCAGTCAAAGAAGCACCCGATTTCTTGGTCAAGGACCTGGCGCTCGCCGATTGGGGCCGCAAGGAAATTGCCATTGCGGAAACCGAGATGCCCGGACTCATGGCGATCCGTAACGAATTCGCCGCGGAGCAGCCGCTGCGCGGTGCGCGCATCACGGGCTCATTGCACATGACGATTCAGACTGCGGTCCTCATCGAGACGCTCAAGGCGCTGGGCGCGCAGGTACGCTGGGCCTCGTGCAACATCTACTCGACGCAGGACCATGCGGCGGCCGCGATCGCCGCGGGGGGGACCGCCGTGTTCGCCGTCAAGGGCGAGACCCTCACCGAGTATTGGGATTACACGCACCGGATTTTCGAATGGCCGGACGGCAGCCACTCGAACATGATCCTCGATGACGGCGGCGATGCGACTTTGCTGCTGCATCTCGGCACCAAGGCGGAGACGGATCCGGCGCTGTTGGCGCACCCGGCGAGCGAAGAGGAGCAGTGCTTGTTCGCCGCGATCAAGGCGAAACTCAAAGCCGATCCGAAGTGGTACTCCACGCGTCTCGCGAAGATCAAGGGCGTGACCGAAGAGACGACGACCGGCGTCAAGCGCCTCTATCAGATGGCCAAGGAAGGACAACTGGCGTTTCCGGCGATCAACGTCAATGATTCGGTGACCAAGTCCAAATTCGACAATCTCTACGGCTGCCGCGAGTCGCTCGTCGATGCGATCAAGCGCGCGACCGACGTCATGATTGCGGGCAAGATCGCGGTCGTCGCGGGTTATGGTGACGTTGGAAAGGGATCCTCTCAGGCCTTACGTGCGTTGTCGGCGCAAGTTTGGGTCACGGAAATCGACCCGATTTGCGCGCTGCAGGCCGCAATGGAGGGCTACCGTGTCGTGACCATGGATTACGCGGCCGACAAGGCGGATATCTTCGTGACCGCAACCGGCAATTTGCACGTGATTACGCACGATCACATGCTGCGCATGAAGGACCAGGCAATCGTCTGCAACATCGGGCATTTCGACAACGAAATCCAAGTCGCGGCGCTCAAGCAGCACAAATGGGAAAATATCAAGCCACAAGTCGACCACGTCATCTTCCCGGACGGTAAGCGCATCATCCTGCTCGCGGAAGGGCGTCTCGTCAATTTGGGTTGCGGTACCGGGCATCCTTCCTACGTCATGAGCTCATCGTTCGCGAATCAGGTGCTTGCGCAGATCGAACTGTTCGCCAACACCAAGAATTACCCGATCGGTGTTTACGTGCTGCCGAAGCATCTTGACGAGAAGGTCGCGCGTCTGCAGCTCTCGAAGCTCAGCGCCCAACTCACGGAATTGACCGATGTTCAGGCGCGTTATATCGGAGTGACCAAACAGGGTCCGTACAAAACCGACCAGTACCGGTACTAGGCGCATGGCACAGCTTGCGAAAGTACTCGACGGCAAGGCCGTTGCGGCCAAAGTGCGCGCCGAAGTCGCAATCCGCGCCGGCGCGTTCATGGCGGCCAAGAGCCGGCCGCCGGGTCTTGCGGTCGTTCAGGTCGGCGCCAACCCGGCCTCGACGGTGTACGTGCGCAATAAGCGCAAGGCCTGCGAGGAGACCGGCATTCACTCCTATGCCTTCGATCGCCCCGATACGGTCACGCGCAGCGAGATGCTGGCGCTGATTCATGAATTGAATGCCGACGCCCGAGTCGACGGCATCCTGGTGCAGCTGCCGCTGCCGCCCGCGCTCGATGCCAACGAGATCATGGATGCGGTCGATCCCGCGAAGGACGTCGATGGTTTCCATCCGCAGAATACCGGGCTGCTCGCGCAGAAGCGGCCGCGGCTGCGCCCGTGTACGCCCTACGGCGTGATCCGGCTCGCGAAGGAATACGGAATCGCGTTGCGGGGCCTGCGGGCGACCGTCGTCGGTGCCTCGAACATCGTGGGCAGGCCCATGGCCTTGGAGCTGCTGCTTGCCGGTTCGACGGTCACGGTTTGCCATACCGGCACCCGCGATCTACGCGCCGAAGTCGAGCGCGCCGAGCTGGTGGTCGCGGCCGTCGGCAAGCCCGGCATGGTGCTCGGCGAATGGATACGCGAGGGCGCCGTCGTGTTCGATGTCGGCATCAACCGCACCGAGTCGGGACACTTGGTCGGCGACGTCGGCTACGAGGCCGCGCGTCTGCGGGCCGGCTGGCTCACGCCGGTCCCGGGAGGTATCGGCCCGATGACGATCGCGATGCTATTGTCCAATACCCTGGATGCGGCCACCGCCGGCTGAAGTTTTCGCCGCTGCTTGCGTATACTGCGGTGCCAAATTGGCAGGGCTTGAGGGTTCATTAGGAGGTTCGAGCGCGTGAGTTCCAAGGTATTTCCCGACGCAGTCAGTGCGCTGCGCGACATTTTGCGCGACGGTATGATGCTGATGTCGGGTGGTTTCGGCGCTTGCGGCATCCCCGAGAACTTGATTGCGGCGGTGCGCGAACTCGGTGTGCGCGACCTGACGGTCGTCTCCAATAACGCGGGTCTCGATACCTTCGGCCTGGGGCTCCTTCTGCAGACGCGGCAGATCCGCAAGATGATTTCCTCCTACGTTGGCGAGAACAAGGAATTCGAACGCCAATATCTCGCCGGCGAACTCGAACTCGAATTCAATCCCCAGGGTACGCTGGCCGAACGAATACGCGCGGGCGGCGCCGGTATCCTCGGCTTTTACACGCGCACCGGCGCGGGAACCTTGGTGGCCGAGGGCAAGGAACAGCGTGTCGTGAACGGCGAGACGTACGTGCTCGAGATGGGGCTGGTCGCGGATATCTCGCTCGTAAAAGCCTGGAAAGGCGACACCGAGGGCAATCTCGTGTATCGCAAGACCGCGAGGAATTTCAATCCGAACATGGCGACCGCCGGCCGAATCACGGTTGCCGAGGTCGAGGAACTCGTCGACGTGGGCCGTCTCGATCCCGATCACATTCATACGCCCGGCATCTACGTGACGCGCATCGTCGCCGGCAAGAACTATTCGAAATTCATCGAGAAACGCACGGTACGGCCGCGCGAGGGAGGCACCGGTGGCGTGGTCGCGTGAAGATTTGGCCGCGCGAGCGGCGCGGGAACTCGCCGACGGGTTCTACGTAAACTTGGGGATCGGGATTCCGACGCTCGTCGCCAATTACATCGCGCCCGGCCTCAAGGTCGTGCTGCAATCGGAGAACGGCATGCTCGGTATGGGGCCGTTTCCCTACGCTGGGGATGAGGATGCGGACCTCATCAATGCGGGCAAACAGACGGTCACGGAATTGCCGATGACCTCGTATTTCTCATCGGCCGACAGCTTTGCAATGGTGCGCGGCGGACACATCGATCTATCGGTGCTCGGCGCGATGGAAGTCTCCGAATCCGGCGATCTGGCGAACTGGATGGTGCCCGGCAAGGTCGTCAAGGGCATGGGTGGAGCGATGGACCTGGTCGCCGGCGTCAAGCGCGTCGTGATCGTCATGGAGCACACGTCGAAGGACGGTGAGCCCAAGTTCAAACGGCAATGCGAATTGCCGCTGACCGGCGCAAATGTCGTCGACTTGCTGATCACCGATCTTGCGGTATTCTCGCGCGGCTCGCGCCATGATCCGTTTCGGCTGATCGAACTCGCACCCGGCGTCTCGCGCCAAGAGGTGCGCCAGAAGACCCTCGCGCACTACCTGGAATGACGCGCCGCCTCTGATGACCGCCCTGACGCATTTGCAGCGCCTCGAAGCCGAGAGCATTCATGTATTTCGCGAGGTCGTCGCGGAATGCAAGAAGCCGGTCATGCTGTATTCGATCGGCAAGGACAGCTCGGTAATGCTGCATCTCGCGCTCAAAGCATTCGCGCCCGCGAAGCCGCCGTTCCCGCTGCTGCAAATCGCGAGCGGCTGGGATTTTCGCGACATGCTCGAATTTCGGGATGCGACGGCCCGGCGGCTTGGCTTGGAATTGCTCGTGTACACGAACGAGGAGGGCGCACGCACCGGCGTAAAACCCTGGACGCCCGGTACCGCCTATGCCGATCTCATGCTGACTCAGGCGCTGCGCGAGGCGCTCGACAAATACGGGTTCGATGCCGCGTTCGGCGGCGCCCGGCGCGACGAGGAGAAGAGCCGCGCCAAGGAGCGCATTTTTTCGTTTCGTTCGGCGCAGCACCGCTGGGACCCGAAAAATCAGCGCCCCGAGCTCTGGCAGATCTACAACGCGCGCATAAATCGCGGCGAGAGCATCAGAGTCTTTCCGCTCTCGAATTGGACCGAACTCGATGTCTGGCAATATATACACCTCGAGGATATACCCGTCGTTCCGCTATATCTCGCGCAGCCGCGCCCCGTCGTGCGCCACGGCGGGCGCCTCATCATGGTCGACGACGATCGCCTGCCCTTAAGCGATACCGACCGCGTCGAAACCTTGAGCGTGCGTTTCCGCACGCTCGGCTGCTATCCGCTGACGGGCGCGACGCTGAGCACGGCGTCGAGCCTGACGGAGGTCATCCGCGAGATGCTGCTCGCCACGGGCTCCGAACGCGAAGGACGGCTCGTCGACGACGGGGCGGCGTCGATGGAGCGCAAGAAGCAAGAGGGCTATTTCTGATGGCCGCCGCTTCCGCACCGGCAGCGAGCGGGTCCGAGCTCATCGCTTCGGACATCGAAGCGTATTTGCGATTGCATCATCACAAGAGCTTGCTGCGTTTCATCACCTGCGGGTCGGTCGACGACGGCAAGTCCTCGCTGATCGGCCGCCTGCTGTTTGAGACCAGGATGATTTTCGCGGACCAGCTCGCCGCTCTGGAGTCGGATTCGAAGCGCGTCGGCACGCGCGGCGGGGAGATCGACTTCGCGCTGCTCGTCGACGGTCTTGCGGCCGAGCGTGAACAGGGCATCACGATCGACGTCGCCTATCGGTTTTTCTCGACCGACAAGCGCAAGTTCATCGTCGCCGATACGCCGGGTCACGAGCAGTACACGCGCAACATGGTCACCGGCGCGTCGACCGCGGAGCTCGCGGTCATCCTGATCGACGCCCGCAAGGGGGTGCTCACGCAAACGCGCCGCCACAGCTATCTGGTGTCGCTGCTCGGCATCACCAAGATCGTGTTGGCGGTCAACAAAATGGATCTCGTCGGCTATTCCGAAGCGATCTTCCGGAACATCGAGCACGATTTTCGCGGCTTTGCGGCGCAGATCCGGCTCTGCGACATCACCGCGATACCGGTGTCGGCGGTCGAGGGCGACAACATCGTCACCTTGAGCGCGGCGATGCCCTGGTATCGGGGATCGAGCTTGTTGCAGCATTTGGAGAATGCGCCCCAAGCGGATCTCGCCACGGCGAAGCCGTTTCGCCTGCCCGTTCAATGGGTCAACCGGCCCAATGCGGAGTTTCGGGGTTTCGCCGGTCTGATCGCGAGCGGCGTCGTGCGCAGCGGCGACCGGCTGCGCGTGCTGCCGTCGGGGCGAACCAGCCAGGTTGCCAAGATCATCTCCGCGGGCGCCGATGCGTCCTACGCGGTGGCCGGCGAGTCGGTGACGCTGACGCTCGTCGATGAGATCGACGTCAGCCGCGGCGACGTGCTCGCAGCGGCGGACTCCCCGCCCGCGGTCGCCAGTCAATTCGAGGCGACGATCATCTGGATGCATGACGAACCGCTGTTCCAGGGACGCACCTATCTGTGCAAGCTCGGCGGCAAAACTATGACCGCGACCGTGGCGCCGATCAAATACCGCATCAACGTCAACACACTCGAGCAAATACCGGCCAACAAGCTCGATCTGAACGACATCGGCGTCTGCCATCTCGAACTCGGCAGCGCCATCGCGTTCGAACCCTATAAGGAAAATCGGGCGCTCGGCGGCTTCATTTTGATCGATCGCCTCACGAACAACACGGTGGGCGCCGGCCTGCTGCAGTTTGCACTGCGCCGCTCGGAAAACGTGCATTGGCAGACGCTCGACGTCAATAAGCGCGCACGCGCACAGTTGAGTCATCAGAAGCCCTGCGTCGTGTGGCTTACCGGACTTTCCGGTGCCGGCAAGTCGACGATTGCGAATCTCGTCGAAAAGAAACTGCATTCCGATGGGCGCCAAACCTACCTGCTGGACGGCGACAACGTGCGCCACGGACTGAATCGGGATCTCGGCTTCACCGACGCCGATCGGGTCGAGAACATTCGCCGCGTCGGCGAAGTGGCGCGCTTGATGGTCGATGCGGGGCTCATCGTGTTGGTGTCGTTCATCTCACCGTTTCGCGCCGAACGGTCCATGGCGCGCAGCCTCGTCGAGCCGGGTGAGTTCGTCGAGGTATTC
>Ga0209415_10003682_pt1 | contig 28524 bp, 28 predicted proteins | sample PeaSoiSIISIP2007_FD_187696 | JGI IMG/M metagenome (GOLD analysis project Ga0209415, IMG submission 187696) | Peat soil microbial communities from Weissenstadt, Germany - SII-SIP-2007 (SPAdes) (version 2) | ecosystem: Environmental > Terrestrial > Soil > Wetlands > Peat | place: Germany... | reverse complement strand
GGCTTCTTCACGATCGGCACGCCGCACTGGCTGATCATCGCCACGCTCCTGGTCGGCGGCTTCTTCCGCTCGCTGCAATTCACGGCGCTGAACACGCTGGCCTACGCCGATGTCGACCAGCCGCGCATGAGCCGCGCCTCGAGCCTGGCCAGCATGGTCCAGCAGCTGTCGCAGAGTCTGGGCATCGGCTTTGCCGCTCTTCTGCTCAGCCTGCTGCGCCACGGCCACGAGTCTCTGCACACGCTGAAGGCTTCCGAGGTGACGCCGACCTTCTTCATCATCGGAGCGGTGTCCCTGCTCGGCCTCTTCTTCTTCGCGCCACTGCCGCATGACATCGGCGCGGAGGTTTCCGGACGGCGGTCGCGGCAGACGGAACCCGGGCCCTTGTCGCTGGGTGCGTTGACGCCGGTCAAGGACTGAGTCTCAAGTCGGGTCAGGGCTGGCGTCGCAAGACCGGCCGGCGGGAGGCCGCATGGATTTCGAGATCGCCGAAGAGCATCGGATGCTCAAGGACCTCGTCGCGCGCTTCGTCGCCGACCAGCTGATGCCGCTCGAGGCTGGCGTGCTTGCCGGCGAAGCGGCCGGCAAGGGTCTCGGCATCGACGAGGCCGATCGCATCCGCATCGACAAGGTCTCCAAGGAGCTCGGCCTCTGGGGCCTGGACGCACCGGAGGACATCGGCGGCGCCGATTTGCCGAACGTGGCGCTGATCGGCGTCAACGAGGAGCTGGCCAAGACGGTCACCCCCTACACGCTGCCGCCGGACTCGCCGAACCTGCGCATGCTGATGGCGACCGTGAACGAGCGCCAGCGCGTCGCCTATCTCGAACCTTACGTGCGGGGCGAGGCCGTCTCGGCGATCGCCATCTCCGAGCCCGGCGCCGGCGGGGATCCCGCCGGGATGACCACGCACGCCGACAGGGACGGCGACGACTGGGTGATCAACGGGCGCAAGATCTGGATCAGCCGCGCGGCCGACGCCGACTTCACCATCCTGATGGCCATCACCGACAAGGAAAAGCGCGCCCGCGGCGGCATCTCCGCCTTCCTGATCGACAAGGGCGCGCCCGGCTTCAACGTGCTGCGCGCCATCCCCATGGTCGGCGGCGCCGTCACCTACGAGATTGCGATCGAGGACTGCCGGGTCGAGGGCTGGAAGCTCTTGGGGACCGAGGGCAACGGCTTTGCGCCGATGCAGCTTCGCCTCGGGACGCGACGCATCCAGATGGCGGCCTGGTCGGTCGGGATGGCCCAGCGGGCGCTCGATATGATGGTCGAGTATGCGCCGCAACGGGTGACGTTCGGCCAGCCGCTGTCGGAGCGGGGCGCCATCCAGTGGTGGATCGCCGACGCCGCGACCAAGATCCACGCGACCCGGCTGATGGCCTACGACTGCGCCTGGAAGCTCGATCAGGGCCGCGACGTCCGCCTCGAGATGTCGATGATCAAGGCGTTCGCGGTCGAGATGGCCTACGAGGTCGTCGATCACGCCATGCAGCTGTTCGGCGCCATGGGGATGACCCGCGAGTTGCCGCTGCAGCAGATGGCGGCCAAGCTTCGGGTCATGCGCATCTACGAAGGGCCGACCGAGGTGCACAAATGGGTGGTCGCGCGCACTTTGCTCGGCGGCCGGCGATAAGGAGACCTGCGATGAAGTCCAAGTACGGCGACGTCTCCGTCAGCCTCGACGCCCACGTGGCGACGCTCGAGATCGACCGCCCGCCCAACAACCACGTCAGCGTCGACTTGATGCGCGACCTGGCCGACGCGTTGCTCGATCTGGACGCGGAGGGCGATTGCCGCGCCGTCCTGCTCGTGACCGCGGGCCGTGTCTTCTGCGGCGGCGCCGATCTGGTGACGCCCGCGGCCGCAGCTCAGTCCGGCGTCTCCGACGCGGCGGTGACCGGCAATCCGCTCTATGTCGAAGCGGTTCGGCTGTTCTCGAACAAGATGCCGATCGTGGCGGCCGTGCAGGGCGCGGCCATCGGCGCGGGCCTTGGCCTTGCGCTCGTTGCCGACTTCCGCGTCGCCGCGCCGGAGGCGCGGTTCGCCGCCAACTTCGTCAAGCTGGGGTTCCATCCAGGCTTCGGCCTATCCCACACCCTGCCGCGCCTGGTCGGGCGCCAACGCGCCGCGCTGCTTATGCTGACGGGCCGCCGCATCCCGGGCGACGAGGCGCTGGCCTGGGGCCTGGCCGACGAGGTCGTCCCGCTGGACGAGCTTCGCCCGGCCGCCCTCCGCCTCGCGCGCGAGATCGCCGAGAATGCGCCGCTGGCCGTGCAATCCACCCGCGCCACCCTGCGCGAAGGCCTGGCCGAGGCGGTCAAGGCGATGACCGACCAGGAATTCGTCGAACAGTCGTGGCTGCGCAAGACGGCCGACTACCGCGAAGGCGTCCGCGCCGTGGCCGAACGCCGCCCCGGCGCCTTCATCGGCGCATAGAGGAAGAAGGACGCGAATGCCCAAGCTTCGCCGCGACGGCGTGGATATCTACTACGAGGTGCACGGCGAAGGGCCGGTCATCCTGCTCAGCCACGGCTTCGCGTCGGCGAGCGGCATGTGGAAGGGCCAGATCGAGCCGCTCTCGAAGACCCACAGGCTGGTCATCTGGGACATGCGCGGCCACGGCCGGAGCGACTATCCGGAGGACCGAGCCGCCTACACCGAGGAGGCGACGGTGGCCGACATAGCGGCGCTGCTCGATGCGGTTGGCGCCGAGAAAGCGATCGTCGGCGGCCTTTCGCTTGGAGGCTACATGTCGCTGGCCTTCCACCACGCGCATCCCGAACGGGTCGCGGCGCTGATGATCTTCGACACCGGACCAGGCTATCGGAACGATGAGGCCCGCGAGGGCTGGAACCAGACTGCGATCCGGCGCGCCGAGCGCTTCGAACGCGATGGGCCTGCCGCACTCGGCGCCGGGGCGGAGGTGCGCGTCGTCAGCCATCGCTCAACCGATGGGCTCGCCAAGGCCGCTCGCGGCATGCTGACCCAGCGCAATGCCAACGTGATCAACTCGCTGCCTGGGATCGGCGTTCCGACGCTGGTCCTGGCGGGGTCGAGGGACGAGCGATACCTGGCCGCCTTCGACTACATGGCCGCCAAGATTCCCGGCGCGAAGAAGGTGATGATCGAGGACGCCGGTCACTCTGCGAACATCGACCAGCCCGAAGCCTTCAACCGCGCCGCATGCGCGTTCCTGGACAGCCTTGGCGAGAGGGTCTGAGTGCCGAAGTCAGCAAAGCTCGATACACAGGCGACCGGGCCCCTGAAGGGGGTGCGGATCGTCGATCTGACCAGCGTGGTGTTCGGCGCCTATGCGACCCAGATGCTGGGCGACCTCGGGGCCGACGTGATCAAGGTCGAGTTTCCGGGCGGTCGGCGCGGCGACGGCGGCGATATCATGCGCTGGGCCGGCGTCCCGGCCGGCAACGAGGGCGCGCACGGGCTCGGCCCCATCTTCATGACCATCAACCGCAACAAGCGCTCCATCCTGCTCGACTTGCGCCAGGAGAAGGCCAAGCGGGCCTTGGCCCGGCTGATCAAGACCGCCGACGCATTCACGACCTCCGTCCGCTGGGAGGGCATGAAGCGGCTGGGTCTCGACTACGAGGCGGTCAAGGCGATCAAGCCCGACATCGTCTACGTGCACGGCGCGGGCTACGGCTCGGACGGCCCCTACGCCGGCGAGCCGGCCTACGACGACCTCGTCCAGTCCGCCTCGGGCCTGGCCGACCTCCTAAACCGCACGGACGGCCGGCCGGAGCACCGGCTGATCCCCTCGCTGATCGCCGACAAGGTCTCCGGCCTGTTCATGAGCCAGGCGGTACTGGCGGCGCTCTTCCACCGGCAGCGGACGGGAGAGGGACAGTTCGTCGAAGTACCGATGCTGGAGTGCGTGACCAGCTTCAACCTCGCCGAACACTTCTTCGGTCACGTCTATGACCCGCCGACCGGACCATGGGGCTATCCGCGCGTGGTCAACCCGACGCGAAAACCCTTCCCGACCAAGGACGGCCACATCGGCCTGCTGCCCTACACCGACGAGCAGTGGGTGCAATTCTTCGACATCGCCGGCTGGGGCGAGACGCTGGGCAAAGACCCGCGCTTCGCCGACTACGCCACCCGCCTCCAGCACGTGCGCGAGCTCTATGGCAAGGTCGACGAGGTCACCATCACCAGGACCACAGACGAGTGGCTGGCCCTGCTCAAGCCGCTGCAGATCCCGGTCGTCAAGATGAACACGCTGGACGACCTCGCCACCGATCCGCACCTCGAGGCGGTCGGCTTTTTCGAGCGCTATGAGCACCCGGAAGCCGGGGCCTATCTCGGGATGAAGCCGCCGATCAGATATTCGGCGACGCCGGCGAACGTGCGCCGCCATCCGCCGCGCATGGGCGAGCACACAGCGGAGATTCTGAACGAAGTCGCCGAGCGCGACGTCGCCGAATAGGAGCCGACGAAGCCATGCGTCTGCGTCAGGTCGCCTTCATCGCCCATCGGATCGCCCCGGTCGCCGACCAGCTCGGCCGGGTCTTCGGTCTCAAAGTCGGGTTCCATGATCCCGGCGTCGAGGTGTTCGGGCTCAAGAACGTCGTGATGCCGGTGGGCGGCGAGTTTCTCGAAGTGCTCGAGCCGTTCCGCGACGATGCCTCCGGCGCCCGCTATCTCGCCCGCCGGGGCGGCGACGCGGGCTACATGGTCATCTTGCAAGACGCCGATGCGCTGGCCCACCGCGCGCGGCTCGAGGCCGCCGGCGTGCGCGTGATCGCGAGGAGCCCCGACCGCCGCTACCAGTTCACCCACTTCCACCCGGGTGATTGCGCGGGCGTGCTCATGTCGATCGACTCCGTCGTTGGCGACGCCGGCTGGCGAGACGCCAAGAGCGACTGGCCGCCGGCCGGGCCCGGCTGGCGTGACTTCGAGAGCGAAGAGAGCCTCGGCATCGTCTCGGTGACCATCCAGTCGCGCGACCCGGTCGCCGCCGCCGAGCGCTGGTCGACGCTGCTGGCCGCGCCAGCCAAGCGCGCCGGTGCGGCGATGGAGATCGCTCTCGACCCGGGCCTCATTCGTTTCGTCGAGCCAGTGGACGCCGACGGGACTGGCGTGGTCGGCCTCGACGTCGTCATGCGCGACCCGGCCGCGGCATTCGAGGCCGCCCGGGCGCTCGGTCTGGAGACCTCGACCGACTCTGTCAGGATCTGCGGGGTCGCCATCCGGCCCGTGAAGGGGAGTTAGAGACATGCGCGCCGTCGTTGCCCGCGAGGGCAAGCTGACCTGCGAGGAGGTCGCTGACCTGACGCCCGCCGCCGGGCAGGTTCTGGTCAAGACCCTCTGCTGCGGCATCTGCGGCTCGGACCTGCACGCGCTGCATCACCTCGAGCATATGGCCGAGCTCGGCCGCCGCGCCGGCTCGATCGGCGGCGGCATGGACCCCAAGGCCGGCGTCGTCTTCGGACACGAGTTCTCGGCCGAGGTGCTCGACTATGGGCCGGGCTCGGCCAAACCGCTCAAGGCTGGCGCGCGTGTGGTCTCCATGCCGATCATCATGGGTCTGACCGGCGGCGCCTCGGTCGGCTACTCGAATGCCTACCCTGGCGGTTTCGCCGAGCGGATGCTGCTGACAGAGGCGATGCTGCTGGAGGTCCCGAATGGGCTAACAAGTCGCGAGGCGGCGATGACCGAACCCTTCGCGGTCGGCGCCCACGCCGTCGCCCGCGCCGCGATCAATGAACCCAGCGCGGCCCTGGTCATCGGATGCGGTCCGGTCGGGCTCGCGGTGATCGCTGGCCTGAAGGCCAAAGGCTACGGCCCGGTGACGGCCGCCGACTTCTCCCCCGCCCGTCGCAAGATGGCCGAGCGCTTGGGCGCCGACATCGTTGTCGATCCGGCCAAGGAGTCGCCGCACGCCAAGTGGTCGGAGATGGGCGTCGCCGCGTCCGGTCTCGAGCAGATGATGGCGCGGATGAGCGGCCAGACGGTCAAACGGGCGATCATCTTCGAGTGCGTCGGCGTGCCGGGCGTGCTGCAGAACCTGATGGAGGCGGCGCCGGCCGGCGCGCAGATCGTCGTCGTCGGCGTCTGCATGGTCCCCGATACGATCGAGCCCTTCTTCGCCATCGCCAAGCAGATCGATTTCCGCTTCGTGCTCGGCTACACGGCCGAGGAGTTCGCCGCCACGCTCCGCCAGATCGCCGATGGCGTGATCGATGTGAAGCCGGTCATCACCGATGCTGTCGGCCTGCCCGACGTCGCCGATGCGTTCGCCCGGCTCGCCGACCCGGAGAGCCAGGTCAAGATCGTCGTCGAGCCGTAGGGCTGTCCGCGGGGAGCGCCGCGCATGCGTGGGGGGCCGGCGCTGAAGAATAGATAACCGCCGATAACCTTACCGTTACTTAAACGGCGAACGCACTCTTTTTTAATCCAAAGTTTTCACCACGAATTAAGCCGGCGGGCGTGCAATAGGCGACGGGAGCCAAGCGATAGGGGGCGGCATGCCAATCCGTCAGAAACCCGCCGTCGAACGCCGGTCCGAGGTCAGGACGACCATCCTGCAGACCGGGCTGATTGAAGAGATCGTCGTGGTGCTGCTCGAGTTCGGCGGCTCCGCTCACCGCGACTCCGTCATCATCCGAGTCGCTGCCCGCCGCGGTCTCGATGAGGTCCCCGATCGCCTCCGGCGCGATCTTTTGAACGCGTTCGATCTGCATTGCGCCGGCGCCGGCGATCCCGAGCGATTGCTATGGCTTCCGTTCGGCGACGGCTCGCGCCGCTGGGCCCTGACCCCGGAGGCGTTCCAGGTCGTCGCCGCGCGTCAGCGCGCCGCCGGCATGGCGGCCGAGTCGATCGTCGAGCTCGCGCCCGCGCACGTGGCCGCCTGGGCCCGTTAGGCTGAGCGGCCTGGGCTGGCGCTGGAGGCTACTCCGCCGCGTCGGGCTTCTTGTTGAGCCCCATGGCCTCGAGGATTTCGGGGCGGATGTTCTCGGTCCCCTTTTCCTGGATGTGCTGGACGATGCGCTGGCCCACGGCCATGCGCGCCTGACCCATCGTGGCCTCGTGCGCCGCGCCGACCACCTTGTAGGACTCTTCGCGGTTGGCGTTCAGCGCCTGGAACCTCGGCGCCACGTGCCGCGCGAAGAGCTCGTAACTGCGCCTGGTTTCCGCCCAGTCGGCCCAGTTGTGCGCCATGTGCAGATAGCCGCCGTAGCCGCCGGACTGGCTCTCCAACCGTTCGAGCTGGGCGATGGCGTCGTCGGGTGTGCCGATCACGGCCAGGCCCGAGGCGATCAGCATGTCGACCGGATCGGCGTCGCCCGCCACCGCCAGCGGCAGCGCGGCCACGTCGGTAAAGTAGGAAATCCATTTGCCCAGGCCGAAGGCGACGTTCGCGCGCGCCTTCTCACGGGTCTCGGCGATGTGCATCGGCCCGACCAGCCGCCAGTCGTTGCGATCGACGCTCGTCCCGGACTCCGCGGCCTGCTCCTCGGCGATCGCCCAGTTCGAGGCGAGCGCGTTGAAGCCTCCGGCGGACGTCGCGCCAAGGGAGAGCAGGCCGATGCCATGCCGCCCCGCTGCCCGCGCCCCGGTCGGCGACACCTGGCTCGCCACCGCCATCTCGATGTGCGGCCGGGAAAACGGCGTCATCTGCAGCCGCGCGTCGACGAGTTCGAACCAGTCGGATTTGTGGGTGACGGTCTCGCCCTGAAGCAGCCGCACGATCACCGCCAGCGCCTCGTCCATCATGTCGCGCTGCTTGATCGGCTGGATGCCCATCATCAGCGCATCCGACGGCAGCGCGCCGGGGCCGACGCCGAACATGGTCCGGCCACGGGTCATGTGGTCCAGCTGGTTGATCCGGTCGGCCAGGATCAAAGGATGGTGGTAGGGCAGGGATGAGACGCCGGTGCCCAGCCGGATGCGCCGCGTGCGCTCGGCCGCGGCGGCGATGAACACCTCGGGGCTGGCGATGATCTCGAAGCCGGCCGAGTGGTGCTCGCCGATCCAGGCCTCCTCGTACCCCAGCCGGTCCAGCAGCTCGACCAGCTCGAGGTCGCGCTCGATGGCCAGCGTCGGGTTCTCGTCCAGCGGGTGGAAGGGGGCGATGAAGGCGCCGAAGCGCAGCCTGTTCGACGGCATGGAGCGTCCCTAACTTATCTACGATCTCCTATGAACGCGCGGCCGCGCGGCGGCAACCCTGCGCCCAGGCGATCATGCGGTCAGACGAGCTCGACGGCGTCGGGGTCCGAGCAGGCCACGGTGATTGGCGCCCGGTCGCTGGTCTCGCGGCTGAGGGTCAGGCTGACCGTGCGGCCGCCGAGTTCGAGTGCGCTGATCCGCAATCGGTCGACGCCCTGCGGCAACCACCGGTGGCCGATGCGGACCTTGTCGGCCCAGCCGTCGATCTCCAGCCCGAGACAGGCCTGCAGCAGCATGAAGACCGAGCCGGCCGCCCAGGCCTGGGGCATGCAGGCGACCGGATAGGCGATCGGCGGCTCGCCGGGCGTGCCAGGGAAGCCGCAGAACAGCTCCGGCAGCCGAAAGCTGAAGCGGGTCGCCGCCCCGAACAGCTCCTCCATCACCTGCGCCGCATCGGCGTAGTGGCCGTAGCGCGCCAGACCCGCGGCGCAGAGGGCGGTGTCGTGCGGCCAGACCGAGCCGTTGTGGTACGACATCGGGTTGAAACGCACGGCGCCCGACGCCAGGGTGCGCAGGCCCCAGCCGGTGCGGAATTCGCCGGAGATCAGCCGGTCGCGCACACGGCGGGCGCGATCCGCCGCCGGCAGGCCGCTGAACAGCAGGTGCCCGACGTTCGACGTCATCGGGCGGCAGAGCGCGCCTTGGCCGTCGATGGCGAGGCCGTAGAAGCCTGCCTCCTCCATCCAGAACCGCGCCTCGACCGCCTTGCGGATCGCTTCGGCGCGCTCGCGCCAGCGCCCGGCGCCGTCGTCGTCCAACCGCTGGCCCAGGTCGGCCATGGCGAGAAAGGCGGCATAAGCGTAGCCCTGCACCTCGATCAGCGCGATCGGCGCCTCCGGGAAGCGGCCGTCGGCGTGGAAGATGGCGTCCTCGGAATCCTTCCAGCCCTGGTTGACCAACCCGCGCTTGTCGCGACGCGCATAGTCGATCAGACCGTCGCCGTTCGAGTCGCCGTCTGTCTCGAGCCACGTCGTCGCGGCTTTCAGGGCCGGCCACAGATCCTTGATCAGATCCAGGTCGCTGGTGCGCGCGGCGTAGGCGCCGGCCAGCGCGACGAACAGCGGCGTCGAATCGACGCTGCCGTAGTAGAGGCCGAAGGGAACCTCCCCCAGGTTGGACATCTCGCCGCGGCGCGTCTCGTGCATGATCTTGCCGGGCTGGGCGTCGCGGAACGCGGAGGTCTCGGTCGCCTGCCACTTGGCAAGGTAGCGCAGGACGCCGCGGGCCAGCCTGGGCTCGACCCACAGCATCTGCCAGGCTGTGATGAGCCCGTCGCGGCCGAACGGGGTCGAGAACCACGGTATGCCGGCGTAGGGATAGGGGCCGGTTTCGAGCTCGGTGGTGAGCAGCGCCAGATCCGCCCGCGACTGGTCGAGCCAGGCGTTGAAGCGCGCGCCGCGGGCGCGCACGTGGGCGCCGAGCCGCCGCTGGCGGCGGGCCTCGAGGATGGCGGCTGCCGCAGCCTCGCGAAAGCGCTCCCGGCTGGGCGTCTCGTCGACATCGGCGCCGACCTCGATGTAGAGCGCAAACGTCGCGCGCGGCTGCAATGAGAACATGAAGACCGCCTGCTCCGGCTCGAAACGCGCCGGCGGCTCGGAAAAGGCGATGACGCATTGGCGCTCGATCTTGTCCAAGCCGCGGTAGCCGAACGTGATCCGGCGCCCGTCATGGGTCGGCCCCGCGTGCTCGCCACGCCGTTTGCGGCCAAGGCCGCGAATCTCGAACATGTCGCGGAAGTCGGCGGCGAACTCGATCGTGAGCGGCAGGAGCTCGTGGTCCAGGCTGTGGTTGGTCACGCTCACGCGCTCGTAGAGCCTACGCCGCCACAGGAACCGGCGTCGTTCGACATGCATCACGCCCGGCGGCGTCGCGCGCTCACCCATTGCCGGCAGCGGACGGTTGGCGCCGTGGAAGGTGTAGACCACGTTGTTGCGCCAGACGGCGGCGCCCAATTTGGAGGGCGGCTTGCCGCCCGCCAGCAGACGAAACCGCGACAAGAGCCGCGTGTCGTCCTCGTAGAAGCCTTCGACGCCGCCGGCGATGTCTCCGTGCTCGTCAACGACCAGGAAGCAATCGCGGCTTTTCAGCGAGGCGAGCAGGTCCGGCCGTCCGACTTCCCGCCGATCAGCCTTGGCCTTCGGGGTGGGGCCGGAATCGTCCATGCCGTCCGATTAGGCGATGTGAACCAGCGCGCTGTCCAACCTTTTCGCCGCGCTCTCCGCGGTCCGGCACGGGATGAGGCCGCGATAGAGGGCAAGGTAGCGGTCGGCCATGGCGCGCGAGGAAAACCTCTGGTCGAAGCGGCGACGGATCGCGGCGCGGTCCATCTCGAGTGCGCGCGCGTACGCGCCATCCGCCTCGGCGTCCGAGCCGACGATGAAGCCGGTCAGACCATCCTCGACCAGCTCGGGCACGGACCCTGAGCGCCAGGCGATGACCGGCGTGCCGCACGCCATCGCCTCGATCATTACCAGGCCGAACGGCTCCGGCCAGTCGATCGGAAAGACCAGCGCATCGGCGGCGCCGAGGAAGTCGGACTTCTGGCTGTCTCCGATCTCGCCGATGAACTCGATCAGCGGATGGTCGAGCAGCGGCTCGATCTCGGCCTGGAAGTAGTCCAGGTCGGCGGCGTCCACCTTGGCGGCGATCTTCAGCCGACGGCCCAAGCGCTTGGCCATGGCGATGGCGCGATCCGGGCGCTTCTCCGGCGAGATGCGGCCGAGGAAGGCGAGGTAGCCCTCGGGACGCGTGCTCAGCTGGTAGAGCGCGCTTGGCACGCCATGATGCACGGTGCCCAGCCAGTTTGCGCCCGGCAGGTGTCGGCGCTGGTCGTTGGAGATGGAGACCAGCGGGTATTGCCGCCAGCGGGCGTAGACGCCGGCCAGGTCCTTGATGTCCAGCCGCCCGTGCAGCGTGCTGACCGTCGAGGCGGCGATGTCCTCGAAGAAGGGGAAGTGCAACATGTCGACGTGGAAGTGCAGGACGTCGAAGTCGTGCGCGCGCCGACGGACCTCGGCCAGCATGCTCATGTGCGCCGCTAGGTCCGACTTCAGCGGCGCCGGGTCGAGCCGGATCGCCTGATCGCGCACGGCGACAAGCTTGGCCCTCGTGTGCGCCTCGGCGCTGGAGAACAGCACCGTCTCGTGGCCGGCGTCCACCAGGGCGTCGCACAGATAGGCCACGACGCGCTCGGTCCCGCCGTAGAGCCTGGGCGGAACAGCCTCGTACAGCGGCGCGATCTGAGCGATCTTCATCGACGGCCTCGGATAGCTTGGGTGCGTCTCGCGCCCCCGCGAAGGTCCAAGCAACAAGGCGCCGTTTTGTTCCCTGAAACGCCGAAGATTCAGCCGTTTCGCCGCGCGACGACCACCGGGTGCGAGCTCGACAGGCCGCCGTCGACGACGATCGCCTGTCCGTCCACGTAAGAGGCCTCGTCCGAGGCGAGGAAAAGCGCGGCCGCGGCGATCTCCTCCGGTTGCCCGGCGCGACGGAGAGGGTTGAGCTGACCGATGCGATCCTCGCTGCCGCGCGCCCGCGCGCGCTCGAACACGCCGCGGGTCATGCCCGTCTCGATGAGGCCCGGGCAGATGGCGTTGACCCGCACGCCGGAGCCGGCGAGCAGCTGGGCCGAGGTCTGCACCAGGTTGATCACGCCGGCCTTCGACGCGCTGTAGGCCGGGCCGCCGGCGCCGGAGCGCAGGCCCGCGACCGATGCCGTGCAGATGATCGAGCCCTTGCCGGCCTCGCGCATGGGCTTCGACGCGTGCTTGATGGCCAGAAACGGCCCGACCAGGTTGATGCGCAGAAGCTCAAGCCACTGTTCGCCGGTCTGCTCCAGCGGCGGGTCGAAGCTCGTCGTGCCCACCCCGGCGTTGGCGTAGCAGACGTCGAGCCCGCCGAACTGGGTCACGGCCGTCTCGACCGCCTTGGCCACGTCGGATTCCAGCCCGGCATCGCCGGTCACCGCGATCGCTTCGCCGCCGGCGTCGCGAATGGCTTTAGCCGTCTCCTCGACCGCCGCCGCGCGGTCCATGGCGACCACCTTCGCCCCCTCGCGGGCGAACAGCTTGGCGCTGGCGCGCCCAATGCCGCTGGCCGCGCCGGTGACCAGCGCCACCTTTCCATCAAGACGTCCCACGCATCCGCTCCATCGTCTGTTCTTGGGCGCGATCTATTGAGCGCGCGGGCCGGCCGCGGCAAGGCTGTTCAGGGCGCGGGATCGGGCGCGGGTTCGTCCCTGCGAGCCAGCCTGCGCCCGCCCAGGAGGGCCGCGCCGGCCGCGAGCCCGGCCAGGAGGCCCATCACAAGCGTCGCCTTCGGCCGCATTTGCGCCGCCGTATAGAGGCTCTGCTCGTGAACGCCCTTGTAGTAGGCGCGCTCGCGCAGGTCCTGGCCGGCCTGGTGCAGGTTGTCGGACCGGACCTTGCCCACCCCGGCCGGATCCCGCTGCAGGATCGGAGCGAGGATCGCCGTCATCGGCTCGGTAAGGCTGGGGGCCAGCCCAGCGAGGAAGGCCAGGACCGGGCCGCTGGACCCCACGGACAACTCGCGCACGCGATGCTCGGCGGCGTACAGGATCGCTTCCGCCACCAGCGGCGTTGCATAGACCGGTGGCGGATTCCGCAAGCCGGCGTCGGTCAGGTTCTTGGCATGGTCCTTGTACGGAGTGTCGATGGCCGCGGGCTTGATCAGGGTGACCGAGACCGGCGCGCGGTCGCGCATGAGCTCCATCCTGAGCGCGCCAGTGAACGCCTTGATCGCATGCTTGGACGCCGCATAGGTCCCCTGCAGCGGGATGGTGATGTCGCCGAGCACCGAGCCCAGGTTGATCAATGCCCCGCCGCCCGGACGCTCGCGCAGGTGCTCGACCGCGACCAACGAGCCGTAGACGACTCCCCAGTAGTTGGTGTCGAACAGCCGCCGCTGGTCCTCGATCGAGGTCGCCGTGATCGGCCCGAAGATCGTGACGCCGGCGTCGTTCACCCAGGTATCGAAGCCGCCGAAGCGGTCGATGGCGGTTTGGGCGATGGCGCGGACGTCTGCCTCGCATCCGACGTCCGCGACGGCATAAGCGGTCTTGGCGCCTTTGCCGGTCAGGTCCTCGCAGACCGCTTTCAGCGCCGCCTCGTTGCGGGCCGCCAGCACCAGACGCGCGCCGCGCGCGGCCGCGGAGCGCGCGGTCGACAGCCCGATGCCGGAGGTCGCGCCGGTGATGACGATCACCTGCTCGCGAAGCGGCTTCAGCCTCAGGGGGTTGCGACGCGACGCCATATTGCCTCCGACCGCTAGGTCAACGGCCCGAAGGACTGAGCGGTTCCAGCCTACCTTAGGCCCTCTCCCCGCGGGCGGGGAGAGGGAAGCAACGGGCTCTATCGCGGACTGATCGCCGTCGACGGGACCCAACCGCGGTTGCCGTTCTCGTCATCCACCTGCCACCAGACGCCGTTCTTCTCGCCGGTGGGGAAGACCTCGTCGGTGGTCGTGAGATCACGGACGCGATGCGAGTCCGGATCTGGCCCGGAGCGCATGACGATGTCATGGGTGACGCTGTAGGCCTGCTGTGGGCTGTTGGCCGCAGAGGCCGCCGCAGCGGCGCCGCCCTGGCTCTGCATGTAGTGCACGAGGTCGGTGAAGGCGTTGAAATAGGCCGCGGCGATGACCTGGCCGATGTCGGTGTTCGAATAACCGCCGCCGGCCGCCGCGATGAAGCCGGCCCAGCCGACCGCGCCGCCGCCGATGCCGAACGAGACGTCGGTCTTCTTCGCGCCGCCTTCGGCCACGTACAGCTGCTCGGTGGTGCGGGCATTCTCGAGCGTGATCAGCGTGTGCGCCTCTTCGCTCTTGGTTGAGATTCCGCCGGCGATCGCGCCGAACGCGCCGGGCAGGAAGTGGCCGAGCGCCGCGCCGACGTTGTTGCCGCCGGAGTTCTCGTTCGAGTTGGCGATGTCGGGGATGATGAAGTAGTCGGCCGTGGCGATCTGGCCGCGTCCGACGTTGGAGTTGCGCTGCAGCTCGCCGGATTGCGCCAGGCTTTCCTCCTGGTTGCGCATGGCGAGGCCCGCGTTGCGGTCGACGATCCTCAGGCAGCCCGAGCGCGAGGCGTAGAGCTTGAGCAGTGACTCCGGATTGGAGAGTCCGAGCCCGCTCCACCAGTCGTGATCAGGCTCCTCGATCGCCGCCGTGCCGATCGGGCTCGCGCACTGCGGCAGCTGCGGCGTCGTCTGGTCCTTCGGCTGGCCACGGTCCATGCCGTACTGCGCGGCGGCCGGGCCGGCGGCGGTGAGACCAAAGAGGACCGCGAACATAGCCGCGGCCTTGGCAAGGTATTTCATCGTCGCTCCCCCGGGTTTGGACGGCTGGCTGAGCTTATCCGTGACCCGAGGGGCGATCAATCAACACCTAGTACCCATTCAGTCGTGCGTAGCGGTCGCGGTGGTAGGACTGGCCGCCGTAGGAGGCCTCAGCCGCGCGCGCGCGCTTGAGGTAGAGACCGGCGTCGTGCGCGTCGGTCATGCCGATGCCCCCGTGCATCTGCACCATCTCGTTGGAGACCAGGTGCAGCGTGTCGCCCATCTTCGCCTTGGCCAGCGATACCAGCTCCGGCGTGTCGGGCGCGTTGTTGTCGATGGCGGTCAGCGCCGCCTCGACGCAACTGCGGGCGAGTTCGAGGTCGGTGAACATCTTCGCCGCCCGGTGCTGCAGCGCCTGGAAGGCGCCGATCACCTGGCCGAACTGCACGCGGGTCTTCAGGTAGTCGAGTGTGACGTCGAACGCCTGGGCGGCGGCGCCCAGCATCTCGGCGGCCAGCCCGGCGCGGGCGCGGTCGAGGACCTTCTCCAGCAGGTCCCAACCCTTGTTGGCCTCGCCGAGCACGGCGTCGGCGCCGACTTCGACGTTCTCGAAGGACGCGTTCGCGGCGCCGCGGCTGTCGGCCAGCTTCAGCGCCTTGCGCGTCAGGCCCTTGGCGTCGGTCGGCACGAGGAAGAGCGTGATCCCTTCCTTGTCGCCGGGCTTGCCGGAGGTGCGTGCGGAGACGACGTAGAGGCCGGCGGCCATGCCCTCGAGCACGAAGGTCTTCGCGCCGCTTAAGGTGTAGCCCGCGCCGCTCTTCTTCGCGGCCAGCGCGACCTTTTCCGGCGCGTGGTGCGCGCCCTCGTCGATGGCGAGCGTGGCGACGAGCTCGCCGGAGGCGATCTTCGGCAGATAGGCGCTTTTCTGGGCGTCCGTCCCGCCGAGGATGATGGCGCTGGCCGCCGCCAGCGCGGACGACAGGAGCGGCGAGGCGGTCAGGGTCCGGCCGGTCTCCTCCAGGATGAGGCCGAGGCTCAGGTAGCCGAAGTCGGAGCCGCCGTATTGCTCGGGGATGATGACGCCGGTCCATCCCATCTCCGCCATCTCGGCGAAGGCGGCCGGGTCGTAGCCCAGCGGCAGGCCTGCGTCCCGCATCTTGCGGAAGGCCGACACCGGCGACTTTTCTTGGGTCCATGTGCGCGCTGAGTCGCGCAGCATGCTTTGTTCTTCAGTCAAAACGGCCATTTGAATTCGTCCCTAGTTTGAAGTGCTGTTGATCGGGTCCGGGAGGCCCAGGATCCGCTTGGAGATGATGTTGTTCTGGATCTCGTAAGAGCCGCCGAAGATGGTCGTGGCCTTGCCGCCCAGCCAGCCGCGCACGGCGGCGAGCTCGTCGGATGTAAAGCCTTCGCCCTCCCAGCCCAGGCCCTTGGCGCCCATGATCTCGAGCGTGAGCTCCGCCTGGTCCTGCCCGACCTTGGTGCCGGCGTTCTTCATGATCGAGGTCGCCGTGCTCGGGCCTTGGTTCGAGCGAGCCTCCGTCATCATGCGGATCGCCGTGAGTTGGAAGGCGCGGCGCTCCATGTCGTGCGCCGAGATGCGGGTCCTTAAGTCCGAATCCGCGATCCGTCCGTTGTCGTCGACGCCGACGTAGGTCTTCGCCAGATCCGGCACCGAGCCGCCGACGCCGAACATGCCACCGCCGCCGCCTCCGCCGCCACCGCCGGAGAGGCCGCTGCGCTCATGCTGCAGCAGGCGCTTGGCGATGGTCCAGCCGCCGTTCAGCGGCCCGACCAGGTTCTCCTTGGGCACTTTGACGTCGGTGAAGAAGGTCTCGCAGAAGGGCGAGGCGCCGGCGATCAGCTTGATCGGGCGGACCTCGACGCCAGGCGTCTTCATGTCGATCAAGAGGAAGCTGATGCCCTCGTGCTTCTTCGAGGTGTCGGTCCGAACCAGGCAGAAGCACATGTCCGCCCACTGCGCGCCCGAGGTCCAGATCTTCGAGCCGTTCACCAGCCAGTGGTCGCCCTTGTCCTCGCAGCGCGTCTGCAGAGACGCAAGGTCCGAGCCGGCGCCCGGCTCGGAAAAGCCCTGGCACCAGTTGATCTCGCCGTGCACGATCGGGGGGATGTGGGCCTTCTTCTGCGCCTCGTTGCCGTACTCGAGCAGGGTGGGGCCGAACATCATCACGCCCATGCCGCCGATCGGGTTCCATGCGCCGACGCGGTTCATCTCCTGCTGCAGCACCCGCGCCTGCGCCGGCTCGAGGCCGCCGCCGCCGTAAGCCTTCGGCCAGGTCGGCACGCCCCAGCCCTTCTCGCCGATGCGCTTCTTCCACAGCCCGACGTCGCCGCCGGTCTCGCCTCGACCCTCGAGGAACATCATCCCGCCCCGGCCCTTGAGCGAGGGGGGGAAGTTCGCTTCCAGCCACTCCCGGGCTTCGGTGCGGAAGGCGTCGAGATCCGCGCCGCCAAAGTCAGCCATCTGTTTTCACTCCGTCTTCGCGACGATCCCTAAGCCGATGCCGTCGGGTCAGGCAACCCGAGGATCCGCTTGGAGATAATGTTGTTCTGGATCTCCTGCGAGCCGCCGAAGATGGTGGTGGCCTTGCCCGAGAGCCAGCCGCGCACGGCCGAAAGCTCGTCGGCTTCGAAGCCGTCGCCCTCCCAGCCCAGACCCTGGTGGCCCATGATCTCGAGCACCAGCTCCGCGCGCTCCTGTCCCATCTGGGTGCCGGAGTTCTTCATGATCGAGGTCGTGGCGCTGGGGTTCAGGTTGCCCCTCGCCTCGGCCATGGCGCGCTGCAAGGTCAGGGCATGCGCTTTGGCCCGCATCATATGGTTCGCGACGCGCGCGCGCAGGTCGGAGTCGGCGATCCGGCCCTTCTCGTCCAGGCCGACGTACTTCTTGGCGATGTCGGCGACGCTTGCGTTGCCGCCCATCATGCCGCGGCCGCCCTGGCCCGACCGCTCGTGCTGCAACAGGCGTTTGCCGACCGTCCAGCCGCCGTTCAGGGGCCCGACCATATCGTTCTTCTCGACGCGGGCGTTGGTGAAGAAGGTTTCGCAGAAGGGCGACGAGCCGGCGATCAGCTTGATCGGACGCGTCTCGACGCCCGACTGGTGCATGTCGATCAGCACGAAGCTGATGCCCTCGTGCTTCTTGGTCTGATCGGTGCGCACCAGGCAGAAGCACCAGTCTGCGTACTGGGCGCCGCTGGTCCAGATCTTCTGGCCGTTCACCACCCAGTGGTCGCCGGCGTCCTCGCACTTGGTCTGCAGGCCGGCCAGGTCCGACCCGGCCCCCGGCTCGGAGTAGCCCTGGCACCAGCGCACCTCGCCGCGCACGATCGGCGGGATGTGGCGCTTTTTCTGCTCCTCGGTCCCATACTCGAGCAGGGTCGGGCCGAACATGCCTGTGCCCATGCCGGCCACCGGGTTGCTGGCGCCGATACGCTCCATCTCCTGCTGTAGGACGCGCGCCTCGCTCTGGCTCAAGCCCCCGCCGCCGTATTGCTTGGGCCAGGTCGGCGCGCCCCAGCCCTTTTCGGCCATGCGCTGTTTCCAGCGCTTCTGGTCCTCGTTCGGGTTCAGCATGGCGGTCATCGCCGCCTCTTCCGAGGCCGCGTCCGCGTCGCGCCGGAGCGACTTCGGGTAGTTCTCTTCAAGCCAAGCCCGCGCCTCGGCGCGGAAGGCGTCCAATTCGTTGCCGCCGAAATCGGCCATGATCTATCTCCTCAAATGCAATCGCGAGCCGCCAACAGCGCGGCCGCCCGCTCAAATCACTTCGGGTCGGGCAGACCCAACACGCGCTTGGCCACGACGTTGATGTTCACTTCAGAGGTGCCGCCCTCGATCGAATTGCCCTTCGACCGCAGCCAGCCGCGCGCGGCGGTGATCTCGCCGGGCGAAAAGCCGTCGCCCTCCCAGCCAAGGCCTTGCGCGCCCATGGCCTCGACCATCAGCTCGGAGCGCTCCTGGGCGAACGCCGCGGCCGCGTACTTGATGATCGACGTGGCGGCGCTGGGCCCGTTCGAGGCGCGCGATTCCGCGGCGATGCGGGCGGTGGTCAGACCAAAGGCCTGGAAGTCCATCTTGTTCTTGGTGATGCGCGAGCGCAGGTCCGCATCGGCGAGCGCCCCGGTCTCATCGTGGCCGACGTAGCGCCTGGCGATCTGGCCCAAGTCGCCCGCCGCGCCGCCCGCGCCGCCGAACCCGCCCGAGATGTTCTGCCGTTCGTACTGCAGGAGGCGTTTTGCGATGGTCCAGCCGCCGTTCAGCTGACCGACCATGTTCTCCTTGGGGATCTTCACGTCGGTGAAGAAGGTCTCGCAGAAAGGGCTCTCGCCGGAGATCAGCTTGATCGGCCGCGTCTGGACGCCGGGCGTGGCCATATCGATCAGCACGAAGGAGATGCCCTCGTGCTTCTTGGTCGTGTCGGTGCGCACCAGGCAGAAGCACCAGTCGGCCCTGTTGGCGTACGAGGTCCATATCTTCTGGCCGTTGATCAGCCAGTGGTCGCCCTTGTCCTCGCAGCGCGTCTGCAGGCCGGCGAGGTCCGATCCGGCGCCGGGTTCGGAATAGCCCTGGCACCAGCGGATCTCGCCGCGCGCGATCTTCGGCAGATGTTCCGTCTTCTGTTCTTCGTTAGCGAACTCGAGCAGCACCGGCCCCAGCATCCACAGGCCGAACGACACCAGCGGGGCACGGTAGCCGCCAAGGGCGATTTCGCGTTCGAGCACCCGCGCCTCGGCCGAGGAGAGACCGCCGCCGCCATACGCTTTGGGCCAGGTGGGCGCCGTCCAGCCCTGCTCGGCCACGCGTCGCATCCAGACGATCTGCGGGTCGTCGCTGCTGGCAAACGCGCGCCCGCCCCAGATCGCTTCCGGGTCGGTCTTGGCGTGCGGATCCTTGAGCTCGGCCGGATAGTTCGCGTTCAGCCACGCGCCGACCTCGGCGCGGAACGCGTCCAGCTTGTCGGCCCCAAAATCAGCCATCGGCGCTCCTCGCGCGGTCGTCTGCACTTTCGCGGTCCCTCTAACTTACTCCGCGTGGGGCAGCCAGCAAGCCGGTTCGAACAACTGTTTGACAGCCTTCGACGGTCGAAGCTCTGGCCACAACGGTGTCAGCAGCAAGCGCCTAGCGTCGGGCGATAAGGAGCCCGCGATGTCCGCGACCGTGTTCGACCGATTTGAGATGCCGCCGTGTGCGCGCCTGTTGGGCTGGACGCTGCTCGACCACGACGCCGAGCGCGGCTGGGCGAAGCTGAGCTTCGAGGGGCGTCCGGAGTTTGCCAACCCGGCCGGCTTAATCCAGGGCGGGCTGCTGGCGGCGATGCTCGACGACGCCATGGGGCCCGCCGTGCTGTTGATGACCGAAGGTCGCCTCTACAGCTCGACCATCGACATGCACGTCAGCTTCCTCGCGCCGGCCCGACCGGGCCGGTTGATCGCCGAGGCGCAAGTGCTGCAGCTCGGCAAGACGGTCGCCTTCACCGAAGCAAAGCTGATGGACGAGCGCGGAACCACGCTAGCGCTCGCCAGAGCCAGCCAGCGCCTCGTCCCGGTCGAGCGACTGCCCGCCTAGGGCCCCTTAAACCGCTGGCGCCCGGGTCGTGGCGTGACATCCTCTGCGCGCAACCGAGTCGGAGGACCGCCATGCGGGGTTGGGTGATGATCGGCGTGGTGGCGGCGTCGGCGGCCATGATCGGCGAGACCGACTCCCAATCGGTGTTGGTCAAGGGGCCGTATGACGCCAAGGCCACCGTCACCGAGGCCGAGATGCGCGGGATGCAGAGGGCGACGGTGACCACTCCGTATGGCGCGAAGGCGACCTATTCCGGCCCGCTGATCGGCGAACTCTTAGCCGAGGTGGGCGCTCCATCCGACAAGCGGCTGCACGGCGCGCCGGTGAACCAGATCATCATCATCACCGGGGAGGACGGGTTCACCACCGTGCTCTCGCTGGCCGAGACCGAGAAGAGCTTCCGCGACCAGCCGGTGATTCTGGCAGACACGGAGAACGGCAAGCCGCTGAACGACAAGGAAGGCCCCTTTCGCCTCGTCATCGGCGGCGAGCTCAAGCCGGCGCGCTCCGTCTGGAACGTGATCGAGATCGAGCTTCGACCGGTGAACACCGGCTCGCCAATGCCGGCCAAGCTGCCGGACTAGCCCCCCCCGGCGGCGAAACCCTGGCCGGGACTCCCGGCTCAGGCCAGCCGGTGCTAGGCTGCGGGTCTCTTTCCGGGGGGAAAGCTCATGAAAACGAGACTCATTGCGGCCCTTTGCGCCGCGGCGGCCGCGGCGGCGTCGCTGACCGGCTGCGCGCCATCGCACGATCAGCAGGTGGCGCGGGGCCAGTATCTGGTGAAGGTGATGGGCTGCGGCGATTGCCACACGCCCGGCGGGCTCTCGCCCAAGCCCGACATGACGCGGCTCCTGGGCGGGTCCGACTCCGATTTCATCATTCCCGGCCTCGGCGTCTTCGTGCCGCCGAACCTCACGCCAGACAAGGCGACGGGGCTCGGCACCTGGACCACCGATCAGATCGTCGCAGCCATCACGACGGGGGCGACGCCCAGTGGCCGCACGCTGTCGCCGGCCATGCCGTGGACCGACTTCGCCAACCTCACCAAGGCGGACGCGACCGACATCGCGCTCTATCTGCAGAGCTTGCCGGCCGTCAGCCACGCCGTGCCCGGGCCGGGACCGTCGCGGGCCTGTGTTGACAAGGCGGAGGAGTGCATCGTCGGCCGCGAGGCCCCGCCGCACTAGCCGCGCCGGCCTCGCCCGCCCGGTCGGGTCACCGATGGCGACCAGCCGCCCCGCCGCGGCGCGCCGCCGCGTCCGCGCTCGCCGCTCCAGGTGTGGGCGTCGGCCGGGCCGTGCCGCTGGGCGGCGATGCGCCGCTCGACCAGCGCGCGCGCCTCGGCGAGGCGGGCGGCCTCGTGCTGGGCGTAGCGCAGCAGCTCGAGCGTCGCCGCGGCGGCGTCGGGATCGGCGGGACGCTCGACGTAGGCTCCCATGTCAGCGTCGCGCGCGGGCCGCTCCTCGCGCTCGGTCCACCCGCGCTCCACCAGCGCGGCGAAGCGGGCCTCGAGCCGATGCTTGGCGAAGGTCACGGCCGCCGCCTTCGAGTTCACCCGACCGGTGTCGATGGTGTGGAGCGCGCGGGCGGCGGCCAGCGCCGCGAAGCACTGGAAGAGATGGGTCTTCAGCAGATCGCCCTCGACCGCCAACTTGGCGAAGATCTCGATCAGGGCTTGCGCCTCCGCCCGCACCATCTCCGCAGTCACCGGCTCGATCAGCCCGCGCGGATTCGGCCCCGCCAGAACGACGCCTCGCTCGCGCAGGATCCAGCGCGGGATCTCGCGGTTGTCGTGCTCGCTACGCACTAGCTTGTCGCGGCCGTTGCCGATGAACCAGAAAGGGTAGACCTCCGGGTGCAATCCACTGGCTCCGGGGTCTGTCCAATTGTCGGGGCGTGGTTCGCCCGGCGGGTCGCGCGGCTCGGGCGACCGTCGCCGGATGATCGCCGCCGGAGCGTAGGACCCCTCCAGCCGCATCGCCCAGTGGTTCGGCAGCTGGTGCAGCTCGGCATGCAGCGCCTGCAGCGCGGCCAGAGCGTCCGGGCTCAGGTCTTGGCGGGTGACGATGACGAAGTCGACGTCGCTGCGCTCATCAGCGTCGCCGAGCGCAAACGAGCCGTGCAGGTAGGCGCCGACGAAGTTGTCGCCCAGCGCGGCGCGCGCGCCGTTGACCAGGCGCTCGAGCAGCGCGTTCAGTTCTGGATAGGGGGTGGGCCGGCGCGAGCCCGCGTGAGCGTCCTTGGATTTCGGCATGGTGTGTGAGGTCCGTGCAATCGATTGAAAGCGGGCCGCATCCGCGCGAAGGCGTGCGGCGCGGCGGCGTCAGCCCAAGTGGGCCGGGCTCAAGGCCTCAAACGATTGATTTCACACATCGGTCTTCTTTCGGCCCGCGAGGCGAGAGAGGGCACGGGTTCTAGCACAGACCGGCCGGCGTGCAATCGCCGCCGCGCCGGCTCGCCTGGCGCGAGGGTTCGCGCTAGCAAGGCGCTCGCATGTCCGCCGCCGCTCCGCCCTTCGACGCCATCGTCTTCGACCTCGGCGGGGTGATCGTCGCGCACGACAACGCCTTCATGGTCGAGCGGGTGGCTTCGCGCTGCCGGGCGACGCCGCGCGAAGTGAGCCGGCTGATGCGGCGCAAGGACTGGGGTTCCGGCCTGCCGATCGAAGGGCTGCATCGCGAGCTCAGCGACGAGCTGGGCTACAGCGCAGACTACGCGACGTTCAGCGCCGACTGGTGCTGCCACTTCACCGTCGACGATTCGATGCTCGCGCTCACCCGCCAGCTCGCCGCTGAGCAGCGGGTGATGCTGTTCTCCAACACGAACCAGGTGCACTGGGACTTCCTGGTCGCCGCCACCGGCGGGGACCTCGCCGCGTTCGAGGCCTATCTCAGTCATCAGCTGCGCAAGTCGAAACCGGCCGTCGAGGCTTTCGAGATGGTCGCCCGGCAGGCGGGGATCGACCCTGCGCGATCGATCTTCTTCGACGACGTGGCCGAGAACGTCGAAGGCGCGCGGCTGGCCGGCTTCCAGGCCGAGGTGTTCACCAGCGAAGCGGCGCTCCGGGCCCTGCTCACGGAGCGGGGCGTCCGGCTCGATTGATGCTGGGGTTTCGGCCCCGGCCGCGGTATCGCGGCCGGCCGTTGGCGATCGGGATCAGGCAGCCGACGGCGAAGACCACCGCGACGGCGCAGATGAGCAGCCGCCAGGTTTGTGCGCGCTCCTGCAGGTGCAGCGCGACGAGTTCCGGCTGCTCCTCGGCGAGCTTCGCTGCGGCGGTCGGATCCAGGCCGATCGCCCGTTGGAACGCGGAGCCCGCACGCCCGCGCCGGGCTTCGCGCCAGCGTCGGCGGGCGGCGCGCCAGTCGGCAGGCAATTCGCGCATCGTGGTGATTTCAGCCATCGCCCGCCAAGCCTAGACCGCCCGAGCCGCGCTGGCGACATTGTCCGCGCCCGATGCGGCTGGCCTCGCCGCAGGCTCTCCGTTAGGGGTCGAGGGAACGATAAGAGGAGGAACGGGCCATGCGCGTGTCGAAGCCCCGGATCGCGCCGATCGCGGTCGAGGACCTGACCGACGAGCAGAGGCAGGCGGCGGCGCCGATGCTCGCGACCGGCCGCTTCCTCAACATCTTCGCCACCCTCGTGCACGCTCCCAAGGCGCTCACCCGCTTCAACGAATGGGGCAGCTACGTCCTCTCGCGGCGCAACAGCCTGAGCACGCGCGAGCGCGAGATCGTGATTCTGCGCACAGGCTACCTCTGCAAGTCGGGCTACGAGTTCACCCAGCACACCGCGATCGGCATACGCGAGGGGCTGAGCCAAGACGAGATCGCCGCCATCAAGAAAGGCGCGGACGCCGGCGGCTGGACGCCCGCCGAGCAGGCGTTGATCCGCGCTGCGGACGAGTTGGTGCGCGACTTCTTCGTCAGTGACGCGACCTGGGCCGCGCTCCGCCAGCACTTCGACGAGAAGCGGTGCATGGACGTCGTCTTCACGGTCGGCCAGTACACCCAGGTCTCGATGTTCCTGAACAGCTTCGGCGTGCAGCTCGAGCCGGGCGCCGTCCTCGACCCCGACCTGAGGGCCTGACGGTCATGGGCGAGCGGCTGACGGACAAGACCGCCATCGTCGTCGGCGCCGGGCAGACGCCGGGCGAGACCATCGGCAACGGCCGCGCCATGGCCATCCTCTTCGCCCGAGAGGGCGCGTCGGTGCTTTGCGTCGACCGCATCCTGGCCCGCGCCGAGGAGACGGCGGCGATGATCACGCACGAAGGCGGTCGGGCCTCGGCGTTCGAGGCCGACGTCACCCGCGCCGACCAGGCGGCGGCCATCGTCGAGACCGGCAAGGCGCGGCTCGGCCGCGTCGACATCCTGGTCAACAACGTCGGCATCGGGGGAACCCAGGGCGGCCGCGACGGCCCGGCCCAGCACGCCGACGAAGTCGCCTTCGACAAGATTCTCGAAGTGAACCTCAAGGGCATGTGGCTGACCACCAAGGCCGCCATCCCGGTCATGCGCGAGCAGGGGGGCGGGGCGATCGTCAATATCTCATCGCTGGCTTCCTACTCCGGCGGCAACCAGGTGGCCTACGAGGTCTCCAAGGCCGGCGTGAACCGGCTGACCACCAGCGTCGCCGGCGCGAACGCGAAATACCATGTGCGGTGTAACGCTGTGCTGCCCGGCCTGATGGACACGCCCATGGCGATCGAGGGCATCGCCCGCGCCAGCGGCCGAACAACCGAAGAGACGCGCGCGGCGCGGAACGCGCGCGTCCCCATGGGCCAGATGGGCACGGCCTGGGACACCGCGCACGCGGCCCTGTTCCTCGCCTCCGACGACGCCAAGTTCATCACCGGCATGCTGCTGGTCGTCGACGGCGGCATGTACGTGCGTTGAAGAAAGGAATGGGTTCAGATGACGAGGCAAGCCATCGATCTCGACACGCTTGCGGGCCTGTTCGACGGCCATGTCGACATCCGGCGCCGGCCGAACGCGGTGCAGCCGCTGCGCCATCCGCTAGCTGACACCGGCTTCCTCGACCCGTTCACCCGCTGGGTCGCGTCCTGCGCGGCCGGCGTGCGCATCCGCATGATCAGCGACATGACCAGCCTCCGCGTCGCCTCGACCCAGCGGTCGACCGGCGCAGCCGGCCCCGATGCACGGCCCGCCAACTACGAGCTCTACATCGACGGCAAGCTCTGGAAGCGGCAGGCGGCGACAGGCGGCGCGACGCTGAACGCCGAGGGCGGCCTCGACGGCGACGAGCGCGCGACAGTCCTCTTCGAGGGGCTGCCTCCAGGCGAGAAGCAGATGGAGCTGTGGCTGCCGCAAACGGCCACCGTCTCCATCACCGGCGTCGAGGTCGACGACGCCGCCAACGTCGCGCCCTGGCCGGACGCGCGCAAGCGGATCGTCTTCCACGGCAGCTCCATCTCCCACTGCATGGAAGCCGACGGCGGGTCGGGCGCGTGGCCGGCGGTGGCCTGCGCGCTGGCCGACGCGCGGCTCCTGAACCTGGGCTGGGCGGGCTCCTGCCTCATGAGCGGTCTCGCCGCACGCGCGATCCGCGACCAGCCGGCCGACGGCATCGTGCTCAAGCTCGGCATCAACGTGCACGGCGAGGGGATGCTGAAGGAGCGGACCTTCCTCGATTCCGCCCATTCGATGATCTCCATCATCCGCGAGAAGCACGCGGCGACGCCGATCGTGGTCGTCTCGCCGATCTTCTCGGCCAGCCGCGAGCAGAGCGGATCGGCCGGCGGCCCATCGCTCGCCCGCATGCGCGAGCTGCTCGAAGGCGTGGTCGAGGCGCGGGTGCGCGCCGGCGACGAACACATCCGCTACCTGTCGGGCCTCGGCCTCTTCGACGCCGCCGACGCCCCGGACCTGCCCGACGACCTGCACCCAAACGCAGCCGGATACCGCCGCATGGGCGAGCGGTTCTATGCGCAGGTGCTGAGGGATGGTCGCTGGCTCGGCGGCGAGGCGCTTGGTTGACGCGGCGGCGACTTGCTAAGGGGACGCCCTCGTCAGGTTTTTGAGGCAGCGATGGCGGACGGCGTTTTCGACTACATCATCATCGGGGCGGGCTCGGCCGGCTGCGTGCTGGCCAACCGCTTGTCGGCGGATCCGCAAGTCCGCGTGCTGCTGCTGGAGGCGGGGGGCAAGGACAATTCCCTGCTGGTTCGCATGCCCGCCGGCGTCGGTGGCCTGATCAGCCAGAAGGGCGACTACAACTGGGGCTTCTGGACCGAGCCGGAGCCGCGCCTGGGCGATCGCAAGCTCTGGTGGCCGCGCGGGCGGGGCTTGGGCGGCTCCTCCTCGATCAACGGCATGATCTACATCCGCGGCCACGCCCGCGACTATGATCAGTGGCGGCAGATGGGCCTGACCGGCTGGGGCTATGCCGACGTCCTGCCCTACTTCAAGCGTTCGGAGACCTTCGAAGGCGGCGCCGACGCCTACCACGGCGCCGAGGGGCCGCTGCACGTCTCGAAAGCCTCCTCGAAGAACCCGATCTACGGCGCCTTCATCGAGGCGGGCGTCGCCACGGGTCACCGCCGGACCCAAGACTTCAACGGCTTCCAGCAGGAGGGCTTCGGCCCCTATCAGATGACGATCAGGGACGGCGAGCGCTGGAGCGCGTCGGCCGCCTACCTGCGCCCCATCGCGGGCAAACGTCCGAACCTCACCGTCGAGCTCGGCGCGCGCACGACGCGCATCCTGGTCGAGACGGGCCGCGCCGTTGGGGTCGCATTCGTGCAGGACGGCAAGGCGCGCGAGGCGCGGGCCGAGCGCGAGGTCATCCTCGCGGCCGGCGCCGTGCAGTCGCCGCACATCCTGCAGCTCTCGGGGATCGGCGATCCCGAGCGGCTGCGCGAGGCGGGCGTCGCCGTCGTCCACGCGCTCAAGGGCGTCGGCGAGAACCTGCAGGACCACCTCGACGTCATCCTGTCGTGGGAGACGCCGACCATAAAGACCGCCTACTCTCGCTCGAGGGGCCTGGGCATGCTGACCGTCGGCTTGAACTACATGCTGTTCAAGCAGGGGTTCGGCCGCGAGCAGTTCCTCGAGGCCGGCGCGTTTCTCAAGTCGCGGCCCGACCTCGACCGGCCGGACCTGCAGCTGCACTGCGTGCTGGCGATCATGAAGAACCACGGCAAGGAGAGCGTGCCCAAGGACGGGTTCTCGGTGCACGTCTGCCAGCTCCGGCCCGAGAGCCGCGGCCGCGTGGGGCTGGCCTCGGCCGATCCGCTCGCCGACCCGGCGATCTTCGCCAACTACCTGGCGACCGACGAGGACCGCCGCGCGCTGCGCGAAGGGACCAAGCTGGTGCGCGCGGTTGCCGAGCGGGCGCCGATCGTCTCGATGCGCGGGGTCGAGGTGGCGCCAGGTTCAGGCGTGCAGACCGACGCCGAGATCGACGCCTGGATCCGCGACACCGCCGAGACGATCTACCATCCGGTCGGCACCTGCCGCATGGGCGTGGACGGCGACCCGCTCGCCGTCGTCGACGCGGAGCTGAGGGTGCAGGGCCTTGCGGGCCTGCGCGTCGTGGACGCCTCGGTTTTCCCGACGCTGGTCGGCGGCAACACCAATGCGCCGACGATCATGGTGGCCGAAAAGGCGTCAGACCTCATCCTCGGCAAGCCGCTGCTGAAGCCCGAGGAGGCCCCGGTGTTCGGCGATCCGACACGCGAACTCGCGCCAGCCTGACCGTCCCTCTGACCACGAAAAGCACGAAAAACACGAACAATATCCGACGATAGCGCACCGCGGGCTCCGGTCGGCGCGTTTGTGTTCTCCGCACTTTTCGTCGTTACTCTTTGCTGCGCCCGGCAAGGTCCACTATAATGGACAAATGTCTGCTATCGAAGACGACACCGAAGCAAAGCTTGCCGATCGCCTGAAGCTGGAGCGCGAGGGGCGCGGGTGGAGCCTCGCCGAGCTCGCCACGCGCTCCGGTGTTTCCAAGGCGATGATCAGCAAGATCGAGCGGCGCGAGGCGAGCCCGACCGCGGTCACCCTCGTCCGCCTGGCGTCCGCCTTCGACCTCACGCTCGCCGGCCTGCTCGCCCGGGCGGAGGCCTCGGCTGGCCCGCTTGTGCGCGCCGCCGACCAGCCGCTCTGGCGCGACCCGGCCACCGGTTACATCCGCCGCCAGCTGTTCCAGCGGCCCGACCACCCGCTCGAGCTGGTCGCGGTCGACCTGCCGCCCGGCGCGCGGGTCGGCCTGCCGGCGGCGTCCTACGCCCGCATCCGCCAGGTGGTCTGGGTCATCGGCGGCCGGCTGATGATCGAGGAAGGCGGCGTCCGCCGCGAGCTCGGCGGCGGCGACTGCCTGGCGTTTGGCCCGCCGGCCGACACCGTTTTCGCCAACGAGACGCGCGAGGCGGTGACATACCTCGTCGCCATCGCGCGCAGCTGATGTCGGTGACGCAAGCGATCGA
>Ga0209415_10003681_pt1 | contig 28526 bp, 21 predicted proteins | sample PeaSoiSIISIP2007_FD_187696 | JGI IMG/M metagenome (GOLD analysis project Ga0209415, IMG submission 187696) | Peat soil microbial communities from Weissenstadt, Germany - SII-SIP-2007 (SPAdes) (version 2) | ecosystem: Environmental > Terrestrial > Soil > Wetlands > Peat | place: Germany... | reverse complement strand
CCCGCGCCCGCTTAGCAAGCGGGTACCTTCGGCCACTCGGTCACCTCTCCCGAAGGATGCTGGGGGCGGCCAACCTACACCAATCATTCCGCCCGTGCCACCGCGCCGGGACGCGCGCTCCCCGCTAGGCTTGCTCGCGCATGCGCGACCGTAGCCCCGTGGTCCTCCTGACCCTCGTCATCGGCTACGGCGCCTTCTACCTGTGCCGCGCGAACGTCGAGTCGTCGTTCCCCCTTCTCGCGAGGGAGTTCGGCTTCACCAAGGCGCAGCTCGGCACGCTCTCGTCCATCCCGATCGCCACCTACGCCGTCGGCAAGGTCGTCATGGGGACATTCGGCGACGTCATCGGCGGCAAGCGCCTCATGCTCCTCGCGATCGCCGGGTCCGTCGTCGCGACATTCGCCTTCGGCGCATCGAGCACGCTCCTCGCCTTCATCCTCTTCGCGGCCATGAACCGCTTCTTCCAGTCGGGCGGCTGGAGCGGCGCCGTGTCGATCGTCGCACGGAGGTTCGAGCGCCCGCGGCACGGGCTCGTCATGGGCATCCTGTCGACGAGCTACGAGCTCGGGAACGTGATCGCCATCCTGCTCTGCAGCGCCGTCACGGCCGCGTTGCCCGGATGGCGACCCCTCTTCCGGATCAACCCGACGCTGTTCGCCGCCGTGGGTCTCCTCCTTGCCCTCGTTCTGAGCGCGGGCGTCCCGGCCGGGGCGACCGCACCGGTCGATGCGCCCGTCGGCGCGCGGGACGACGCCGCGGACGACGTCGGCGTCGGGGCGATCATCGCGGCGCTGGCGAGGAAGCCCGCGTTCTGGCTCGTCGTCGTCCTGTCGGTGCTCCTCACGTTCCTCCGCGTGGGGTTTCTCACGTGGACCCCGACGTATCTCTACGAGCTGTCGCGGGCGACGGGACGGGGAGTCGTCTCCGCCGCCATCGCCAAGAGCGCCATCTTCTCGTCGGCGGGCGTCGTCGCCGCCCTCACGGTCGGCCCGCTGAGCGACAGGTTCGGCCCCGGGCGGCGGGCTCCCGTCATGGCCGTGTCGCTCGCGACCGTGGTGGCGCTCGTCCTCGTCCTCGCACACGGCCAAGTGCGCTCGCCACTCGTCGCCGCGTTGCTCATCGGCGGCGTGGGTCTCTTTCTCCTCGGCCCATATTCGCTCCTCGCCGGGGCGCTCGCGCTCGACGTCTCTGCGAAGCGCGGCGCGGCCACGGCGGCGGGGATCATCGACGGCGCGGGCTACCTCGGGGCGAGCCTGTCGGGCGTCCTCCTCGGGAGCGTGGCCGATCGATGGGGATGGCCGGCGGCGTTCGACGTAGTCGCCGCGGCCGCGATCCTCGCGACCGCCGTCACGGGCGGGTGGGCCGTGCGCGTTCTACGCGCGGGAGCGTAGCGCGTGTTTCACCTCATCTATTCGAACCGCACCGAGGAGCTCCTCGCCGAGCTCGCGACACGCACGCGCGCCGAGCAGCGCGCCGATCCCCTCGTCCCCGTGCGGATCGTCGTTCCCGGCGAGAGCGTGGAACGGTACCTCCGCTTCGGCGTCGCGCGCGCGTCCGGGATCGCCGCCAACCTGGACATCGCCCTCCTCACGCGGTTCGTTGCCGAGCTTGCCCTGTCGTCGTCCGGAGTGCGCGTCGCCGACGCCGCCGCGCTCGAGGCGATGGCGCTATCGCTCCTGCTCGACGACGACTTCATCTCCGGCGCCGACCTCGCCCCCGTGAGGGCGTACCTCGCGGCCGGCGGCGATGGCGCGGACGCCGCGGACGTCCGCAGGGTGCAGCTCGCGGCGCGGACAGGCCGCCTCCTCGAGGAGTACACGTACTCGCGCGCCGACATGCTCGCGGCGTGGACGCGTGGCGCGACGCTCGACGCGAGCCACGCCGAGACCGAGGCCTGGCAGCGGCGCTTCTACCTCGCGATGTTCGGCGCGGGCGGGCTGGCCGAGGCAAACGCCCGCCACGGGGGGCCGCGCGTCGTCCCCCTCCCCGATGCCGTCGCGCGGCTGGACCCGGGCACCGGCGCTCGGCTCTCCACGGTGCACGTGTTCGGCTTCTCCCACGTCGCTCGCACATTCCACGAGCTCTTCGAGCGGATCAGCCGCTCGTCGGACGTCTTCGTCTACGCCATGAGCCCGTGCGAGGGCTTCTGGGAGGACGTCGACCCGCGGGACCCCGCTCCTCTTCACCTGTGGGGACGCCCGGGACGCGAGCACGTCATGGCGCTCAACGCCGCCTCCGGCTTCGACCACGACGACCGCTTCGTCGATCCCGCCGCGGCCCCGGGAAAGAGCGCGTCGCTGCTGCTGCGCCTCCAGCGCGACATCCTCCATCGCGAGCGCGAGCGACCAGTCCCGCCGGGTGCCATCGACCGCGACGACAGCATCGTCGTCCTCGAGCACACGGGCGTGAGGCGCGAGCTCGAGGCCGTGGCGAGCGAGATCTGGAGGCTTGTCCGCGAGGACGAGACGCTGCGCTTCGACGACATCGCGCTCCTCTTCCCCGAGGCCGAAGCCGAGAGCTACGTCGCTCATCTCCCCACCGTCTTTCACGAGGCGTACGACCTGCCCCACGCGATCGTCGGCGTGCCCGTCACGGGCGAGAGCCACGTCGCCGAGGCGATCGACCTCCTGCTCGCGCTGCCGTGCGGTCGCTTCACTCGCCAGGACGTCCTGCGGATTGCGCTCCATCCGACGGTCGTCGCGTCGCTCGACGACGTCGACCCCGCCGGCTGGCTCGCGTGGTGCGACGCGCTCGGGATCGTCCACGGCGCCGATCGCGCCGACCACGAAGGTACGTACATCGGCCGCGACATCCTCAACTGGGACCAGGGCCTCAGGCGCCTCGCGCTGGGGTCGTTCATGATGGGCGACGCGAGCGCGGACGGTACGCCGTTCGACCTGGGCGGGGAGGCCTACCTCCCGCGCGAGGTCCCGCCGTCGCAGATGCGCGACGCGGCGGGCTTCGGCCTGCTCGTGCGATCGCTCGTCGCGGACGCGCGCTTCGCGAGCGAAGCGGAGATGACGATGCCCGAGTGGGCGCGGTGGATGGGGACGCTCGTCGAGACGTATGTGACGCCGACGGGCGACGCGGAAGAGGGCGACGTGGCGCGCTGCCTGCGCCGGCTGCACGGGCTCGCGGACATCGACCTCGGCGGCCGTCGCGTGGGCTACCGCGTCGCCCGCGAGCTCGCGCGCGCGAGGGTCACGACGCTGCGCGAGTCGCGCGGGGGCGAGGGGGTCGTCGTGTCGACGGTGCAGGCGATGCGGCCGCTCCCCTTCCGCATGATCTTCGCGTGCGGGATGGGCGAGGGCCGGTTCCCGTCCCCCGCGACCGAGGACCCGCTCGACCTGCGCTGGGCGCGCCGCCGCGAGGGCGACATCTCGGCGCGCGATCGCGACAGGTACGCGTTCCTGGAGCTTCTCCTCGGGGCGCGCGAGCGGTTCTACGCCTCGTACGTGGCCCGAGATGCGCTCACCGGCGACCCTCTCTCCCCCTCGACCGTCGTCGCGGAGCTGACGCACGTGCTCGAGCGGACGTACGGGCGTGACGCGCAGTCGCTGCGGCGGCGCCATCCCCTCCGCCGCTGGGATCCGCGCTACTTCGCCGATCTCCCGGGGGGCTCTCCCACCTCGCTCGGCACGATGCACCTGCCGGAAGCTCGCGCAGAGTCGAGGATGCTCGCGCTGCGCGCCCACCTCGAGCGACTCGGCGCGCGCGTCGACCGGGAGGAAGTCGAGGCGCGCGCCCAGCGCGAGCCGGACTGGGCGCTGCTTGCCGAACGCCTCGGCCTCGCCCGCATGCCCGACGGTGTCCCGTTCGCCGAGGGTCGCGTCGTCGTCCCAATGTACGCGCTCGTGAAGTTCCTCGAGTTCCCGCTTCAGGGCTGGGCGCGCTTCCGGGTCGGCCTCGACGACCCCGAGGAGGACGACGGGATGGCGCTCGAGGACGAACCGTTCGAGACGCCGCGACGGGAAGAGACGCTGCTCCTCCGATCGGTCCTGCTCGAGGCGAGGGGCCGCTCGGTCGAGGAGGCGTACGACGCCGTCGTCCGCGATCGCGAGCTCCGCGGTGCCGGGCCCTCGGGAGTCTTCGCGCAGGGAGAGCGGGAGAGCCACCTGGCAACGCTCTCCGCGTGGACGTCCGAGCTGGCGCGATGGGACGTTCCGCGGGACTCGATCGAGGTGCACCGCTTCGGTCCCGCCGGAGAGCACGCCCAGGCCGACCAGGTGCACGACGCGCTCGCGCTCGACGTCGACGTGGTGGACTCGTCCGGCGTCATGCGCGTCGTCCGGGCGGAGATCGGCGGCCGGACCCTGCCGCTCGGCGCGGACGCGGGCACGTCGGTCATCTCGCTCATGCGGGGGCAAGAGACTGCGTCGGAAGACTGGGCACGCGCGGACGAGGATCGATCGTCTCTCCGCGCGTTCGTCGACCATGCGGTGCTCTCCGCCTCCGGCGTGGCCAGCGATCGCCCGCACGCCAGCCTCACGGTCCTCGCGACGCCCGACGGTCCGGCGACGCGGCGCAAGGTCTTCCGCGCCCTCTCGCGCGACGAGGCAACCGCCTGGCTGCGCACCCTCGTTCGTGACCTGCTCGGAGGACCGCACGCGTACTTCCTTCCCTGCGAGGCAGTCTTCGTCCACAGGCGGCGCGCACCGTTGGGGTCCGTCACGCCGTTCGTCGACGAGGCTCGCGCCAAGCTGCGCGACTCGGACGGCCCGCCCGCCCTCCGCTCCGCTTACGGGCCCGTACCGCGTACGCACGAGCACCCGGCGCCCACCGAGCAGGACGCGCGTGCGATGATCGAGCGCCGCTTCGGCGCGTTGTTCGGCAAGCTTGAGGACGAGCCGTGACGCCTCGCCGGGTCGCACGCCCGTCCGCCCTGCGGGGCATCCGCCACGACCGCCACGCTGTCCTCGAGGCGTCGGCGGGCACGGGGAAGACATTCACGCTCGAGCACATCGTCGTCGACGTCCTGCTCGCGACCGACACGACGATCGATCGCGTCCTCGTCGTGACGTTCACCGAGAAGGCGACGACCGAGCTGCGCCTCCGCATCCGCGCCAGGATCGAGGATCTCATCTCGGGCGGAGGGGCCGCGCCGACTCCGGAGCAAGTGGAGGCCGGCGACTTCTGGACGATCGACGACGCCGCGCACCGCAAGCTCGAGCGCGCCCACTACGGGTTCGACGCGACGACGATCGCGACCATCCACGCCTTCTGCCAGAGTGTCCTCCGCGATAACGCCTTCTACGGAGGGCGCCTCTTCGAGGAGCAGCAGGTCGACGGGCGCGAAGCGTTCGCGCGCGCATTCCGCGAGGCGCTCCGGCGGGGGGTGGCCTCGGACGCCTCCCGCGCACCGTGGCTCGAGAAATCCGTACGAGCCGGGCGGTCGATCGACGACATCGAGAAGCTCCTGTGGTCGTGCGTCACCGCGCACGGTGAGATCGTGCCCGTCCTTCGCGTCCCCGAGCTCGAGCGCGCGCTGGATGCCTTCCCGATCGACGAGGCGAGGATGCCGAGCAACATCGTGGCGATCCAGCGCATGGGGGTGCCCGCCCAGAGCGCGAAGGCTCTCGCCCGGAGGATGAACGAGATGGCCGACGGCGTGGAGCAGTGGCGCGAGACCCGGGACACGCCGCGCTACGTGCTGGACGCTCCTCCCGTCGACCTCTCGCGCCTGGAGGCATTGCGGGCGTCCGCTCGGCCGGGCGGCTCTCCCTGGAGCCTCTGCTCGGCCGCGCTCGACGTCGCGAGCCTGACGCCGACGTTCAACGCGGCGCTCGCCCAGGTGATCCTGCCTCCCGTTCGCGACGAGCTGGCCCGACGCAAGCGCGAGGCCGGGCTCTACGACTTCGACGACATGCTCTCTCTTGTGGAGGAGGCCCTGCGAGGCCCGCGCGGGGGAGCGCTGGCCGACGCGATGCGCCGTCGATGGCGGGTCGCGCTGATCGACGAGTTCCAGGACACCGACGAGACGCAGTGGTCGATCTTCCGCCGCGCGTTCTTCGAGAGCGGGACCGGGGGAAGCGTCGTCACGCTCGTCGGCGATCCGAAGCAGTCGATCTACCGCTTCCGCGGGGCGGACGTGCACACGTACCTGCGCGCGCGCGACGAGGTCGTCGCCGCGGGCGGCTCGCCGATCCCGCTCGACCGGAACTACCGCGCGACGCCCGCGCTCGTCGACGCCACCAACGCCATCTTCGACCAGACCGCGGCGGCTCCGGTCTTCAGTGGCGCGGTCGAGTACACACCGGTCGCGTGCGGTCGTCCCGAGCGCCGGCTCATCGACGGCGACGGCCGCGCGGTCGCGCCCGTTCACTTCTTCCGTTTCCAGGGGCCGATCCCCCTGCCGGTCCTGGGCGCGCGGATCGCCCGCGAGATACGGACGATCACCGACCCCTCACGTCCGTGGAAGCTCGACGGGGTCGCCCTAGGGCACGCCGACGTGTTCATCCTGACGCGCACCAAGAACGAGGGCCGCATCCTCGGCAAGTGCCTCCGCGCCCTGGACGTGCCGCACGCGTTCTACAAGGAGGAGGGCCTCTTCCAGACCGCGGAGGCGAGGGACATCCACGCGCTCCTCCTGGCGATCGACGATCCGGCCGACCACGCCCGGCGCCTCGCCGCGTGGCTCACGCCTTTCTTCGGCCTCACGGTCGCCGCCCTGGAGCGCGCGCGCGATCTGCCCGCTTCGCATCCGTACCTCGTCCGGCTCGATGCGTGGAAGGCGCTGGCCGACGCCCGCGAGTTCGGCCGCCTGTTCGAGAGCGTAGTGAGCGACTCGGGCATCGTGCGCCGCGAGATCTTCTTCGAGGACAGCGAGCGCGAGCTGACGAACACGTTGCACATCCTCGAGCTGCTCCTGCTCCACGCGCGACGTACGCATGCCACGCTGCGCGACCTCATCGGCGAGGTGTCCGGGCTCATCGCGGGGACGCGGTTCCCGCTCGACTTCGAGGGGAACGTGCAGCGCCTCGAGAGCGATCGGCGCGCCGTCCAGATCATGACCATCCACAAGGCCAAGGGGCTGGAGGCGCCCGTCGTCTTCGTCGCCGGTGGGACGTCGCGCGGCAAGACCGACGATGTCCGCGTCTATCACGACGATGGAAGGCGCCTCGCGTGGGTGGGCAAGCCGGCGCCCGCGGTCGAGCCGCGGATAAAGGAGGAGGAGCGCGAGGAGGAGCAGCGCCTGATGTACGTGGCCCTCACGCGCGCCGAGGGCCGGCTGTACCTGCCCTGCGCGATCGAAGTCTCGCAGCCGAAGACCCGCGGGGCCTACGAGCACGTCAACCGGCGCGTCGTGGAGCTCGTGCGCGCGGGAGCGCCGGGGCTGTCGATCGAGGACGTCGCGGGAGCTTCTCCCGCAGCCCCCGAGCACCCTGCGATCGCCGCGGACGCACCTCCGCTCCCGATGTCGCTCCTCGCAGGGGACGACGCCCGCGCCGCCCACGCGAAGCTCCGCGATCGACACGCCGCGGCGATCGTGACCTCGTACACGCGGCTGAAGGGATCGCGGGACGCGCGCTCTGCCTGGGGGGCCGACGAGGCGGACCTGCGGCGGGTCGACAAGGCGACCCAGGCTGTCGACGACCTGCCTGAAGCGACGCTCCGGGGCGCGCGCTCGTCCGGAGTGTTCCTTCACGAGCTGCTCGAGCGCGTGCCGCTCGATTCGTTCGCCGCGGCGGGGTCGTTCGAGTCGTGGCGTACCCTTCCGGCGGTCGCCGCGCTCGTGGAAGAGGCGATCTCCGTCCATCGCGTCGATCCCGAGCAGCGTGGCCACGCCGAGCGTCTCGTGTGGGCGGCGTACACGACCGCCGTCGTGCTCCCGGGAGGCGCCCGGATCGGGGGATTCGCCCGCGCGGGGCGCGTCGTGCGCGAGATGGACTTCGTCTACCCGATCCCCGACGCGTCATCGGGTCCGTCCGGCGGCGAGCGCGGGTACATCCGAGGGTCGCTCGACCTCGCGTTCGAGCACGGCGGCTTCACGTATTTCGTCGACTGGAAGAGCGACTCGCTCGCCTCGTACGCTCCCGACGCGCTCGCGCGCCACGTGGCGGCGCACTACGAGGATCAGGTGCAGCTCTACGCGATGGCGGTGGCAAAGCTCCTCGGCATCGGCGCACGCGGCGAGCACGACGCGCGCTTCGGGGGGCTCCTTTACTGCTTCCTTCGCGGCATGGACGGGCGGGGATCCGGCGTGTGGTCGTCGCGACCGAGTTGGGACGATCTCGCGCGGTGGGAGCGCGAGCTCGGCGATCGGCGCGCATGGGCTCCGGGGAGGTCCATGTGAGCGCGCTGACGCCCACGGGCACAGCAAAGGGGCGCTTCATCCAGGCCCCCGAGAGTGGGGCTCGCGCGGACGCGAGCGACGGCGCGACGCTGCCCGGACGCGACGACGACGACTTCGAGGCTTCGTACCTCGGGTGGGAGATCGCCCGGTGTGCGCCCGGCCTGGGGCTGGACGAGCAGCGCGCGGTCGCTGCGCTCGCGGCTGTATGCGTCGAGGCGTTGCGCGCGGGCGCGACGAGGATCCCCCTCGACGAACCCCGGCTGGCCGCCGCCCTGACGAGCGCCGGAGCACCGGGAGCGATCGCCGTCGCGCGCTCGCTGCTCTCTCGGGCCCGACGCGGCGAGGGTCCGGTGGCGGGCGTGATGGGCCTCCCCGGACTGCGCAAGCCGCTCGTCCTCGACGGCGAGTGGCTCTCGACGGAGCGGATGTACCGGCTCGAGGAGCGGCTCTGCGATCGCGTCCGGCGGCGGCTCGCCTCCGCGCCGGCCGATTCCGATGTCCGGCGGCACACCCGCGCGATCGCCGCCATCGCCGATGGTCCCCCTCGGCTCACCGACGAGCAGCGGCGTGCCCTGCGCGTCGCTCTCGGCGCGCGCCTCGCCCTCGTCAGCGGCGGTCCCGGCACCGGCAAGACCACGATCGTCGTGGCCCTCGTCCGGGCGCTCGCGTGGCTGGGGGATCCGATGGAGGCCATCGCGATCGCGGCGCCGACGGGCAAGGCCGCTCACCGCCTCGAGGAGGCCGTCAGCCGGGGCGTGGCGGCCAGCCCGCGCGACCTCGCCGGGGCGGGGCTGCGGACCCTCGCGCCCGTACCGCAGACGCTGCACCGGTTGCTCGGGTGGTCGCCATCGCGCGGGCGTTTCGCGCGTCACGAGAACGACCCTCTGCCCCACCGCGTCGTCATCGTAGACGAGGCGTCGATGATCGACCTGGCGATGATGGATCGCCTCGTCCGTGCGCTACCGGCCGAGAGCCGCCTCGTGCTCCTGGGCGACTCGGACCAGCTCCCGTCGGTCGAGGCCGGCGCCGTCTTTCGCGATCTGTGCGCGGCGCTCGGAGGCGCGAGGCTCGCCACGAACCTGAGGGTCGCCGGGGACCCGGACGCGCGAGGCATCGTCGTCGCCGCCGCGGCCGTGAACGCAGGGTCGCTTGGCGCGAAGTTCGCGGGTGCGGTCACGACGCGAGGCTCGGTCGATGACCTCGCGTTCGCAGGCGTAGAGCACCTCGACGCACCCTGGTGGGACGTCGCGGATGCGTTCCTGGCGCGATGGTGGGAGCGGCGAATCGCGATCGGCGGAGACTTTGCGCGGCGATCTGCCCGCGTCTACCGGCTGCGCGACGGCGCGTTCGACGAGGACGATCGCGCGGAGCTTCGCGCGCTCTTCGACCACCACGCGAGCGCCCGCCTTCTGTGCGCGACCCGAGTGCACGGCTTCCCCGCCGGCGCCGACGCCATCAACGAGCGCTTGCTTGCGCGCCTGCGAGGGGCTGCATCGCTCCCGCGAAGACGGCAGCGCGCGCCCGACCTCTTGCCGGGGACCCCGGTGCTCGTCCAGCGCAACGATTACGAACGCCAGCTCTACAACGGGGACCAGGGGCTCGTCGTCCGGGTCGACGGCGACGGGGAAGGGCCCCGGCCGATGGCGACCTTCGCGCGCGGAGATTCCTTCGACGCCTTTCCCCTCGACGCCGCAGGCGACCTCTCGGCCGCATTCGCGATGACGGTCCACAAGGCGCAAGGCTCGGAGTTCGACCACGTAGCCCTCGTCCTGCCAGATGACCCCGACCTCCCCCTGCTGACGCGCGAGCTCGTGTACACGGCCATCACGCGCGCCCGACGATCGGTGACTATCGTGGCTCCGGGGTCCCTGCTCGCCCGTGCGGTGTCCCGCTCGCTCGAGCGCCACAGCGGGGTGGCCGATCGCCTCTCATCTTCGTGACTTTGGCATGCTTTGGTATGAGCCGGCGCCACGAACCCTCCCTTGACCATCCCGGATGTGCTAAACATTCGAGCAGTCATGGCCCAGATGGAGCAGACGGCAATGCCCATGGAGCTCGTCGCGCCGCTCGAGGTTTCCCGGCGGTCGCGCGCACGGAGCGCATCCCTGGTCCTGACGCTCGAAGTCACCGATCCGGACGTCGTCATGGAGCTCCGCCGCCGCGAGGACGACGAGGACGAGCGAAACCGCTACGCGCTGGCGGCCCTGCGCGTGGGCGTGCTGGCGCTCCGGGCGGCGGGAGGCCAGATCGACGCGGGGGCAGTGCGCGAGGCGGGCGCGACGCTCATCGGCGAGGTCCGCGAGCTCCTCTCCGCGCGCGCCTCCGAGATGACCGAGCGCCTCGCGTCGACGCTCACGCAGTACCTCGACCCCCAGAGCGGCGTCCTGCCCCAGCGACTGCAGTCTCTCGTGCGCAAGGACGGAGAGCTCGAGAGCCTCCTCGTCGCGCACGTCGGCGCCGACGACTCCATCCTCGTCCGCTCGCTCGCCACCCACCTGGGCGAAGGCAGCCCCATCTTCCGGCTGCTCTCGCCGACGGACGCGAACGGCCTTCGCGCACAGCTCGGCAAGACGATCGAGGAAGCCCTCCTCGATCAGCGAAAGCACATCCTGCGCGAGTTCTCCCTCGATCAGAAGGACTCGGCGCTCTCCAGGCTCGTCGCCGAGTTCTCGCTCGACGACGACACCTCGGCCCTGAGCCGCCTGTCGAAGATGCTCACCGCGACGAGCGAGCAGATCGGCAAGAATCTCACGCTGGACGACGACGCGTCGGCGCTCTCCCGCCTCAAGCGCGAGCTCGCGGGGACCATCGACCAGCTGGCGCGCGACAACGTCGAATTCCACGGCCAGGTGCGCGAGGCGCTGGCCCGCCTCGATACGCGCCGCAAAGAAGAGGCGCGGACGACGAGGCACGGCGTCGCCTTCGAAGAGCAGCTCGGCGTCCTCCTCGCGGACGAGGCGAGGCGCCTGGGGGACATTCACGAGGCGACGGGGGAGACGACCGGTTCAATCAGGCTTTGCAAGAAGGGGGACCACGTCATCGAGCTCGGCGCCGACTCGGCCGCCGCGAACGCGCGAGTCGTGTGGGAGGCGAAGGAGAAGCAGGACTACACGCTTCGCGCGGCGCTCGAGGAGATCGAAGAGGCACGGCGCAACCGGCAGGCGCAGGTGGGCGTCTTCGTCTTCTCCCGCAAGGCGGCCCCTGAGGCGATCGAGTCGCTGCAGCGGCACGGCGCGGACATCGTCGTCGTGTGGGATGCGGACGACCCGGCGAGCGATCTCGTCGTGCGCGCCGCGTACAGCCTGGCGCGCGCGCTCGCGGTGCGGGAGCGCCGCTCCGACCGGGAGTCGCTGGCCGCCATCGCCGAGATCGAGCGCGCTGCCCGGGGCGTCGAGAAGCAGATCGGGTACCTGGACGACGTGCGCAAGTGGGCGGAGACCGTGAAGGGGCACGGGGAGAAGATCGCGGAGCGCTCGGCCAGGATGGCCGACGAGCTTCGCCTCGACGTCGAGCGCCTCGACGCGCAGGTGGCCTCGATGCGGAGCGCCGAGTAGCGCTCCTCGCGGAGAAGTCAGTTCCCCGGCGCGGGCCCGGCGACGAGATCGAGCACCATCGCTCGGTTCGTGCGAAGAAGGCTGCGAACGCCCTCCTCCGCGGCGACGGGGTCGCGCTCGTCCATCGCACGCTCGATGTCGCGGACGATGGGCAGCAGCGCCTTGCGTGACGACCGTAGCTGACGGCGCGCGTCCCCCTGGCGTTGCGCCGCCGCCGTCAGGCCGTTGCGGACCATGCGCAGGACCACGTTGCGGCTCGCGATCGCGATGAGCTCCGTGAGCTGGTCCGCGACCGCTACGAACTCGTCGGCGCTCGTCGCGGGCGACACGAGGCGCCGCAGGAGGACCTTTGCCTGCGCGAACTCCTCGGCAGTCCCGCGCTCGACCGCGAAGCGAGCAGCCCCGGCGACGACGAGCTCGTGCACGTCGAGCCACTGGGCGACGAGCTCTCGATCCGGAGCCTTCGCGCTGAGCGCGTGCCGGAGCACGCCGAGCCCCGACTCGCCCATGGGCACGACCCGCGCCCCGCCTCCCGGGCGGATCGCGATCATTCCCAGCTGCTCGAGCTTCTTCATCGCCTCCCGGACCGACGAGCGGTTCGCGCCGAGCGTGACCGAGAGGTCGCGCTCCGAAGGCAGGCGCTCGCCCGGACCGTACTTGCCGCTCAGGATCTGCGTCCGGAGGCTCTCGGCGATCGCCTCGGCCCGGTTGCCGTTCGCCCCCGTCATGCGCTCACCGCCGGCGACGACTCCGCGTGGACGAATGGCCCCAGCCGCCTTCGCCGGAGCTCCTCGGTCATTAAGCTCTGGAACCGCGCGTTGCGTCCGAGGACCAGCGGGAACATCGCCAGGTACCCCTTCGGGAGCTTGGGGCTCTCCTCCCAGACGCGGAGCTGCTGGTACGGCCGCGAGGCGAACGCGTGGTGGTCCGCGTGCCGCGAGAGGCCGGTGAGCGCGTAGTAGGTGAAGCGCGAGTGCGTGTCCCAGGAGTGCATCGGCAGCACCCGCTTGCTCTCCCTGCGCAGCCCCCAGTGCTCGAAGTAGTTTACGACCTCGAGCGCGCGCGAAGCCCACCACGCCTGGAGCACGTGGGCGACGATGGCCGCGGGCCCGGCGAGCACGGCGATCGCAACGGCGATCGCGCCCTCCGCGACGACGCCGTGGACGACGCGGCTTCGCAGCAAGCGCCGGTCGTACCATTTCATGTCAGGATCACCGAGGCGCTTCGCCTCGAGGCGCCAGGCGCTCCGGAACTGCGCGGGGACGGTGCGCGCGTAGAAGTGCCGGAAGCTCTCGCCGAAGCGTGCCGTGGCCGGATCGGCTTCAGTCCCGACGCGCAGGTGATGGCCGCGGACGTGCTCGGTGGAGAAGTGCTCGTAGACGACAGTGCAGAGAATCAGTCGCCCCAGCGTCTGCCACACCCTGCCGGGGCGATGAACGAGCTCGTGCGCGACGACGATGCCCGACCAGGCCGAGCTCGACCCGACGACCACCATAGCCACCAGGACGTCGGCACGAAGGACCCCCACGCCGTGCAGCATGCGCGCGAGCAGGAGGACGTTCGCGAACTGGAGCCCGACGAGGATCAAGAGCAGCGCGTCAAACGGCCCGGCGGGTATTCGGGCAGACGGCTGGCGTGTCTCGGGCCCGCTCTTCGCGTCCAGCCAGACCGAGCCGAACACCGGCACGAGAAAGAGCGCCGACACCCACCCCCGGTGCGGCCCCGTCGCTACGAACGCGAGGGCGTTGAGCGGGAACAGGAGTGCGAGCGTGTGCGGGGCAAAGACCGCCAGGGCACGCGTCGAGGAGACAGGCGCCGCGTCGATCTGGGGAACGTCGTCCATTCGCGACCTCCGGTCGGCCGTTCCGGCCCATCCAATCTGACCCGACCAATGTGGCCGGACCAGAGCGGGCTGTCAAGCGGCCGCCGGATGTCGCGCGTCGGAGGGGTTACTTCTTCTTCGGCTCGTTCTTAGGCGGCTCTTTCTTTGCCGGCGCGCCCTTCTGGGCGTTCTCCTTGACGTTGACGTTCTCGTGAACGTTCTCGTGAACGTTCTCCGTCTTCGTCACGTTCTTCGTCACGTTCTCGTGAACGTTCTCATGGACGTTCTCCGTCTTCGTCACATTCTCGTGGACGTTCTCGTGAACGTTCTCATGGACGTTCTCCTTGACGTTCTCGTGAACGCCTCCTCGGGCCGTCGCCGTCTGTTGCGTCGTGGCCACGCGCGTCGGCATCGTCGTCTTCGGGATGGGTCGCACCGTACCGGTCGCCTTTACATAGGCGCCGCCAGGGCGCTTGCCCGGCGGCGGTCCCGCCTTGTGCTCGACGACGATGTGCTGGCCGCGCACGTACCCAGCCGGCCGGGCCGCCGCGGTGAAAGTGATGCGCTCGCCGCCGTAGGCGCGGCGCGGGGCGTCGTGGGGACCCCAGTACCCCTGTACGAACACGACGTGGTCGCCCACGCGCTCGTAATACGGCTCGATGTAGATCCTGCCTTCCGGTGCCGGCGCCCAGCGCCCCCAGTTCCAGCCCCAGTCGGTGCCGTTCCAGCCCCAGTACCCGCCTACCCAGACCAGGCCGGGGCTCGGCGCGTCAGTCTGTTCCTCGTAGACGGGATCGGGCGGCTCGCTCGTCGCCTGGACCTCTTCCGGGTCGCCTTCGGCGATCGGCGGCGCGACATCCACGTCGACCGACGCGGAGGGAGGTGCGGGCGGCGCCGGCGCGTTGACCCCGACGGTCACGGTGGGCTCGGGCACGGAGGCGCGCATCGAGACGCCGCATCCGATGAGGGTAGGGACCAAGAGCAACGAGAGACGCTTCATCGATTTCTCCATTGGGCGGATATTGATGTAGGCGAATATTCATGCCGAAGGCGACCTGATCGCAATGGCAATCGCACAAGGACGAGTCCTGCCGCTGTGTCAACCGTATGACAGTTCGGTAGGCACCGGTTCAGGTGCACTTTGCTACCGCTCTTCAGCACCCCGACTGGCTTGACCCTCCCTGGGACTGGCCCCCTTGAGCCCGTTCCGGCGCAGGGATTCGAACCCCGATAAGCGGATCCAAAATCCGCTGTCCTGCCTTTAGACGACGCCGGAGAACGACGGCCAAGCCTACGGAATTGCGCCCCGAACGCAACGCCCGGAACTCTTTGCGCCTTTCGGCTTGGATGGAGCACCATGGGGCCGGGTGCTGCCCGACGACACCGACGCCCGCCTCGTCGAGCGACTCGTCGCTCGCGACGAGCAGGCGTTCACGACACTCGTGCGCGCCTACGAGCGGCGCGTCTTCGCGCTCGTTTTCCGGATGATCGGCAACCGGGCCGAGGCCGAGGACCTCGCCCAGGAGGTCTTCGTTCAGGTGTTCAAGGCGATCGGGTCGTTCCGAGGCGACTCGAAGCTGTCGACGTGGATCTACCGGATCGCGGTCAATCTCTGCAAAAACCGCAGCAAGTACCTTCGCGTCCGCCATGCGGGGCAAGAGGAGGAGCTCGAGGCCGCTCAGGAACGCGCGGCGCTCGGCGACGGCAGGGGCGCAAGCCTGACGCGCGTCGAGCGGCCCGACGAGATGGCCGCGGGCAAGCAGGTCGAGCGCATCGTGCAGCAGGCCATTCTCGAGCTCGAGCCGAGCTTTCGTGAGTGCCTGGTCCTGCGGGACGTGGAAGACCTCAGCTACGAAGAGATCGGCGCCATCACCGGGTTGCCGGAGGGGACCGTCAAGAGCCGCATCCACCGCGCGCGCGCGCAGCTCAAGGAGCTCGTCGAGCGCGCGCTGGGAGAAAAGATCGCATGACCGACGCGCACCGACCGGACGACGACGATCGCGACAGCCAGGCCATGCGCGACCTCGTCAAGCGCTCGCTCGCGACCGACGTCGTCGGCGAAGATGCGCCGGAGCTCGTCCGGGGCGTGCAGCGGCGGCTTCGCAGGCGGTCGCGCGGCAAGTTCTTCGCCGATGGCTGGAGCACGACGCAGCACCGGACGAGCTACGTGCTCGTCGCGCTCCTGACGCTTCTCCTCGTCGTTCTCGCCTACTACGCGCTCGGACCCATGGCCCTCGGACCCATGGACGTGCGCTAGGTCCTAGACCCACCGCGCGAGGACCACCGAGATGTTGTCGGGGCCGCCGTTCTCGTTCGCCTTCGCGATGAGGCGCGAGGCCGCGGCCTTCAGGTCGTTCGCGCCGAGGAGGATCTCGAGCATGGTTCCTTCCTGAACGGGGCCGGAAAGGCCGTCGGAGCAGAGGAGGTAAAGGTCGCCCGCCCGCGGCTGCTCGAGCCGCGTGTCGACCTTGACCGAGTCCTTCATCCCGAGCGCGCGGACGATGACGTTCTTGTGCGGGAAGTTGGCGATCTCCTCGGGCGTCAGGCGTTTCATCTTGATGTAGTCGTTGAGCAGCGAGTGGTCCTCGGTCAGCTGCTCGAGCTTGCCCTCGCGCATCCGGTAGACGCGCGAGTCGCCCACGTGCGCGATGTAGACGCCGTCCTCCACCGCGAAGAGGGCGACGACGGTCGTCCCCATGCCACGCTGGCGCGAGTCTCGCTGCGCGCTCTCGAAGATGCGCAGGTTGGCGAGCTTGATGCCTGTGATGAGCCGATTCTCTTCGTACCCCTTCGACCGGTCCATCTTGTACGGCCACGTGCGCTCGGGGTCGTTCGCCGTAGCGGCGAAGAACTCGCGCATCGCGTCGACGGCCATCTTGCTTGCGATCTCGCCGGACGCGTGTCCCCCCATCCCGTCGGCGACGATGTAGAGGCCGCTCTCCTCCATGATGGAGAAATTGTCCTCGTTGTGGGTGCGTTTCATGCCGACGTTCGTCTCGCCGGCCACCTCGATGCGGAGCGGTCCCACGACTTCGGATCGTCGCAAGGACGCGCGGATGGTGTCAACACGCACAGCGCGGGGCAAGCTCCGTTGACGCGCGCTGACCCCGACTCGTCGCTGCCCGCGACGACTTTGCGGCCCCGTGGATCAGGGGGACGCAAGCAGGTCGACGGCAAGATCGCGGAAGGTCGCGCCCCCGAAGACGAGGAGCCTGACCCGGTCCCCGGCTGCATGCCTGGCGATCGTGTCCGCCAGGCCCTTCGGGCTGTCGATGGGCTGGCCGTCGGCCGCGACGATCACGTCCCCCACCTTCAGATCGGCTTTCTCCGCGGGGCTGGACGGCGCAACGGCCACGACGCGCACCCCGCGGACAGCCCCCGACCCTAGGGGCTCGGCCCGGATCCCCAGCCAGGGGCTCGCCGAGGCGGCCGGCGCCTGGACCGGGGTCGCCGCCCGCGAGAGGAAGGCGCGGACCGCAGAGACAGGGGCGCCGAGGACGACGGGCAGACATGCCTGCGACGCCGCGCCAGGCCGGGCCCGTTCGGCGGCCGCGGCCGCCGGACCCTTGCACGCGCGCACGAGCACCGCGACCACGCTTCCCGCGGGATCGAGCAGCGGCGCGCCGGCGACCGCAGACCCCTTCACGTCGACGTCGAGCAGGCGAGAGAGCGGCTCTCCGGTCTTCGCGTGCGCGTCAACCTGCCCCTTCACGTCCGCCCGCGCGGGGCCGAGGTGAGCCCCCCGCTCCGGGAGCATCGCGCGGACGTCTGCGCCGACAGGGTCGCCGTCACTCGCGCCCAGCCCGTCCGTCCACCTGCCCGATTGAGGCACGAGCAGGGCCAGATCGAGCGCCCGGTCGCTCACGCCGACCCGGGTGTGAACGGTCGTTCCGTCGGCGTAGCGAACATCCGCTCCGTCCGATCCGCCGAGACCCGACAGGGCCGTCAGGATGCGACCGTCCCCGTCGAGCACCGTCCCAATTGCCGTGGGCGAGCCCCCGCGCTCGATCGCCACGATACCCCGCCTGACGCGCTCGTAGAGTTGCTGCGGCGTCGGACCCGCGGACATCGGCGAGGCCGCCTGTGTTGCCGGGAGCGCGCCGGTCGCGGACGCGCTGCTCCCCTGAGCTGGAAGGGACGGGAGGGATCGACCCCCGGCCGGCTGCGCGGAGGCAACACGCTCGCCCCCGAGGCCGCTCAGCAGCCCGCCCACCAGCAGACCGAAGAACACCGTCGCGCGCTTCACCGGCAAGAGCATAGCTCCGGGAAGTGCAAACGCCGGTCCCGCGACGCCGCTTGCCGCGCTCCGACGGACGCGGGAGGTCGCCTTCGCACCTACCCGGTTACCTGGCCTAGCTCGCCCCCCGCGTATCGCTTGACAGAACTTCGCGGGACGGTGAAGACAGCGCGATGAGTGACCCGCCGCCGCACGGGGCCAGCGCGCCCGCTTCCGCCGGCGTCGGCGACGATGAGGAGCCCCGCACGCCGGCCTGGCTGACGGCCCTCGGCGTGGCGCTCTTCGTCGCGGTCGCGGTGGCGTGGACCGCATTTCGTCCGACGCCGGCGCCCGCCACCGCTGCGCCCGCTGGCGATTTGCGCTAGATCGCGGCGCTGGATGGGCAAGGTTCGGGTCGGCATCGTCGGCGCTTCCGGATATTCCGGCAGCGTGGCGGCCCGGCTGGTCGCGACGCACCCCGGGCTGACGCTTGCCTTCGCGACGAGCGACAAGCTTTCGGGTCACCCTCTCGGCCAGCACCTCGGGCTAGTGGGGCTCCGCGTGGAGGAGGCGCTGCGGTACGTCCCGAACGGCGCGGCGCTCGAGCAAGCCGGCACGTGCGACGCGGTGTTGCTCGCCACGGCGGCCGACGTCTCGATGCGGCTCGCCCCGGCGTTCGCCCAGGCGGGCAAGCAGGTCGTGGATTTATCGGGCGCGTTCCGGCTGGACGTCGCGTCGTACCCGCGGTGGTACGGCCTTGAGCACACCGCGCCGAGCTGGCTCGACCGCGCCCACTATGGCTTGCCGGAGCTCTGCGGCGCGCCTCCGCGCGGTGTCATCGTCTCGAACCCCGGGTGCTATCCCACGGCCGCCCTCCTCGCGCTCGCGCCCCTCGTCCGCGAGGGGCTCGTCGAGGGGACCGGCATCGTCATCGACGCAAAGAGCGGAGTGACCGGCGCCGGCAAGCAGAGCGGGGAGAGCTTCTCGTTCGCCGAGTATGCTGACGACGTTCGCGCCTACAAGCTACTCACCCATCAGCATGCTCCGGAGATCGTCCGGGCGCTGTCGCGGCTGCGACCCGGCGGCGCGGCGGTCAAGCTGACGTTCACGGCCCACTACCTCCCCGTCAAGCGCGGCCTTTTCGCCACGTGCTACGCGCGCCCTCGTTCCGGAGCGACGGCCGAGCGCGTGGCGGCGTGCCTCGCCGATGCGTACGCGAAGACCCCGTTCGTGCGCGCGATGGCGCCCGCCGAGGTCACGCTCAAGCGGGTCGTGGGGACCAACCTCTGCCATGTAGGGGCGACGGCGGACGACGACGTGGTCGTCGCCGTTGGCGCGATCGACAACTTGCTCAAGGGCGCTGCCGGGCAGGCGGTGCAGAACTTGAACCTGATGAACGGCCTGGACGAGCGCGCGGGCCTCGACGGTCTGGCGCCCGCGTCGCCATGAGGAGGGCTCGCGTGTGAGGACGCCCCGGGGTTTCACGTACGCAGGGATCAATTGCGGAATCAAGAGCGCGCGTAACGACCTCGCGCTCGTCTTCAGCGAGGTGCCGTGCGTGGCGGCCGGCTGCTTCACGGTGAACGCCGCCCGCGCGGCCCCGGTGCGCGACGCGCAAGCGCACTTGCCCAGCAGGACGCTGCGCGCCATCGTCGCCAACAGCGGCAACGCGAATGCTCTCACGGGCGAGGGGGGGCTGCGTGATGCGCGCGAGGTCTGCGCCGCCGTGGCCGCGGCGGTCGGCGTCGATCCGCAAAGCGTGGTGTCCGCGTCGACGGGGGTCATCGGCGTGCGGCTCCCCGTGCAGAAGCTCGTGGCCGCAGCGCCGCAGCTCGCCGCCTCGCGCGGTGCGGCGATCGAGCTCGCGGCGGAGGCGGTGATGACGACGGACACCCGCGTCAAGCTGGCGGGGCGGACGCTTCCCGTCGGCGGCGTGGAGGCGACGATCGCCGCGTTTGGAAAGGGCGCCGGGATGATGGCGCCAGAGCTGGCGACGATGCTCGTCTTTATCACGACCGACGCCGCCGTCACGCCGGGCGCCCTCCAGTCGGCCCTCGCGCGCGCAATGAAGACCAGCTTCGACATGGTCAACATCGATGGCGACATGAGCACGAACGACAGCGTCTTCGCGATGGCCAGCGGGCTCGCCGGGAACGCGGTGATCGAGGAGGGCACCCCGGCGCACGCCGCGCTCGCCGAGGCGCTTGAGGCGGTCTGCGTCGACCTCGCCCGGCAGATGGCCGAGGACGGCGAGGGCGCGACGAAGTTCGTCGAGGTGCGCATCAGCGGCGCGCCCGACGTCGAGATGGCGCGCGAGCTGGCGCGCGTGGTGGCGGGGTCGAACCTCGTCAAGGCGGCGGTCTTCGGGGCCGACCCAAACTGGGGCCGCGTGCTCGCTGCGGTCGGCGCGCGCGTCGGCTCGCGCAGGTGGCCCATCGACCCGGAGTGGGCGACGGTGCACGTGCAGGGGACGTGCGTCTACGCCGACCGGGAGCCCGTGCGCGTCGACTCGCTGGCCCTCCGCGCGCGCATGCGCGAGCCGCACGTCCTCATCGAGGTCCGCCTCGCGGAGGGCAGCGCGCACGCGACGGCCTGGGGCTGCGACCTCAGCTACGACTACGTCAAGATCAACGCGGACTATACGAGCCTCACGTCCGCAGCGCCCGACGGCACCGTCTCGAAGGACGATCGCCTCACGAACTACAGCCCTGGCTTCAAGCGGGCCCTCCTCGTCGAGGCGTTGAGCTATATCGCGCGGTTCACCAACCAGCGCACCGTGATCAAGTACGGCGGCGCGGCGATGGTGAAGGACTCGCTCAAGGCCAGCTTCGCCAACGACATCAATTTGCTCCGGAGCGCGGGCCTCCTCCCCATCGTTGTTCACGGCGGGGGTCCGGAGATCACGCAGACGATGGAGATGCTCGGGCACGCGAAGAGCGAGTTCGTCGACGGCGTTCGCGTCACCGGCCGCGAGGACGTGAAGGTCGTGGAGATGGTCCTCACGGGAAGAATCAACACCGAGATCGTGTCGCTCCTCAACCAGTCGAGCTCCAACGCCGTCGGCGTCTCCGGCAAGGACGCGGGCCTCCTGCGCGCGCGCAAGCTAGTCGGCGAGGGAGGGAGAGACCTCGGGATGGTCGGGGAGGTCACGCACGTGAACCATGCGCTCCTCGAGGTGCTGCTCGACAAGAAGTACGTGCCCGTCGTGTCTCCGGTGGGCATCGGCGAGGACGGCGAGGGCTACAACATCAACGCCGATTCGGCAGCCGCCGAGATCGCGATCGCCCTCAAGGCCGAGAAGCTCATCTACCTGACGGACGTCCCGGGGATCCTTGAGAACGGCGAGCTCGTCAGCGAGATCACCGCGACCGAGATGAAGCGCAAGATCGCCGACGGGACGATCAAGGGCGGGATGGTCGCCAAGGCGAAGAGCGTGCTGCGCGCCATCGAGGGCGGCGTCGCCAGCGTGCACATCCTCGACGGGCGGACGCCCCACTCGGTGATCGCGGAGCTCTTCACCGACCGAGGCGTCGGGACGCTCGTGCGGAGAGACTGAGCTTGATGGGTCGGCCTCTGAGCGAAGCGTCGCCGCTCACTTCTTCTCGTCGCCCTCGCCGAGCATCAGCTCGCCCACCGAGGTGCCCGTGCCGAGCGCCCGCGCGAAATGGAGGAGCAGCTCGCGGTTGTCGAGCACGCCGAGCGACTGCATCTCGAGGGCGCCGACGCGGTCTTCGGGGGTGAAAGCGCTCGAGGTCTTCTCCATCGACAGCTTGTCGGGCTGGTAGGCGCTTCGCGCGGCCTTCGTGTCGAGGATCGTGTAGTCGTCGCCGCGCCGGAGCTCGAAGGTCACGGTCCCCGTCACCGCCGGCGCGGCCCAGCGCGTGAGGCCCTCCTTCAGCATGAGGGCCTCGGGGTCGAACCAGCGGCCCTCGTAGAGCAGGCGCCCCAGGCGGCGGCCGAGCGTGACGTAGAGGTCGGTCGTGTTCTCGTTGTGGACGGCGGAGAAGAGGCGCTCGTACGTCGCGTGGAGGAGCGCGAGACCCGGCGCTTCGTAGACGCCGCGGCTCTTGGCGTCGATCACCCGGTTCTCGATCTGGTCGCTCATCCCGAGGCCGTGCCGCCCGCCCGCGGCGTTCATCGCGCGGAAACACTCGAACGTCGACGCGAACTTCTGGCCGTTGAGCGCGACCGGCACCCCCCGCGCGAGCTCCACCGTAATCTCCTCGGGCTCGACGTTCACGTCGCTCCGCCAGTGCGCGACGCCCATGATCGGCGCGACGATCCGCATGCCGCGGTCGAGCCGCTCGAGGTCCTTCGCCTCGTGCGTCGCGCCGAGGACGTTCGCGTCGGTCGAGTACGCCTTCTCGGCCGCCATCGTGTACGGCAGCTTCACCGACGCGAGGTACTCGCTCATCTCCTTGCGCCCGCCGAACGCGTCGACGAACGCGCGATCGAGCCACGGCTTGTAGATCTCGAGCGACGGGTTGACGAGGACGCCGTACCGGAAGAAGCGCTGGATGTCGTTCCCCTTGTGCGTGCTCCCGTCCGAGAAGACGTGAACGTCGTCCTCGCGCATCGCGCGGATGATCGCCGTCGTCGTCACGGCGCGACCGAGCGGCGTCGTGTTAAAGTACTTTTTGCCCCCGCACGACAGGTGGAAGGCCCCGCACTGCACCGCGACGACGCCCTCGCGCACGAGCGCGTCGCGGCAGTCGACGAGGCGCGCGGCCGTAGCCCCGTGCCCTATCGCGACGGGCGGGATATCCGCGACGTTTGCCTCGTCCGGCTGCGCGAGGTCGGCGGTGTAGGCGTAGACGTCGAGCCCCTGGTGCGACATCCACGCCACTGCGCAGCGCGTGTCGAGGCCGCCCGAGAAGGCGATGCCGATCCGGGTGCCCTTGGGCGGGAGCGTGCGGTGGATGCGGCTCATCGGCGTCCTCTCACGCTCCCTTCTTGGCACGTGCGAGGCACGCTTGGCAACGAGACTCGGGTCGCGCGCGAGAGCGCGCAAGGTCTGGGTCAGAAGCGCACGCCGATCCCGAGGCTCGCACCCAGGATGGCGCCGCCGACGACGTCGCCGCTGCCCTTCACGATGACGAAGAGGGCGTGGTTGCGGGCGTCGTCGAACGCGAGGACGTCGTACGAGACGCGCGAATAGGCGCCGATGGCGAGACTGAACATGCCGCTCCCGGTCGTGACGCGCTGCACGTTGAAGCCGCCGATTCGGGCCCCGCCCCCGAGCCGAACGCGACCGAGCCGGCCCTCGAAGAGGGCGCCCACTGTCCCGCCGATCGTCGAAAGGCCGTCCTCGGTCGCCCCGGGCATGACCTCGAGGATCGCGCCGAACGCGAAGTCCCCCGACGCCCTGCCGACAGCAACGGCGATGTCGGCGCTCGTCATCGGAACTCCGTAGAGGCTCTGGAGGGTGTAGCCGCCGTCGACCGAGAGAAACGGGTGTGGTCTCGCGCGGGGCTGGGCGGCGGGGACATCGGACGCCGCGATCGTGGTCGGAGCCGCGACGGGAGGGGCGCCCCCGAGGTCTGCCGCGTGAGGGTCTTGCGCGCGCGCCGCGACCGGTACGACGAGGGCCTGCACGACGAGGATTGCACGCTTCGTTAGGGATGGACGTGCGAGAAGGGGATGCATCGACGCGACTCGCCCGAGCAACGATGGTGCCGTGCCCCGGAGCCGCGGCACACAAGCTGCTCTTGGCGCTCCTCCGGTGCAAGAATCGCCCGCCTCTCCCCTCTGCGCGTCCGAGCCATGCTGACACTGAAGCCGCTTCGATGTGGCCGAGCATTCACACTGACGCTGATCGTCGTCGTCTCGCTCGCGTGCGGGATCGCTCAAGACCAGTTCGATTGCGAGAACGCGACTGCCCACCTCGCGGAGTGTTGCCCGGGTTTCGATGCAACGGCCATCTACTGCAGCTCCGACTCGTCCGGTTGCTCGACCACGTACCCCCTCCTCGACGTTCCGGACAGCGACTGCATCCGGAACGAATCCTGCGAGGATCTGGTCAGCACCGGGGTGTGCGGCCGAATCGGTGCGCTTGGCGGCACGATGCCGACGTCTGCGGTCCCCAACGCCCCGCTCTGCGGACCGAACGCTCCCCCGTTCGTCCCGGGCGAGTGCGGCGCGTGCGACGGCGGCACGGGTGGCGCCGTCGGGGGCGACGAGCCGGGGTCGTTCATCGCGTGTATGGGCACGGCGGACTGCGCGCCCGGAGAGGTCTGCTGCCTCGAGGTGAACGCGACCATCTCGACGATCTGCTCTCTCTCGCCGTGCGGCACCGCTCCGCAGCTGTGCCGGGAGTCATCCGATTGTGCTGCTGGGGAGACGTGCCAAACGATGGGGGGTGGCATCAGCGTCGGGGGTGTCGTCACGGTCATGGGGGTCTGCCAGCCCGCCGGGCCTCCCGCGCCGCCGGACGCGGCGCTCGAGAGCGCTGACGTCGCCGCCAACGCGTCCGACGCGTCCGATGAGGAGAGCGAGCAATCGCCGCCCGTGGGGGACCGGTGATCGCGAGCTCCCCTTCCGGCCCAAGTCGTCGAGACCTTTGGACGTCGCCGGCAGCGCCCAGTTTGGCACACCTAGCGTCCCAAGCCCTTTCACACTAAACGCCCTTCATGGCGGGTATCGCGCGCACCAGCGCCACGGGACCCACGGGAATGCTCCCCGAGCTTCTCGCCTGGTCTTCCTCGTTCGATCACGATCGCGCCTTGGCCCGCGAGGACCTCGTCGGCAGCGCGGCGCACGTCACGATGCTCGCGCGCACGCGGATCGTCTCGGTCGACGACGCGCGCACGCTGCGCGATGCGCTCCGCGCCCTCTACGACGCGGCCACTGCCGGGACGCTCGAGCTCCCCGGCGGCGAAGAGGACGTGCACATGGCCGTCGAGCTCGAGCTGGGCAAGCGCGTCGGGGGAGTCGCTGCGCGTCTCCACACTGCACGCTCCCGGAATGACCAGGTCGCCCTCGACCTGCGTCTCCATGTGCGCGACCAGGGGGCGGCGCTGCTCCGCGAAGCGGCGGCGCTCGTCGCGAGGCTGGCCGACCGCGCGGCGGTCGAGAAAGACGTGCTCCTGCCGGCATACACGCACCGGCAGCGGGCGCAGCCGATCAGCGCGGCGTTTCTCGTCGCCGCCTGGGGCCTAGGGCTCGCGCGCGCGGCCGACACCGTCGCCTTTGCGCTCGACCGCCTCGAGATGCCGCTCGGCAGCGGTGCCTGTTCGGGGACGTCGCTCCCAATCGACCGCGCGCTCGTCGCGCGCTTCTTCGCCCCCTGGGAGCCGACGCAGAACGCGCTACACACCGTCGGCGACCGGGACTTCGCGCTCGACTGGACGTGGGCCTCCGCGCGCGTCGTCCTCGCCCTCGGCCGCGTCGCGGCGGACCTGGTCGACTTCGCGACCTCCGAGTTCGCGCTCGTGCACCTGGACGGCGCCATCGCCGCTGGGTCCAGCATGATGCCCCAGAAGAAGAACCCGGACGTCTTCGAGCTCGTCCGAGGAAAGAGCGGGCGTGCCGTCGGGAACGTGGTCGCGCTCCTCGCGCTCATGAAGGGGCTCGCCAGCGGCTACAACCGCGACCAGCAGGAGGATCGGCTGCCGCTGCTCGAGGCCGGCCCGCTTGCGCGCGGCTGCGCGAACGTCGTGACGACGGCGCTGCCCCACGTGAAGTTCGACGCCGCGCGCGGAAGGCGTGCGCTCGACGAGGGCTTCACGCAGGCGACCGACCTCGCCGAGGCTCTGGTGCGGCGCGGCGTTCCTTTCCGCGAGGCGTACAAAGCGGTCGGCGCGCTCGTCGCCGCCGCCGTCGACGCTGGCGTCGGCCTGCGGTCGATCGACCCGCAACACGCCCTGGCCATTCACCCTTCGCTCGACGAGGACGCGCTGCGCGCGCTCGATCCGGCCGCCGCGGTCGCCGCGAAGGAGAGCCTGGGTGGCACCGGGCCGCGGTCGGTCGACGCGCAGATCGCGTCGCTGCGCGGTCACGCGGGCGTCCTCGCGACCAAGGCCGACGCGCACGGCACGCTCGAAGCGATCGCGCAGCGCGTGTTCGCCGAGCCCCTGGAGAAGCCATGACCAAGAAACGCGACTTCCTGAAGCTTGCGGACCTCTCGTGGGCGGAGGCACGTCAGGTGCTCGACCTTGCGGCGCGCCTCAAGCGCGAGCCGTGGGCCGAGAAAGGGCGTCTCCTCCGGGGCCGGGCGGTCGCTATCATCATGGAGAAGGCGAGCACTCGCACGCGTGTGTCGTTCGACGTCGGCTGCGCCCAGCTCGGGGCGCATCCGGTCGTGCTCAACGTCCAGGGGAGCCAGCTCGGGCGCGGTGAGCCCATCCGCGACACGGCCCGCGTGCTCTCTCGATACTGCGACGCGATCGTCTACCGTACGTCATCCACGTCGAAGCTCGTCGAGATGGCGACGGCGAGCGTACCTGTCGTCAACGCGCTCTCGAACGACGGACACCCGGTGCAGGTGCTCTGCGACATCTTCACCATCGAGGAGCAGCTCCGGAGCCCCATTGCCGGCAAGCGCGTTGCCTTCGTGGGCGACTGCGGTTGCAACATGGCGCGCTCTTGGCTCGAAGCGGCGCCGATCTTCGACTTCCACCTGGTGCTCGCCGGGCCGGGTACTCACCCGGCTCCCCGGTCGGAGCTCGACCACGCCGGATCCCACGTCTCGGTCGTTCACGACCCCGCGAGCGCGGTTGCCGGTTGCGACGTGATCAACACCGACGTGTGGACGAGCATGGGCCAGGAAGCCGAGACCGACGAGAGGACCGCGGCGTTCGCCGGCTGGACGCTCGATGAGACGATGCTCCGCGCCGCGAAGCCCGGCGCGATCGTCCTGCATTGCCTACCCGCGCACCGCGGCGAGGAGATCGACGAGGCGGTCCTGGAAGGCCCGCGGTCGCGCGTGTGGGATCAGGCGGAGAACCGGCTGCACGTCCAGAAGGCGCTGCTCGTCTTCCTCGTGCACGGCGGAGCGGCTCCCGGCTCCGGACCGTGACGCTGCGGACGCGTTTCGCGCCGTCGCCCACGGGCGAGCTGCACCTCGGCGGGGTCTGGACGGCGCTCGCGTCGTGGGTCGTCGCGCGGCGAGAGGGGGGACAGTGCCTGCTCCGTGTCGAGGACATCGATCTCCCGCGCGTCGTACCGGGCGCCGAAGTGCGCATCCAGGACGACCTCCGCTGGCTCGGCTTTGACTGGGACGGGGACATCGTGCGCCAGAGTCACCGGGGGACGGCATACGAGTCGGCGATCGCGACGCTCGCCGCGCAGGACCTGATCTATCCCTGCGACTGCTCGCGCGCCGAGATCGCGCGCGTCGCCAGCGCGCCGCACGCCGGCGAGGAGTCCGTATACCCGGGGACGTGCCGCGATCGGGACCCTACGCGGAAGATGAAGCGGCCGCCGTCGCTCCGCGTGCGCGTGCCCGACGAGGTCGTCGTGTACGACGACGTGATCGCGGGCCGTGTCCAGCAGAACCTGGCGCGGGACGTCGGCGACTTCGTCCTCCGGCGCGGCGACGGGGTGTTCGCATACCAGCTCGCGGTAGTGGTCGACGATGTGGCCTCTGGAATCACGGACGTCATTCGGGGGTCCGACCTCGTCGGGTCCACGCCTCGGCAGACGTGGCTGATGCGAGCCCTCGGCGCGCGCCCTCCGCGCTATGCCCACCTGCCGCTCGTCGTCGCGGGCGACGGGACGCGGCTCGAGAAGAGGCACCAGGCTGCTTCGGTTCGGGCCGTACGCGACGACGGCGTCCCCGCCGCGCAGATCATCGGCCGCCTGGCCCATGGTCTCGGTCTCATGCCGACGGGCGCCCCGGCCACGCCGCACGAGGTCGCCCGCGAGTCCTCCGGTCGCGCGATCGTGTGGCGACGCGAGCCGTGGCCAGCGTGAACGCCGGCTACTCGTACGTCGGAGATGGCGACGCTAGCGGCTCCCCACGGACGCACCGGAAGCCGAGCGCGGGCACCTGGTACGAGTAGTGCGCTGCCCCGCGGTAGGTGACGACCATTGCCGCGTACGACCGGTTCCAGCCGCCGCCCCGGAGCGTGTGCACCGTGGCGTCGAGGCGTGCGACCGGATCGGTCTGCGGCTCCGTAGAGAATTTGGCGAACGAGTCCTCAACCCACTCCCACACGTTGCCCGCAAGGTCGTGCACGGCGCCGCCGGGCCAGACTCTGTCCCCTTTGGGATGAGACCCTACGGGCGACGGTCCGCCCCCGTCGCACCCGACGTCGGCCCCGGCCGCCCACTTGGGCGCGCCGAACCGCGTGTAGTCGACGTACTCGCAGGACGGCTCGGGCTCGTTCCCCCACGGGTAGCGCGTCTGGTCGGGCCCAGTGGCGGTCCATTCCCACTCGGCCTCGGTCGGCAGCCGTTTCCCAGCCCACGCGCAGTACGCGTGCGCTTTGGGCCAGCTGACCATGTTAACCGGATAGTCGGGCTTGCCTGGATACATCGAGTACGGGTCGCCGCGCCACGGCTCCTTGCAGACGCCGGAATCCACGCACGCCGCGTATTCGCGAACGGTGACCTCGTTCGAATCGATGCAGAAGGCGTGAGTGAGGGTGACGCGGTGCTCGCCGCGCAGGCCCTTGGCCATGAGGAAGCCGGTGGGGGGGG
>Ga0209415_10003680_pt1 | contig 28531 bp, 27 predicted proteins | sample PeaSoiSIISIP2007_FD_187696 | JGI IMG/M metagenome (GOLD analysis project Ga0209415, IMG submission 187696) | Peat soil microbial communities from Weissenstadt, Germany - SII-SIP-2007 (SPAdes) (version 2) | ecosystem: Environmental > Terrestrial > Soil > Wetlands > Peat | place: Germany... | reverse complement strand
CGGCCAGGGCCTGGCCCATCCAGCCGCCCGCCGCGGCCAGTCGAGCGGGCGCCGTGCCATGGCCCCAGATCAGCTGGATCAGGCCGAGGCCGCCCAGGAAGATGAGGACTCCGCCGAGGGCCGTGACACCCCATCCGGTGCCCGTGCCCGGGCCGCGCTCGACGAGGAACCCCGCCGCGATGAGGACCAGCGGCAGGAGCCACGCACCCTGGCCGAAGGCGGGTCGCAGGATCTCCGACACGTAGCGGTTGAGGACACCGCCGGCCGGCAGCAGGAGGGCGATGAGGGTCACCGCGCCGATGACCAGCAGCACCACGCCCACGAGGGCGCGGGCGGTCTGCGGCGAGACCCCGAGGTTGAAGCCGGACGAGCGCGTCCGTCGCGTGCTGCGGGCAGGTGGCCGAGTCGCGCGGCGGCGGGGCGCCATCTACAGCTCCACGACCACCGGGAAGACCATCGGGCGGCGCTTCGTCCGCTCGTACAGGAACCGGGAGAGGCCGTCCTTGATCATCGTCTTCATCAGGCCGACCTCGCTGATGTGGTCGCCCGGCGTGAGCAGCGCCTCGCGGACGCGGTCGGCGGCGGCGGCGATCAGGGGGTCGTCCGGCGTGGCGAGGAAGCCGGTGGTGATGATCTCCGGTCGCCCCACCAGCGTGCCGCTCTGCTTGTCCACCGTGACGACCACGAGGAACATGCCGTCGCTGGCCAGCGCGCGCCGGTCGCGCAGCACGACGTCGCCCACCTCCCCCACCGACAGGCCGTCCACGTACACGTAGCCGGCCGCCACCGGCACGCCCCGGCGCGCCGTGCCGTCGGGCAGGAACTCGATCGGCTGGCCGTTCTCGATGATGAAGATGCGATCGGCGGGCACACCCGTCTCGGCCGCCAGGCGCCCGTGCTGGACGAGCATACGGAACTCGCCGTGCATCGGGATGAAGGCCCGCGGCTTGGTCAGGCCAAGCATCAGCTTGAGCTCTTCCTGGCTGCCATGGCCCGAGACGTGGGCCCGCTTGATGGCGTGGTAGAAGACGTTGGCCCCGTTCTTGAAGAGGTTGTCGATGGTACGCGAGACCTCCTCCTCGTTGCCCGGGATGGGACTGGCGCTGACGATCACGGTGTCGCCCGGGCCGATCTCCACCCAGCGGTGGTCGCGGTTGGCCATGCGCGCCAGGCCGGCCATCGGCTCACCCTGGGCGCCGGTCGTGGCGATCACGAGCTCGCGATCCGGGATGTCACGGATGCGATCCTTGGCCACGATCATGGCCGGGTCGTAGGTCAGGTACCCCAGGTCGGTCGCGATGCGGAAGTTCTGCTCCATCGACCGGCCGATGACGGCCACCTTCCGGCCGAAACTGGCTGCCGCGTCAAGGACCTGCTGGACGCGCGCGATGTTACTGGCGAAGGTGGCCACGATGATGCGCCCGTCGAGCGGCTCCATGATCTCGCGGAAGGCCTCGCCGACGGTCCGCTCGGAGGGCGTGTAGCCGGGATTCTCGGCCCGCGTCGAGTCCGACAGCAGGCACAGCACACCCTCGGCGCCCAGGCGGGCCAGGAGGGCGAAGTCGGACAGCTTGCCGTCGACCGGCGTGTGATCGAACTTGAAGTCGCCGGTATGGACGACCGTGCCGAGGGGCGTGCGCAGGGCGATGCCCATCGCGTCGGGGATCGAATGGCCGATGCGGAAGGTGGTCGCCTGGAACGCGCCCAGGTCGACCGTGTCGCCGGCCTCCATGGCCCGGATGGGATTGTTGGTGAGGTGATGCTCCTTGATCTTGTTGCCGAGCAGACCACGCGCCAGCGTGGAGGCGTAGACGGGCACACCGGGGAAATCGGGCAGGACATACGGCAGCCCGCCGACGTGGTCCTCGTGCGCGTGGGTGATGAGGAACGCCTTGACGTGGTCGCGCCGCTCGCGCAGGTACGTCACGTCGGGCACCACGAGGTCGATGCCGAACATCTCCTCGTCGGGGAACATCAGGCCGCAGTCGATGACGACGATCTCGTCCCCGTACTCGAAGACATACATGTTCTTGCCGATCTCGCCGACCCCGCCGAGGGGGATGATGCGCAGCGGGGTGCCGCCGCCGTCCGTCGGGGCGACGGTGGCCCGGGCGACCGACGCCGGCCGCGTTCCGCCGGTCGCGGAGCCACGCCTGGCGCGACCGGCCGTCCTGCTCCGGTCGGCCATCAGAAGAGCCGCATCTGGTCGGTGTCCGGCGCGGCGGATCCATCCGCGGCCGACTGGGCGGTGATCGCCGCCAGCTCGGCCGGGCTGATCTCGGCGACCGGGGCGACTTCAGTGCCCCTGCTGCTGTCGGCTGCCACCGCCGGGTCGGGGCTGGTCCCGGCCGAGGCGGCGATGCCCGCCGGGATACGGGCCGCTCGGCGGGCGCGGCTGTCGATGAGCACTTGGGGCAGCATGGCCATGTCCTCGAAGAGCGTGTCGCGCAGGGACGCCTGCCGGAACGCCGCGGCGGGGTGGTACAGCGCGAACGCGGACGCGTCGTGCGCACCCGTCGCGGGGACGGCCGGGCGCGTCGTGCCGTGCGCCGACCCGATGCGGGCCCCGGGCATGAAGGTGCCCAGGGAGAAGCGGCCCAGGGTCACCACGACCGCCGGGTCCAGGACGGCCAGCTGGCGGGCCAGGTAGGGCGCGCAGGCGGCCATCTCGTCGGGCTCCGGGTCACGGTTGCCGGGCGGGCGGCACTTGACCACGTTCGTGATGAAGACGTCCTCGCGCCGCCAGCCGATCGACCGGAGCAGGTCGGTCAGGAGGCTGCCCGCCGCCCCCACGAACGGCCGCCCCTGCTCGTCCTCGTGCTGACCCGGACCCTCGCCGACGAAGACGACCTCGGTGTCGGGGCTGCCTTCCCCCGGCACGGCGTGCGTGCGGCCGGTCGCGAGGCGGCAGCGCGTGCACGTGCGGACCTCCGCGTCGATGGCCGCCAGGGCTGCCCGTCGCTCCTCGCCCGTCACGCGGCGCGCCCGGTCCGGCGCGACGCCCGGGCGAGCCAACCGCGGGCGGCCACCAGCTCGGCGATCTGGACGGCGTTCGTGGCGGCACCCTTGCGCAGGTTGTCGCTGACCACCCAGAAGGCCAGTCCGCGCCCGTCGGGGACCGACACGTCCTGCCTGACCCGACCGACGAAGATCTGGTCTTTCCCGGCGGCCTCGGTCGCCAGCGGGTAGCGGGAGGTGGCCGGCTCGTCGACGACGATCACCCCGGGTACTGCCGCGAACGCCTCGCGCGCGTCGTCCGGGGTGAGGGTCTGCCGCAGCTCGACGTGCACCGCCTCGGAGTGACCCGTGAACACGGGCACGCGGACGGCCGTGCAGGAGAGCCGCAGGTCCGGCAGGTGCAGGATCTTGCGGCTCTCGTTGATGACCTTCCACTCCTCGCGGGTGTACCCGTCGTCGAGGAAGACGTCGACCTGTGGCAGGGCGTTGAAGGCGATGGCATGGGGATACACGGACGCCTGGATCGCGCGGCCTGCGACGTGCGCCTCCACCTGGGCCTGGAGCTCCGCGACCGCCTTGTGGCCCGATCCGCTGACGGCCTGGTAGGTGTCCACCACGACCCGTTCCAGGCCGGCCGCGTCGCGCAGCGCGGCGAGCAGCGGCACGAGCTGCATCGTCGAGCAGTTGGGGTTGGCGATGAGGCCTTCGTGGCTCGCGGCGTCGGCCGCGTTGACCTCGGGCACCACGAGCGGCACATCGGGTTCCATGCGCCAGCGCGACGAGTTGTCGATGACCACCGCGCCGGCGTCCACGGCGATGGGCGCGAGGGTCCCCGAGACGGCGCCGCCGGCCGAGAAGAGGGCGATGTCGACGCCGTCGAACGACTCCGGGCGCGCCTCCTGGATGCGGAAGCGGTGGCCGGCGATCGCCAGCGTCGAGCCGGCCGACCGGGCCGACGCCAGCGGTCGGAGCTCGGCGAACGGGAAGTCGCGTTCGATGAGCACCTGCAGCATCGTCCGGCCCACGGCGCCCGTGGCGCCGACGACGGCGACGGTCAGGGGTCCGGATGAGTGGGTGGGCATGACCGGCGGCGATGATACACCGCGACCGCCGGTCTCCCGACGGTCGCGGATGGGCTGACCGGGACTCGCGGCGGTCAGCTGACCGTCGCTTCGCGGGCCAGGTGGCGCTGCATGGCCGCCTTGCGGGACAGGTTGACGCGACCCTGGCGATCGATCTCGGTGACGACCACCATGATCTCATCACCCACGGCCACGACGTCCTCCACGCTCGGCACGTGGTAGTCGGCCAGTTCGCCGATGCGGACGAGGCCTTCCTTGCCGGGCAGGATCTCCACGAACGCGCCGAAGGTCATGAGGCGGGTCACCTTGCCCATGTAGAGGGAACCGATCTCCACCTCGCGGGTCAGGCTCTGGATCCACTCGATGGCCTTGCGCGCGTTGTCCTGGTTGACGGCCGACACCTCGACCGAGCCGTCGTCCTCGACGTTGATCTCGGTGCCCGTCTCCTCCTGGATGCGCCGGATCATCGAGCCACCCTTGCCGATGATCTCGCGGATCTTCTCGGGGTTGATCTTGATGGTCGTGATGCGGGGAGCGAACGAGCTCACGTCCGTGCGCGCCTCGGGGATGACGGCCACCATCTTGTCGAGGATGAAGAGGCGTGCCTCGAGCGCCTTCTGGAGGCCGGTCCGGATGATGGCCTCGCTGATGCCCTTGACCTTGATGTCCATCTGGAGGGCGGTGATGCCGGCGCGTGTGCCGGTCACCTTGAAGTCCATGTCGCCGAACGCGTCTTCCTTGCCCAGGATGTCGCTGAGGACCGCGAACGTGCCGTCGGGCTCGCTCACGAGCCCCATCGCCGCGCCGGCCACGGGCGCCGTGATGGGCACGCCCGCGTCCATCAGGGCGAGGGTCGAACCGCAGGTCGAGGCCATGGAGGTCGAGCCGTTCGAGGTCACGCACTCACTGACCAGCCGGATGACGTAGGGGAAGTCACGCTCCGAAGGCAGGACCGGCAGGAGCGCCCGGCCGGCCAGCACGCCGTGACCGATGTCACGCCGGCTGGGCCCGCGCATGGGCTTGTTCTCACCGGTGCTGAACGGCGGCATGTTGTAGTGGTGGAGGTACCGCTTGGACACCTCCGGGCTGATCGTGTCGATGCGCTGGACGTCCGATGAGGGGCCCAGCGTAGCCACCGTGAGGGCCTGGGTGTCGCCGCGGGTGAAGAGGGCCGAACCGTGGGCGCGCGGCAGGAGGCCGACCTCCACGGTGATGGGCCGGATCGTGTCGAGACCGCGGCCGTCCATGCGCACCCCTTCGGTGAGCACGAGATGGCGGACGACCTTCTTGTGCAGCAGGGTCGTCAGCGACTTGCTGAGGCGCGAGGTCCGACGGGCCGCCTCGAGCGCCGCGTCGGCCTCGGCCGCCGGTGTCCCCTTGGCCCGGGCCCGGATCGTCTCGGTGGCGGTCTTCTTGAACGCCTCCACGCGGGGTGGCAGGTCCTTGGCCAGGAGGAGCAGCAGATCGGCGGTCGCCTCGGCGTCGGGCAGGGCCCGATGCGTGGGCTTGGTCTCGAGACCGTAGAAGGCGCTCAGGTCGGACAGCTTGAAGACATCCTGGTCCGGCCACGCCTCGCGCGCCAGGGTCAGGGTGTCCAGGTACCGATCCTGCTCGATGTGCGTGCCGTCGCCCAGGGCCGCCTCGAGGAAACCCAGGTCGAAGCCGACGTTGTGGCCCACGAGCGTGGCGTCGCCGGCCCAGACCAGGAACTGGCGGACCGCCTCGGCTGGGGCGGGGGCGCCCTTGACGTCCTTGTCGGTCAGGCCGTGCAGCTGGTGGCCGATGATCGGCTGGCCCGGATCGACGAGCGTCGACCAGCGGTCGGCGATCTTGCCGCCCTGCACCTTGACCGCCGCGATCTCCACGAGACCGCCGATCTTCACGTCGCGGCTGGTCGTCTCGGTGTCGAACACGACGAACGGGGCCTTGGTCGCGGCGCGATCCAGGAACGTCAGCACGGACTCCGGGCCGGGCTCGAGGAACGGCAGGCGCTTGGTCTTGCCGAGCTCGCGGATGAGCTGCTCCTGCACATCGATGATGGGCGCGAGGGCCCGGTGGCCGAAGAGGATGGCCTCGGCCATGACGGCCTCGGGCAGGATCTTGGCGCCCGCCTCGACCATCATGATCGCGTCACGCGTGCCGGCCACGACGAGGTCGAGCTCCGACTCGTCAAGCTGGCTGAACGTGGGGTTCAGCACGAACTCACCGTCGATGCGACCGACGCGCACCGCGGCCACGGGACCCTGGAAGGGGATCTCGCTGATGCTCAGCGCGGCCGACGCGGCGATCGTGCCGAGCACGTCGGGGTCGTTCTCCTGGTCGGTCGAGAGGACCGTGATGACGACCTGGATGTCGTCCTTGTAGCCCGAGGGGAAGAGCGGCCGGATGGGCCGGTCGGTCATGCGCGCGGCCAGGATGGCCGCCTCCGAGGGGCGCGACTCGCGCTTGATGAAGCCGCCGGGGATCTTGCCCGCGGCGTACATCCGCTCTTCGAAGTCCACGGTCAGGGGGAAGAAGTCGAGGCCCGGCCGGGGATCCGAGCGGTTGGCCGTCCCGAGGACAAGGGTGTCGCCGTAGCGGACGGTCACCGAGCCGCCGGCGAGCCGGGCGAGACGCCCGGATTCGATGGTCAGCGTACGTCCACCGACCTCGGTCGAGAGTGAGACTGGCATCAGTCCTCCATTGGTGGAGGACGGGGTCCTCTGGTGCCCGGGCGGACCCGGGCTGCGTGGCAGCGAGATGCCTCGCGCCGGGTGCTCGCCTAGCGGCGAAGGCCCAACCGGCCGATGACCGCGCGGTAGCGCGTGTTCTCTGTGCGCATCAGGTACGCCAGCAGACGACGACGCTGCCCCACGAGTTTGAGGAGGCCGCGCCGCGCCTGGTTGTCCCTGGGAAACGCCTTCAGGTGCTCGTTCAGCTCCTTGATGCGCTCCGTGAGGAGGGCGATCTGGACTTCTGGCGAGCCCGTGTCGCCGTCGTGGACGGCGTACCCGGTGATGACGGCTTCCTTCGCTTCCCGCGCGAGCGGCACCCGATCCTCCGAAAACACAAAACCTCTAGGAATGTCCGGCGCAGTCTAGCACAGGCGTTCGCGTGGACCGAGGTCCGGAGCCGGTCCCCGACCCCGGCTCCCCGACCCTTGCGCGCATCCCCGCTCCTGCTGCCGGTCTGCGGGATCGCACATCAAGTCGACACAGCCCCGGCTCCTCTGCGCGCTCCGCCCATCGCACCCCTCCCCCGCGGGGGCTCATTCGAACTGCCGTGGCACGGCCTCGTGCCCATCCGCGCACAGGACGGCGACCCGCCACGCGTCCAGGCCCCACGCACAGCCGAACATGCCCTGGGCCACGGAAACGTGTGCACTTGACGTGCGAAGGCGTCGCAGCTGGGGCTTGACTCAGGACAGGGGGCTCAGGGCCGCACCTCGTGCAGGCCGGCCAGGATGCGCCGGGCCCGTGCCGCGTCGCGGTCCATCTGGGTGACCAGGCCGGCGACCGCGGCGAAGCGGCGCTCGCCGCGTTGCCAGCGGACGAACTCCACGCGGAGACGCCGCCCGTACAGATCCGGCGAGACGTCGAAGAGGTGCGCCTCAAGGAGCCGGGTGTGTTCGCCGAACGTCGGCCGCACGCCGAGCGAGGCCACGCCGTCGGCGCGGTGCCGTGGATGGAGCGGGTCAGGTCCGTCCCACGACGCGTGGACGGCGTAGATGCCGTCGGGCGGGAGCGCCACCGGCTGGTCGAAGGCCAGGTTCGCGGTCGGGTAACCGAGCTGGCGGCCCCGACCATCGCCGTGGACGACCGTGCCGATGACCGCGAAGCGGCGGCCGAGCAATGTGCGGGCGGTGGCGAGCTGCCCCGCGGTGACGAGCTCGCGCACGCGTGAGTCGGAGACGCGACCGCCGCGCAGGGCGACGGATGGGACCTCCTGCAGGGCGAAACCGAGGCGCGCCGCGACCGGCGGCAAGCTCTGGAGCGTGCCGCCACGGCCCTTGCCGAAGGCCGAGTCGCGGGTCATGAGCAGGGCGACGAGCGGCCCCTCGTCGACGACGCGCTTCACGAACGCCTCGGCCGGGGTCGCCGCCAGCTGGCGATCGAAGGGCCAGCGGACCAGGAGGTGGACGCCCAGGGCGGCGAAGCGCGCGTCGCGCTCGGCGGGATCACACAGGAGCAGCGGGGCGGCGCCGCGCAGGACGACATCGGGATGTGGCGTGAAGGTGACGACCGTCGCCACGGCGGCCTGTGCGCGAGCGGCCGCGACCAGGGCCCCCAGCAGGCGCTGGTGGCCGCGATGCACGCTGTCGAACGCGCCGACGATGACGGCGACGGGACGCGGGTCCCCGCGGGCCCGCAGGTCGGTGACGATCTCCACTCGCTATCGATCCGCCGGTCCGACCGTGTCGGCCGGCTCCACGGCGACGAAGACCTTCTCCGGGTGCAGCCGGCCGCCCTCCAGGCGGGCGATGGCGGCCAGCCGCCCTGTCGCATCCAGGATCCGCCATGGGGTCCCCCGCGCGGTGCCCGACGCCCGAGTGGCGACCTCTGCAGCCACCTCGCCGCGCGGACGCACGACCTGACCACGGGCGAGCGCGGCCATCTCCTCCGGCGGCACGGTGAGGGCGGGCAGGGCCTCCAGACCCGTGTCCGGCGGCAGGAGCACGCGCTCGGCTGCGCCGGCGGCCAAAGCCTGGCGGACCGTATCGAGGGGATGGGCGGCGGCCAGTTCGAACGCGCCGCTCCTGGTGCGCACGAGCGCCACGAGGTAGGCGCCGCAGCCGAGTCGCTCACCCAGGTCCCGCGCAAGGGCCCGCACGTAGGTGCCGGCCGTGCAGGCGATCTCGAGCACGGCCGTGGGACGCTGCGGGTCACCGTCGTCCCAGTGCGTGAGCTCGAGCGCGATGATGGTCACGTCGCGCGGCGCGAGGAGGGGCGTCTCTCCTCCGCGGGCCAGCTCGTAGGCGCGGCGGCCGCCGACATGGACCGCGGAGTGGCTCGGCGGGACCTGGGCCAGCCGGCCGCGGAAGCCGCCCAGCGCGGCCTCGACCGTGGCCCGGTCGGGCGCCGGCATCGCGCCCGGTGTCAGCTCTCCGTCCAGGTCGTCGGTGGTGGACCGGGCGCCGAACGCGACCGTGGCCCGGTAGGCCTTGTCGTCGCCGAGGTGGTACTCCACGATCCGCGTCGCGTGGCCCAGGAAGACGGGCAGGACGCCCGAGGCGAACGGGTCCAGGGTGCCGCCGTGGCCGACCCGACGTACGCCGCTGAGGCGCCGGATGAGGGCCACGATGTCGTGCGACGTGGGCCCGGCCGGCTTGTCGACCACGATGATGCCGTCCAGCTCGACGGTCCCCGGCGTGGTCACGCGGGAGCGTGGCCGGCGATGAGCCGCTCCGCGACCGGCAGCACGATCGCCTGCGCTTCCGCGAGCGGCGCCGCCACGGTCGCTCCGGCGGCGCGGGCGTGGCCGCCACCGCCCCACGTCCCGGCGAGCTCCGTGGCGTCGACGCCACCGTCGCGGGTGCGGATGCTGAGGCGGGTCTGGTGCCCCGCCTCCTTGAAGAGGATGACGATATCGGCGCTGGCGGACTGGCTGAGGAGGTCGATGAGCCCCTCCGAGTCCGCCGCGTCACTGCCGGTCGCAGCCAGGTCGGCGTCCTCCAGGCGGCTCCACACGAGTCGTCCGCCAACGGCGCTGTCGAGACGGGCCAGGGCGAGGCCGAAGAGCTTCAGCTGGCGGTTGGGCTTGGTGCGGTACAGGCGACGCGACGTGTCGTAGAGGGGCGCGCCGGCGGCCACCAGCTCGGCTGCCACGCGCAGCGTCCGGGGGGTCGTGCTGGGATGCTGGAAGGTGGCCGTGTCGATGACCAGCCCGGCCATGAGGCTCGCCGCCAGCTGGCCGCCGGCGGCCTCGAGGGGGACGCCCAGGCGGGCCGCCAGCAGGGTCGTCATCTCGCACGTCGCAGCCGCCGACGGGTCGATCCAGTCCACCGCGCCGAAGCCGGGGTTGGACTTGTGGTGATCGATGTCGAGGATGGGCACCCGTCCGAAAAGCTCCGCGTGGTCGCGCAGGATCGGGCCGATGCGCTGCAGGTCACCGCAATCGCCGACGATGATCAGGTCGTACGCGACGTCGGGGTCGGGCGCCCGGCGGAAGCGCGAGAGGCCGGGCATGAAGTCGTACATCGGGGGCACGGCATCGGCACAGATGGGCCATCCGGTACCGCCGAGCGCCTCCACGAGGAGGGCGTGGGCGAGCGCCGAGCCGAGCGCGTCGGCCTCCGGGTTCTCGTGGCAGACCGTGAGCACGCGGCGCGCCGCCCGGATGACCGCCACAGCGGCGTCCGGCACCGCCGCCAGGTCGCCTGCGGTCAGGGACGTGATCGTCACGGGGCAGGCCTCCGCCGACGGGGTTGGCGCGGCGGGCGCGGCTCGGGTGCGGCCCGGGCGGCGATGGCGGGCGTCGGCAGGGTCTCGTCGAGCGGCAGCGCCGTCGGCTCGGTGTGGCCGGCCTCCAGCTCCTCGATCAGGTGCAGGACGCGGGTGCCTCGCAGGACCGTCTCGTCTTCCCGCAGATGCAGTTCGGGGATGCGCTTGAGGCGCAGCTCGCCCAGGCGATGGCGCAGGAACGGCATGGCCCGGCCCAGGGCCCGCATCGCCTCGCGGCGCTCGTCGGGCTGGCCGATCAGCGAGACCCACACGGTGGCGTGGCGCAGATCGGGGGTCACGTCCACCTTGCTGACGGTCACGAACCCGATGCGCGGGTCGTGGACCTCCCGGGCGATGAGCCCGCTCAGCTCCTCCTGGAGCAGGGCGTCGAGGCGTGGCACACGCGCGCTCATGCGACCGGTCCCTGACCCGTGCGGGGCGCTACGCCGAGGCCGCGCGCGACACCGTCTGCTGCGTGAAGCATTCGATGATGTCGCCCTCCGCGAGATCGCTGTAGCCGGCCAGCCCGATGCCGCATTCGAAACCGGTGCCGACCTCGCGCACGTCGTCGCGGAAGCGTCGCAGGGACTCGATGCGGTCGGTCGCGATCACCTTGCCACTGCGGTACACGCGGGCGCCGCCACGCACGATGCGGCCCTCGGTGACGTACGAACCGGCGATGACCGCGCTCTTGCCGACCTTGAAGATCTGGCGTACCTCCGCTCGACCTTCGACGGTCTCCACGAGCTCGGGCTCGAGCAGGCCCTTGAGGGCGGCCTCGATGTCGTCGGTCAGCTTGTAGATGATGTCGTAGAGGCGGATGTCGACCCCCTCGGCCTCGGCGGCGCGGCGGGCCGTGGGATCGAGCTTCGTGCTGAAGCCGACGATGATGGCGTCCGATGCGGAGGCGAGCAGCACGTCGTTGTCGGTGATGTCGCCGGTGCCCTCACGGATGATGTTGATGCGGACCTCATCGGTGGCCACCTGCTCGACCGCATGGTGGATGGCTCCCAGCGAGCCCTGCACGTCCGCCTTGATGATGAGCCGCAGTTCCTTGGTCTGGCCGGCCTGGATCTGGCGATACAGGTCCTCCAGCGTGGCCCGGCCGGTGCCTTCGGGTCGGGCGGCGGAGGCGCGCCGCAGGTCGATCATGGCCCGGGCGGTCCGCTCGTCGGCCACGACGCGCAGGACGTCGCCGGCCGCGGGCACATCGGCCAGGCCGAGCAGCACGAGCGCCGATGACGGGCCGCCCTTGCTGACGCGTTCACCCTTGCTGTTCTCCAGGGCCCGCACCCGTCCCGACGTGTCGCCCACGACGACCGTGTCGCCGACGCGCAGCGTGCCGGTCTGGATGAGGATCGTGGCCACCGGGCCACGCCCCTTGTCGAGTTCCGCCTCGACGACCGTGCCGATGGCCGGCCGCTTGGGGTCGGCCCGCAGGTCCTGCAGGTCGGCCACCAGCAGGGTCATCTCCAGCAGGTCCTCGATGCCCAGGCGCTGCTTGGCGCTGACCTGCACGAGCGGCACGTCACCGCCGTAGTCCTCGACCACGACGCCGTGTTCCGACAGCTCGGTCTTGACGCGGTCGGGGTTGGCGTCCGGCTTGTCGATCTTGTTGAGGGCGATGATGATCGGCACCTTCGCCGCCCGGGCGTGGTCGATGGCCTCCAGCGTCTGGGGCATCACGCCGTCGTCGGCGGCGACCACCAGCACCGCGATGTCGGTGACCTTGGCGCCGCGCGCCCGCATGGCCGTGAACGCCTCGTGGCCGGGCGTGTCGAGGAAGACGATGCGCCGGCCGTTGTGGGTGACCTCGCTGGCGCCGATGTGCTGGGTGATGCCGCCGCGCTCGCCACCGGCGATGTCGGTGGTGCGGATCGCGTCGAGGAGGCTGGTCTTGCCGTGGTCGACGTGGCCCATCACCGTCACGATCGGCGCGCGCGGCACGAGCTTGGTCGGATCGGCGTCCTCGAAGAGGACCTCCTTGGTGGCCTCCGAGACCGGCGCCTCGCCGTTCGTCTCGGCCGGCTCGGCCGCGGTCGCCTCGGCGATCTCGTAACCCAGTTCGCCGGCCACCAGGCTGGCCGTGTCGCGATCGACCAGCTGGTTGATCGTGGCGAAGATGCCACTCTTGATGAGCTCGCGGATGACGTCCGCGACGTTGACGCCAAGGAGTTCGGCGAGCTCCTTGACCGTCAGCGAGGCCGGGATCTCGACGGCGCCGCGCTCCGTGGGGTCGATCGTCTGGACGGCCGTCGCGCCGTTCTGGAGCGGGGTGCGGGGGGGCTTGCGGGGACCGCGCCGGTTGCGCGTCCCGCTGCGGCTACGCGCCATGGTGGTCTCCTTGGGCATCCATCAGGGGTCCGGCCTGCAGCCGGACGAGCAGGTCGGCGGGGATCTCGCTGCCGAGGGCGTGCTGGATCGCGCCGCGCTTGAGGGCGGTCGCCCAGCAGGCGCCGTCGGCGCACAGGTAGGCGCCGCGTCCGGCGCGGCGCCCGGTGACGTCAAGGATCAGGCCGCCTTCGGGCAGGCGCACGACGCGGACGAGCTCGCGCTTCGTCCGCTCCGTGCGGCACGCCACACAGGTCCGCATCGGCTGGCGGCGGGGCGCCACGGTGCGGGCCGCTATGACGAGGCCTCCGCGGCAGGCGTCTTCGTGCGCGTCGCGCGCCTGGGTTTGACCTCGGCAGCGGGCGCTGCGGTCTCCGCCACCGGAGCCGGCGCGGGCGCGGCCTCCGCCTTGGCTCGAGTGGCGCGCCTGGGCTTGACCTCGGCCACCGCCGCTTGCGTTGCGACGATCTCGCCGGGCGCGTCCGGTCCGGCCGGCGCGTCGACGGGTACCCGCGCGGCGACCGGGGCATGGACCTCCGCGGCCCCTGCGACAGGAGCGACGGCCACCGGCGCGGGTCTGGCCGACGGTCGGGCAGGTGCATCGGCGGCCGGCACCTGGTCGGATCGGATGTCGATCCGCCAGCCGGTCATCTTGGCCGCAAGGCGCGCGTTCTGGCCCTCACGGCCGATGGCCAGCGAGAGCATCCGTTCGGGCACGGTGACGCTGGCGACGCGGGCCTCCTCGTCGATGTGCACGCCGACGACCTGGGCCGGGCTCAGGGCGTTGGCGACCAGCGTGGCCGGATCGTCGGACCAGGGGATGATGTCGATCTTCTCGCCGCCGAGCTCGGCCACCACGGCCTGCACGCGGCCGCCGCGCTGGCCGACCGTCGCCCCGACCGGGTCAAGGCCTTCCTGGCGGCTGGCCACGGCGACCTTGCTGCGGCTGCCTGCCTCCCGCGCGATGGCCCGGATCTCCACCGCGCCGCTGTGGATCTCCGGCACCTCGAGCTCGAAGAGGCGCCGGAGGAAGCCCTTGTGCGTGCGGCTGACGTAGATCTGGGGACCCTTCGTCGTACGGCGGACCTCGAGCACGTAGGCCTTCACGTGCTGGCCGATGCGATAGTGCTCCATCGTCGACTGCTCGGTGGTGGCCAGGATGGCGTCGACCCGCTCGGGCTCGCGGCCCACGTCAAGGATGATGGCGCGCGGCTCGACACGGCTGACCGTGCCGGTGACGATCTCGCCCTCCATCGCTGCATAGCGCCCGAACGTCTGCTCGCGCTCGACCTCGCGGAAGCGCTGCATGAACACCTGGCGCGCGGTCTGGGCGTGGGTGCGCAGGAGGGTGTCGGCGTCGACTTGGGCGAACTCGACCCGGTCGCCGACCTCGGCGTCGGGCTTGAAGGCGCGCGCCTCATCGACCGTGAACTGCGTCTCCGGGTCCTCGACCTCGTCGACGACGGCCTTGGCCCGGTAGACGCGGATGGATCCGGTCTGGCCGTTGACCTCGACGCCGATGTTCTCGTTGCCGGGCGCGGCGCGGCGATAGGCCGACTCGATGGCCTCTTCGACCGTTCGCACCAGGGCGTCCTGCGAGATGCCCTTCTCGGCATTCAACTGGAGAAGGGCGCCGACCAGATCGCGGCTCACGTTGCGCTTCCTCCTCTCAGTGCCTCGATGGTGATCGGGCTGCTCAACAAAGAACGTGGGGGTCACCCACGTCTTGAGGCGGCCGGATCGATGCTCCCGGGAGTATAGCAGCCCACGCTCAGGCGCTCCCGTGCGTGATCGGCCGGGAGCTGCTGCGTCTGGGGCGGTTCAGGTGGCGGCTCGGGGCTCAGGTGGCGCCCGCGACATCAGCGGCTCGGCACAGCTCGAGCGACATGGTCAGATGTGACTCGGGGGCACGTTAGACCCGTTGCTGGCGTGCCGGGCTGGTCCGCCGGGCCCCAGGCGGACCGTGTTCGTGCCTGAGCACGCCCTGTCCCTGCCATCCCCGGTCCGCAACAGCCGTGCGAAACCGCCCTGGCGTGCCCGGGAGTCACGCCTGAACAAGTCGGGGGCTGCGGTGCATCGGCGGGAGGGGGATGCCGACTCGAATGTGGTCAGATACCAACCCGGGTAGTACTGGATCCCCTTCCGCCCGCGACGCGGCTTCGAAGCAGGGCCCCGGCGACCGAGATCCGTGCGTGCAGCCGCACGGGCGACGCCTGGATCGTCGTCCCGTGGACCCCCCAGCAGCGCGCCAACCGCTCGAGTACCACCCCGGTTGGTATCTGGACAGGTAGGTGGCCGCTGGCGAGGCCCCGCCCGGCGCGCTCAGTAGGCCCGGGCGAACAGGACGCGCCGCGCGGATGGCCGCCCGTCGATCAGGCACTTCCCCGCCTCGTCCGGCGAGTCGAAGGGGATGACGCGGATCGTGGCGCCGGTCTCCTCGCTGACGCGACGCTCGCACGCGGCATCACCGCACCACGGCGCCAGGGCGAAGCCGCCCTCCCCTTCCATGAGCGCCTTGAGGTCGTCGAGCGTGTCGAGCCGGTGGGTGTTGGCCTCGCGGAAGTCGAGCGCCCGCTGGAACAGGGCCTGCTGGTAGGCGGCCAACCGCCCGGGCAGGTCCGCGGCGAGCGCCACCAGGGCGATCGGCTCCTTGGCCCGGTCCACCCGGCGCACGAGGACGCCCTGCCCCGCGGCGACGTCGCGCGGCCCCACCTCCAGGCGGTAGGGCACGCCCCGCAGCTCCCAGTGGTTGTACTTGAAGCCGGGCGACTCCTCGCGGCGGTCCACCTTGACGCGCAGCGGCCCGGAGGCGGTCGTGACGTCCTTGAGCGCGGCCTCAAGCGGCCCCAGCGCGGCCTCCACGGCGGAACGGTCATCCTCGCTGCGGAAGATGGGCACGACGGCCACCTGGGTGGGGGCCACGTTGGGCGGCAGGACGAGGCCGGCATCGTCGCCGTGGGCCATGATCGTGGCCCCGACCATGCGCGTCGAGAAGCCCCACGACGTGCCCCACGGGTGCTTGCGCGCGTTGTCGCGGTCCAGGAACTCGATGCCGGCGGAGCGGGCGAAGTTCTGGCCGAGCATGTGGCTGGTGCCCGCCTGGAGCGCGCGGCGGTCGCGCATCATGGCCTCGATGGCGTGGGTGTAGTTCGCGCCGGGGAACGTCTCGGCCGGGCTCTTCGCGCCGGAGATGACGGGGATGGCCAGCCAGTCCTCGGAGACCTTGCGGTAGCACTCCAGGCCGGTCGCCACCTCGGCCGCCGCCTCGGCTTCGGTGGCATGGAACGTGTGGGCCTCCTGCCACAGGAACTCGGTCGTGCGCAGGAAGAGCCGGGTGCGCAGTTCCCAGCGCACGACGTTGTTCCACAGGTTCATCAGGACCGGCAGGTCACGGTACGACTGGATCCAGTCCTTCACCGAGTCGGCGATGATGGCCTCGCTGGTCGGGCGTATCGCCAGCCACTCGGTCAGCGGCTCGCCCCCGGCGTGGGTCACCCAGGCGACCTGAGGATTGAAGCCCTCGACGTGCTCGGCCTCCTTCTCCAGGAGGGAGCGCGGGACGAAGAGCGGGAAGTAGACGTTCTCGTGGCCGGTCGCCTTGATGTGGCGGTCCAGCTCGTCGCGCATCGACTCCCAGATGGCGAACCCGTACGGCCGGATGATCATGCAGCCGCGCACCGGCGAGTAGTCGGCCAGCTGCGCCTTCAGGACGACGTCGTTGTACCAGCCGGGGAAGTCGTCCGACTGGCGCGTGATGCTGTTGACGAAGCCGGTCCTGGCCATGGGTGAAGCGGGGTCCTCCACGGATGCGGAGCGGCTATGGTACCCAAGCGACACCATCGACATGAGGAGGGCCGGCGGCCATGCCCAACCTGCGCGACATCACCGACCAGCCGCTCATCCGTGTGTGGGACGGCGTCGCCGCGCGCACCCTGGAGGGCGAGCGGATCACGCTCGCCCTGGTCGAACTGGACCCGGACGCCGTCGTGCCCGAGCACCGCCACCCCAACGAGCAGCTGGGGATGGTGATCCGGGGCACGGTCCACTTCCGCATCGGCACCGAGGAGCGCACGTTCGGGCCGGGCGGCACGTGGCGGATCCTGGCCAACGAGCCCCACGAGGTGCGTGTGGGCCCGGAGGGGGCCCAGGTCATCGACATCTTCTCGCCGGTCCGCGAGGACTGGCATCGGCTGCCCGTCCTGCCGTCGCGGCCGCCACGCTGGCCCTGAGGCCGCCCTGGGCCCCCGCTATGACCGGGTGGCGGGGTCTCCCGGTCCGTACCGCTGGGCCACGTAGTCGTCCAGGATGCCGGTGAACTCCTGGACCAGGCCGTCACCGCGGAGCGTGGTGCGCAGCGTCCCATCCACGAACACGGGTGCGACCGGTTCCTCGAAGGTGCCCGGCAGGGAGATGCCGATGTCGGCATGCTTGGACTCGCCCGGGCCGTTCACGACGCAGCCCATGACGGCCACGCGCATCTCTTCGACGCCCGGGTACGAGGCGGCCCAGATGGGCATCCGGTCGCGCAGGTAGGCCTGGATCTGCTGGGCCATCTCCTGGAAGAACGTGCTGGTCGTCCGGCCGCAGCCGGGGCAGGCCGACACCTGGGGCAGGAACGAGCGCAGGCCCAGGCTCTGCAGCACTTGCTGGGCGACGCGGACCTCCTCGGCCCGGTCACCGCCCGGCTCGGGTGTGAGCGAGACACGGATCGTGTCGCCGATGCCCTCGCTGAGCAGGATCGCGAGGCCGGCCGTGGAGGCGACGATGCCCTTCATGGCCATGCCGGCTTCCGTCAGCCCCAGATGCAGCGGGTAGTCGCAGCGCGGCGCCAGCCGGCGATAGACGTCCACCAGGTCCTGCACGCCGCTGACCTTGGCGCTGAGGATGATCCGGTCGTGACCCAGGCCCGTGGCTTCGGCCAGCTCGGCCGACCGCAGGGCGGAAGCCAGCATCGCCTCGATCATCACTTCGCGTGAGTCACGCGGCGTCGCCAGGCGGGCGTTCTCGTCCATCAACTCGGTCAGCAGCTGCTGGTCCAGCGAGCCCCAGTTGACACCGATGCGCACGGGCTTGCCCTGCTCGACGGCGATGCGGACGATCGTCCGGAAGTGCTCGTCGTGCCGCTTGGCGCCCACGTTGCCGGGGTTGATGCGGTACTTGTCAAGGGCCGCGGCCATGGCCGGGTGCTCGGTCACCAGCTGATGGCCGTTGTAGTGGAAGTCGCCGATGACCGGCACGGCGATGCCGAGGCCGCGTACCTTGCGCACGATCTCCGGCACGGCCGCCGCCGCCGCGTCGTTGTTGACCGTGATGCGGACCAGTTCCGAGCCGGCATGAGCCAGGGCCGCCACCTGGATGGCCGTGGCGTCCGCGTCGGCCGTGTCGGTGTTGGTCATCGACTGGACGACGACCGGGTGCCGCGAGCCGACCTTGACGCCGCCGACATCCACGGTGACCGTGGCCCGTCGCCCCGGCAGGTGGGCCAGGCCCTCGATCGCAGGCGGGCCCGCGGCAGCCATCAACCGCCGCCAGGGCGCGTGATGTCGAAGTAGCTGATCCAGATGATGAACGCGATCAGCAGCCCGAAGCCGACCAGGTAGGTGGCCGCTTCCGCACGCGTGCTGAGGCGCGTCCCCACGACGCGCTTGATGACACCGACGAGGACGCGTCCACCGTCCATGGGCGGGATGGGCAGGGCGTTGATGATGGCGAGGTTGGCCGACAGCAGGGCGATCAGGTAGACCAGGAAGATGGGCGGATTCTCCGTGCGCACCTGGCCCACGATGCCCACGATGCCGATCGGGCCGGCGACCTGCGGGCTGCCGAGGTTACCGAGCAGGCCACCGACCGCGGTGATGACCGTGGCCGCCGCCATGACGGTGCGTTGCGCCCCCAGGCTGATGGCATCGAGCGCGCCATGGGCGATCGTGGGACCCGGCTGATACCAGTAGCCGACGATGCCGAGGACGCCCTGGCCGGTCCCGCCGTTGACGAGTGGTGCCGAGGACGCGACGGCGGCCGTGTTGAGCTGCACGGACAGGTCCTGGGTGGTGCCGTCGGCGTGGCGCACGGTCAGCGTGACACGCTGCCCCGCGTGGGCCCGCAGATAGAGGATCCCGGCATTGGGCTCACCGGTCGGACCGGCATCGAAGAACGCGAACTGCTGCCCGTTGATGGCCGTGATGATGTCGCCCGAGTCGTCGTAGATGGGCGCCTGGGCCGTGCCGCCGATCTGCTTCGCCGGTCGCAGCCCGGCGGCGACGGCCGGCGCGACGGCGCCGCTCGTCGTGGCGGGGGCCAGTCCGTTGACCCGGATGTCCACCGATGGGTCGGCGAAGCCGGCGATGAAGACGAAGATCACGAAGGCCAGCAGCAGGTTCATGGCCACGCCGGCCAGCAGGATGATCGTCCGCACCTTGAGCGACTTGTGGCTGAAGCTGCGGGGATCGTCCGCCATGTCGCCGTCCTCACCCTCGAGCCTGACGAAGCCGCCCAGCGGCAGCCAGTTGAGCGTGTAGGCCGTCTCCGCGCCACGGTGGTAGGTCAGCGCGCGCGGGGGCAGGCCGATGCCGAACTCATGGACGCGCACGCCGGCCAGCCGGGCCATCACGAAGTGGCCGAACTCGTGGATCACCACGAGGGCCACCAGGATGGCCAGCACCAGCACGACATTGACCACGCTGTTGGAGAGGGCGCTGAGGTTCATCGGTTACGGCGTGCCCGCGAAGACCTGGCCGAACGCCCGCACCTCGGCATCCAGGGCCAGCACCTCGTCGAGCCCTGGATCGGGCGAGCCGGCTCCCCCGAAACGGTGCACGGCGGCCTCCGCCAGGCGCCAGATGCCGGGGAGGCTCAGCGTGCCGTCCAGGAACCGGGCCACGGCCACCTCGTCGGCCGAGATGAGGGTTGCGGTCGCGCGCGGACCCTGGCGGCCCGCCTCGCGGGCGATCGCGAGAGCCGGGAAGCGCGCCTCGTCCACGGGCTCGAAGGTCAGCGCGGCGAGATCGCCGAGGTCCACCGCCACAGCTGGAGACGGGACCCGCCGCGGATAGGTCAGGGCGTACTGGATCGGAAGACGCATGTCGGGTAGTCCGAGTTGAGCCTTGAGGGAGCCGTCCACGAACTCGACGGCGGAGTGGATGATGCTCTGCGGATGGACGACCACCGCCACGTGGTCGTACGCCACATCGTACAGCCAGTGCGCCTCGATGACCTCCAGGCCCTTGTTCATCAGGGTGGCCGAGTCGATCGTGATCTTGGCGCCCATGTGCCACGTCGGGTGCGCCAGGGCGTCGACGGGGCGCACGGCTTCCAGGTCCGTCGGGCGCTCGCGAAACGGGCCGCCGGACGCAGTCAGGATCAGCCGGGCGACCTCTTCCAGGCGTTCGCCCGCCAGGCACTGCCAGATCGCCGAATGCTCGGAGTCGATCGGCCGCAGCCACCCGAGCGGGCTGGCCTGTGGGTCCGCCGGGGCTGTCGTGGCCGCCGCTGCCGCCTGCCGCCGGGCCAGGGGCATGACCAGGTGGCCGGCGGCCACCAGCGTCTCCTTGTTGGCGGTCGCCACGACCTTCCCCCCGGCGAGCGCCGCCAGCGTGGCGGGCAGGCTGATGAGGCCGCCCGTGGCGACGATCACCAGGTCCACGTCGTCGCGTGTCGCGAGCGCCAGGAGCGGATCCGGCGCCTGCTCGCGGTGGACGCCGTGCGGCAGCTCGACGGCCGGCGCGTCAGCGACCGCCACCACACGCGGCCGGAAGGTGGCCGCCTGGGCGCTGAGGGTCGCCGCGTCGTGCCCGGCCGCCAGCGCCACCACCCGGAAGGCGTCCGGCAGACCCTCCAGGACCTCCAGGGCCTGGCGGCCGATGGAGCCGGTCGAGCCAAGGACCGCCACCCCGCGCGGCGTGTCCACGGGCTCCCCTGCCCTAGCGGAAGGCACCCAGCACCAGCATGTAGAAGTACGCCACCGGCGCGGCGAAGATGATCGAGTCCACCCGATCCAGCATGCCCCCGTGACCCGGGATGAGATCGCCCGAGTCCTTCACGCTCGCGGCTCGCTTGAGCATCGATTCGGCGAGGTCGCCGGCCTGCCCGACCAGGCCGATGAGGGCGCCGAAGAACAGCGCTCCGAGCGGGTGCTGGCCGGCCAGCAGCAGCAGCACGAAGCTCACGGCGGTCGCCGCCGCCAGTCCCCCGGCGACACCCTCGGCCGTCTTGGCCGGCGAGATGTGGGGCGCGAAGTGCGTCCGTCCGAACCGTCGGCCCACGAGGTACGCGCCGCTGTCGTAGGACCAGACGGCGAGGATGGCGATGAGCAGCCAGATGCGGCCACCGTCGAACCAGCCGCCGAGCGGCGCGCCGAGCGGCAGGGCCGTCGCGCTGGCGACGATCAGCAGCAGGAAGCCGAGCAGGCTGGCGTACAGGGCCCCGAAGGCCGTCGCCACCCACGCCTGCAGGCCGGCGAAGGGGTCTGCGCGGAGCATGGCCGCCGCGGCCGCCGCGATCACCCCGATCGCCACGAAGACCACCGGCACGGCCGACTCGTCGGCGAAGAGCCACAGGCTGGCCACGATGACGAACGTGATCGCCGTACCAAGGAGTGGTTCGTTGACGTAGCCGGCGAGGCGCAGGAGCGTGAACGTCTCCCACGCGGCGAGCATCGCGATGACGAGGACGAGCAGGCCCAGCCAGGGCAGGCCGGCCCACCAGATCACCAGCACGACCGGAACCAGCACGGCTGCGCTCGCGACGCGCGTGCGCAGCGCGGCCGCGGCCGGGTCAGCGGCCGAAGCGGCGGGAGCGCGTCGCGAAATCGGCCAGGGCGGTATCGAGGGCCGTCGAGTCAAAGTCGGGCCAGTACGTGTCGCAGAAGTAGAACTCGGCGTAGGCCGCCTGCCAGATGAGGAAATTGCTCAGGCGCTGATCGCCCCCGGTGCGGATGACCAGGTCCGGCTCGGGCAGGTCCGTGGTGTAGAGGCGCGCGGCCAGGGACGCCTCGTCGATCTGGTCCGGCCGCAGGCCGTCCTCCACGCAGCGCCGGGCGGCATCGACGAGCTCGGAGCGGCCGGAGTAGTTGAAGGCCACGTTGAGGGTCAGGCGGATCCCGTCGGCGGTGGCGGCCACGGCCTCGCCGATGGCCCGCTGCGTGTCGGCCGGCAGCTCGTCGAGTCGGCCCAGTACGCGGACGCGGGCCCCGTTGCGGCGCAGCTCGGGCGTCTCGTCGCGGATGGCCTGGCCCATCAGCTCGAGCAGCGTCTGTACTTCCGGGTCGGGGCGCGCCCAGTTCTCGCGGCTGAAGGCGTAGAGCGACAGGACCTCCACGCCACGCTCCGTGGCCCGGCGGACGATGGGCCGGATGGCCTCGACGCCGGCGGCGTGACCTTCGGCGGCGGACAGGCCGCGGTCGCGTGCCCAGCGGCGGTTGCCGTCCATGATGATCGCCACGTGGCGCGGCACCACATCGGCGTCCGAGCGCGGCTCGGCCGTCGGGGCGGCAGCCGGCCGCACGAGCGCCACTAGACTTCCAGGACCTCCTGCTCCTTGAGCTTGCCCAGGCGGTCCACCTCGGCGGTCCAGCGGTCGGTGATGGCCTGGAGTTGCTCCTGGTCACGCCGCAGCTCGTCGGCGCCGAGCTCCCCGTCGCGCTCCTTGCGACGAAGCTCGTCGGCCACCTCGCGGCGATGGCCGCGGATCTCCACCTTCGCCTCCTCCATGCGTCGATGGACGGCCTTCACGAGGTCGCGGCGCCGCTCCTCCGTGAGGGCCGGGATGTTGAGCCGGACCACGCTGCCGTCGACGTTGGGCATCAGGCCGATGTCGCTCTTCTGGATGGCCTTCTCGATGGCCCCCAGCGCACTGCGGTCCCACGGCTGGATGACGATCTGGTGCGCCTCCGGCACGCTGATGCCGGCGATCTGGTTGAGGGCCATCTGGGTGCCGTACTGCTCGACCTGGAGGCGCTCGACGAGGGCGGTCGAGGCGCGGCCGGTGCGATAGGCCTGGAGATCGCGCTCCATCGCCTCGACGGCGCGGCCCATCCGCCCGTCGAGGTCGGCCAGATCGGCGTGGCTCATGCGGACATGCCTCCATCGATGCGCGTGCCGACGTGCTCTCCCAGGGCCACGCGCCGGATGTTGCCGGCCCGGTTCAGGTCGAAGACGATGATCGGCAGGTCGTTCTCCATGCAGAGCGACACGGCCGTCGCATCCAGGACCTGGAGCCGGTCCTGGAGGACGTCGCTGAAGGTCAGGTGCTCGTGGCGGATCGCCTCCGGGTGCGTCAGCGGATCGGCGTCGTAGACCCCGTCGACCTTGGTGGCCTTGAGCATCACCTCGGCGCCGATCTCCACCGCCCGGAGCGCGGCGGCCGTATCGGTCGTGAAGTACGGGTTGCCGGTCCCCGCGGCGAAGATGACCACCCGGCCCTTCTCCAGGTGACGCACCGCCCGCCGCCGGATGTACGGCTCGGCCACCTCGTTCATGGCGATGGCCGACATGACGCGGGTCTGCACGCCGGCCTTCTCCAGTGCGTCCTGCAGCGCAAGGCCGTTCATGACCGTGGCCAGCATGCCCATATAGTCGCCGGTCGCGCGGTCCATGCCGCGGGCCGCAGCGGCCATGCCGCGGAAGATGTTGCCGCCGCCGACCACCACCGCGACCTCGACGCCAGCCGCCTGCACGTCGCCGATCTGGTGGGCGATGAAGCTCGTGATGGCGGGATCGACGCCGTACTGGCGATCGCCCAGGAGGGCCTCGCCCGAGATCTTGAGCAGGATGCGGCGGTAGCGCAGCGGGCTCGCCCCGGTGGAGGGGCGCGGGGCCTTGGCGACGACGCCGGCCGGGGCGTCGCTCACAGCTCCTCCCCGAGCTCGTAGCGGGTGAAGCGGCGCACCCGGATGTGCTCCCCGATGCGGGCCACCGCTGCGGTCACGAGCTCGCCCACCGTCTGCTCCGTGTCGCGATAGGGCTGCTCGTAGAGGACGACCTGCTGTTGCCACTTGCGCAGCTGGCCGTCCACGATCTGGGCCCGGATGGCTTTCGGCTTGCCCTGCACGAGCGGGTCGGTAAGGAGCTCCTGCCGCTTGGCGGCGAGCGTCTCGGCCGGGATGCTATCGACCGTGACGAACTCCGGGGCGAGGCCGGCTACCTGCATCGCCAGGGACCGCACGAGCTTCTGGAACTCGTCGGTGCGGGCCACGAAGTCCGTCTCGCAGTTGACCTCGATGAGCACGCCGATGCGGCCGCCCGTGTGGATGTAGCTGGCGACCAGTCCCTCCCGGGCCTCACGCCCGGCCTTGCTGGCGGCGGCCGAGAGCCCCTTCTCGCGCAGCAGCACCGTGGCTCGCTCCACGTCGCCGTCGGCCGCCTCGAGCGCGCGCTTGCAGTCCATGAAGCCGGCGCCGGTCAGGTCGCGGAGCTCCTTGACGGCGTCGGCGCTGATGGGTCTGGTGGTGGTCATGCGGGTCTCGTCCTCAAGGTCGCGCGGTGATGCGGGCTGGTCGTCGAACTCGGTTCAGGGGACAGGGATGTCCGCCTCGTCCGCCTCCTCGGGCGGCGCGTCGACCGGGCGGTGCGGGCGAGCGTCGGGTGCACGCCCGTGGACCGGCAGGAGGGCTTCCTCGTCCTCCTCCGCGTCCGGGGCGAAGGACAGTGACTGACCGGCGGCGAGCTGCGCCAGGAGCTCGTCGCTCGCTTCGGACGGCGCCTCTTCCGCACGCTCCTCGTAGAGGTCCTCTTCTGCCACTTCGGTCTCCGCCCGGGTGGCCCGCTCGCGGGCGCCTTCCTCGGCCGCCCCCGCCACGAGGCTGCACAGGAGGCGGATGGCGCGGATGGCGTCATCGTTGGCGGGGATGATGTAGTCGAGCAGGTCCGGGTCGACGTTGGTGTCACCCGTGCCGATGACCGGGATCTCCAGCTTGCGCGCCTCGACCACGGCGATATGCTCGCGGTGCGGATCGATCACGAAGAGGGCCCCCGGGACGCGCTTCATGCGACGCATGCCGCCGAGGGTGCGCTGGAGGCGCGTCATCTCGTCCGTGAGCTTGGAGGCCTCCTTCTTGGAGAGCCGCTCGAAGTCGCCGTTGGCCTGTCGCGCCTCCAGCTGATCGAGCAGGGCGAGGCGCTTGCGGATCGTCACGAAGTTGGTGAGCATGCCGCCGAGCCAGCGCTGGTTGACGTACGGCTGACCGGCTCGGGTGGCCTCTTCGGCGATCGGCTCCTGGGCCTGCTTCTTCGTGCCGACGAAGAGGATCGAGTCGCCGTGGGCGACGGTCTCGCGGGCGAAGGCAAGGGCGGTGTCGAGGCGGCGGACGGTCTGCGCCAGGTCGATGATGTGGATGCCGTTGCGCTCGGCGAAGATGAACGGCTTCATCTTCGGGTTCCAGCGGCGGGTCTGGTGGCCGAAGTGGACGCCGGCCTCCAGCAGCTGGCGCATCGAGACAGAGGACATGGGGTGGGGCGCCTCCTGATCGGGTTGCTACCTCCGCGCGCCTCGTGATCGCGGACCGAGACCCGATCCCGGGCCTTCAGCACCCCCGCGGGAGCGACGCGCGTGCGTGATCGGCCTCGGCGATCCGTGATCGCGTCGTGCCGCGGCCACCCCTGGGCGGCCGGGCCGCAGTCTAGCACAGGCACTCCGGCGCCCCGGTGGCGCCCCTACGGCGGCAGGACCCCGCGCAGGTGGCAGATGCGCGGGCCGCCGAGGTCCGCGGCAAGCGCGGGGTCCAGGTCCACCGCCACCAGGTCCACTCGCCATGGCAGGTCGGCCAGACGTGTCCCGTCCGGCAGGCGGCCGGCCCGGCGCAGGGCCCCGACGGCGCGGTAGCAGTGCATCACCTTGGCCTGGTCGACGCTGGCCTCCGGGGGCCCGAACCGGCTGGACGTGCGGCTGCGGACCTCCACCACCACGAGGTTCGCCGGGGGGCCCGGGTCGACCGCCAGGACGTCCACCTCGTCCCGGCCGATGCGGACCTGCCGTGCCAGCACCTGCCACCCGAGCCGGTCGAGGTAGCGGGCAGCGACCGCCTCGCCAGTCCCGCCATGCGCCTGGCGGATGGTCGATCGACGCATCGCCCCAGCATGACCAGGCAGCGTTGGCGGGCGCTTATCAGGCGGGCCACAGCTCCGTCTGTTCGGCCTCCGGCGCCTCGATGCAGCTGCCGAACGTCCGGCGGTGGATCGGCGTCACGCCCAGGCTCTCGATGGCGGCGCGGTGATCCGGCGCGGCATAGCCCTTGTGCTCGGCGAAGCCGTAGCCGGGGTAGCGGACGTCGTACTCGACCATCAGCGCATCGCGGTACACCTTCGCGACGACGGACGCGGCCGCCACGGACAGGCAGCGCCGGTCCGCATCGATGAGCACCCGCTGCGGCAGGCCGATGTCGGGCAGGAGCAGCGAGTCGGTGATCAGGGCATCCGGGCGCACCGGCAGGCGTGCCGCCGCGAGCATCGAGGCGAGCAGGGTCGCCTGGAGGATGTTGATGCGGTCGATGAGCGACGCCTCCACCGCGGCGACGGCCCACGCGATCGCTCCATCGCGGATGCACTGGGCGAGCCGTTCGCGCTCGGGGGCCTCGAGCATCTTCGAGTCACGCAGCCCCGGGCAGGTCCACCCCGGCCGCAGGATCACCGCGCCCGCTACGACCGGACCGGCCAGGCAGCCACGGCCGACCTCGTCGATGCCGGCCACCAGGCGCAGCCCGGCGCGCCGCAGGGCGTCCTCCTCGAGATCGTCGGGGTCGAGCTGGAGGCGCAGGCCGGCAGGGACGGCGGCGCGGCCGCCCGTCGAGTAGAAGGTCGGGAAGGAGTCGCGGTGGAGGGAGGGCTTCCGGACGGTGGCCACGCCCTCCCCTGCCGTCAGCTCGGGCGGCGCTCGCGCAGGGTGGCGGCCTTGCCCACCCGCTTGCGCAGGAAGTAGAGCTGCTTGCGGCGCGCCACGCCGTGGCGCACGACCTCGATCTTCTCGATGCGGGGTGAGTTGACCTTGAAGGTGCGCTCGACGCCGACGCCACTGCGCACGGCTCGCACGGTCATGGACCGGGTGATGCCCCCGCCGCGCAGCCGCATGACGGTCCCTTCGAAGACCTGGATGCGCTCGCGGTTGCCCTCGACGACCTTGGCCGACACGCGCACGGTGTCGCCCGACGCGAGCTCGGGCAGGTCGGTGCGGATCTGGTCGGCGGTGACGTCGTCGATGAGGCTCACGGGGCGGGTCTCACTGGCGGTTCGGGGATGGGATCCCGGGGTCCGGGGGCGCGTCCTTCATCGGGCGCCCTGCCGCGAGTGGCGAGTATAGCAAGCGCGGCTGTGGAGCGGGCCCCCCGGACGGCGGGTCGGCGGATCGGCTTCACCGGTCGAGCAGGTCGGGCCGGCGGCGGATCGTCCGCTCCCGCGCCTGGTCGCGACGCCATCTGTCGACCGCGCCGTGATCGCCGCTGACGAGGATGTCCGGCACCCGCTGGCCCTCGAACTCCGGTGGGCGCGTGTACTGCGGATACTCCAGGAGTCCCTCGGCGAACGACTCCTCCACCGGGGAGGCCGCGTCGATGGCGCCAGGCAGGAGCCGGATCAGGGCGTCGGCCACGACCATCGCCGGCAGGTCGCCGCCGGAGAGGACGAAGTCGCCGATCGACAGCTCCAGGTCGACCAGCCCCCGGACCCGCTCGTCGACGCCCTCGTACCGGGGGCAGACCAGGATGAGGTGGGTCGCCGCGGCCAGCTCCCGGGCACGCGCCTGGCGGAACGGCTCGCCGCCCGGGTCGAACAGGATCACGGTGCTGGCGGGGGTGCGCAGGGCCCGGAGGGCCGCTGCTATCGGTTCCGGGCGCAGGACCATGCCCGCCCCGCCGCCGTACGGATAATCGTCCACCGAACGATGGCGGCCGAGGCCCCACTCGCGCAGGTCGTGCGCCTGGAGCTCAACCAGCCTCTGTTCGATCGCCCGCCCCACGATGCTCGCGCCGAGCGGCCCTGGGTAGAGCTCGGGAAAGAGGGTGATGACGTCGAGACGCAGGGTCACGCCTGCATCGTAGTCGGCCCGAGCCGCCAAACCACGCCGGTCACTTCAAAGGTTGCTAACGGCGAACATCGAGGGGCCCCGGGCCGCAGTCGTAGCCCCTTCGTCGCCGAATCTCACGCCTGAGGCCCGAATCGGCGATGGAGCCGGCTTCCGGCGGGCCGATCATCCTCGATAGCCACCTTTTGCGTGCACCGCCGGTCGTTCGCCTGCGCGCCCCGGGGCCGATCGGCCCGGATGCCACGGGTCACCAACCCCGTTGGTGATAAGCGCAAGGTGCGGCCGCGTCCGGGGCGCTCACGGTTCCCTCCGAGCGTGGATCCGGCGCGAGGCGTGCCCGGCTTTCACCTACCGCCACCCCCTGTTGGTGGACGGTGGGAAGCGGCTGGGCCACCTGGCACGCGGCGCTCGGGCGGTCAGGCCTCGGGCGGACTTGGCTCGGCCGCGGCTTCCGAGGGGGCCTCGGCCGGGCGGATCGCGGGTCGGCCGAGCCTGGATGAGCGCCGCCCGCGCGGCCGCCGGGCCCGCAGGGGGGCGAGGTCCAGCGCGCCCGGATCCACGACGATGCGCCCGTCGCGGGGGGCGAATTCGACCACGACCGCGCGCACCAGCGGCACGAGGACCTCACCGCGGGGGCCACCGGTCACGACCAGGACCTCGCTGCCACCGGTGCGGAACACGTCGGCAGCAGTCCCCAGCACCTCCCCGTCGGTGGCCGTCACGGTGGCGCCGGGC
>Ga0209415_10003679_pt1 | contig 28533 bp, 26 predicted proteins | sample PeaSoiSIISIP2007_FD_187696 | JGI IMG/M metagenome (GOLD analysis project Ga0209415, IMG submission 187696) | Peat soil microbial communities from Weissenstadt, Germany - SII-SIP-2007 (SPAdes) (version 2) | ecosystem: Environmental > Terrestrial > Soil > Wetlands > Peat | place: Germany... | reverse complement strand
AACCCGAGACCGACCGACAATGCCATATACAGCAGTGCCTTGAGGGGCTCGCCTTGCTCCACCAGGAGTAGCGACTCCATCTCGAATGTGGAGAACGTGGTGTATCCTCCGAGCACGCCAGTCAGAATGCCCGTCCGCACGGCTGGCGAAAAGGTCAGGCGCTCCAGGGTTTCGATGAACAGGAACCCCATCAGGAAGCTGCCGAGCACGTTGATGCTCATGGTGGCATAGGGGAAGTCGCGGCCATAGATTGTCTGCACCAGGTTCGTCATGGCGTAGCGCGCCCAACAACCCAGCGTTCCGCCAACAGCGATCGCGAAATAGGTCCACAACATGCGTCGTCCGATCTTCCCAGCTACAGGAGCGTGACTGCCAGGATGATCACCAGAAGCAAGCCGATCAACCCCAGGTAGAAGTTGAGGTGTCCCGATTGCAGCACACGTAGCCTGTCCGCCGCGGCACGCACGAGACGTACAGCCGGCGCGAAGAGATAGGGCCCGAAAACCGGCGCCACATCGTGGGTGAACTCCAGGCGCGTGATGAAATACTCTCGCCCGCTCGATTCGCGGGTTGTCTCGGCGGTCGGGCGATAGATGAAGCTGTAGAAGGTGCGCAGCGCGTTGGAAAATGTCAGGGCCGTCGTCATCACCCGGGCGACGTCCTGGCTTGCCCCGCCATACCAGACGGCGGTGCGGCGAACCGCATGACGCTTGCTCGCCAGCACCAGGGTGATTGGCAGTAAGGCCAGCAGCGGCATGACGATGACCAGCAGGCTCGGCGAGATGAACGCGAACTTCGCTGTCAGGGGCACGAGCAGCAGGCCGTCGCTCATTTGCTGCGGCGCGTCGGCGCCGAACCGCGAGCCGGATGCGCCAACAAGTGCCAACAACCATGCCGGCATGCCAACCGCGAGCGCCAGCACGCAAGCGCCGAGCAACCCAACCGCGGCAATGGTGCCGGACGTGACACGGCCGGCCTGATGATTGCCCGCACCGAGCAGACCGATTCCGTATACCTTCACAAAGGTTGCGAAGGCCACCGCGGCGGTGAGTGCGAGGCCGGCACCCGCCAGAGCAAGGACAAGGCGCCCGCCCATTCCCGGGAGATGGAAGCCCTGGAACACTGTTTGGAATACGTACCATTCGCTGACGAACCCGGCCTGCGGCGGCATCGCGGCCAGGCTCATCGCAGCGAACAAAGCGCCCACCCCGAAGATCCAGGATGTCTGCCTGGCCAGCAGAGAATGCCGGATCGCGTAACCGCTTGTCGCGCTGAACACACCGTCGGCGGTCAGGAACAGCGCTCCCTTGGCCAGCGCGTGCCCGGCCAGATGCAGCAGGGCAACGGTCCAGGCGAGCCCGGCCAGCGCACCCAATCCGCTCTCGCGGAACATCAGCGATGCGCCGAGCGTGGTGACCGCGATGGCGGCGTTCTCCGCCGACGAGAAACTGAGCAATGCGCGCCAGTCCTCCTGCTGGAAGGCGTAGAGCACCGCGAGGATTGCGCTGAAAACGCCGACCACGACGATGAAGATGCCAAGCCCGTAGGCGCCCAGCCCAACATGGCTGGGGACCCATTCGAGCACGCCGCGGCTCAACCCGAAGAAAGCCGCGTTCAGCACGACACCGGACATGATCGCACCAGAGGCTCCGCTGCCCGAACCGTAGGCCCCGGGGAACCACTCATAGAACGGCAGTAGACCGAGCTTGGCACCGAAGCCGACGACAAGCAGCAAGCCGATCAGGACCTGAACCCACTCGGGCGGCTGAGCGATCGCCTCCGCGAAATCGGCGAATGACAGACTCGATGCCGCGGTGACCAGCAGCAGGACGGCCACCAGCAGCGCGATCGCGCCGACCTCGAGCAGCCCCAGCATGAACAAGACCGGAGTGCCGGGCGCGGTGGTCAGTCGCTCGCTTAGAATCATGACGGCGCCGCCGAGGCTCATCAGTTCCCACGCGATCAGGAAGCCGCCGGCGTTCTGCAATCCGAACACGCCGAGCGCACCGATCAGGCTGACGCCGGCGCCGAACAACCAGCCGCCGCGGCCCTCGCTGGAGGGCGTCGCCAGGAGACAGGCCAGCGTCGCGGGAACCAAGCCGAAGCCCATCAGCCACAGCGCCTCGGGGGCAACGCGGAACGCGAAACCCTCGCCCGCCATGCGGAGCGGCAGTTCCGTCGGGGGCGTTCCGTTCGGCAAAGCAACGACGGCGGCGGCGATCCCTGCCAATCCGCCGAGGCCCAGCAGGACACGAACGAGAACCAGCCCGCGACCGGTCAGCGCAAGCGCCGCGCCGATGAGCCACAGGATGACTGCGGCGGTGAGCAAGTCATTCGGCAATGCGACCTCCGCTGACCCGCTGCGGCCGGCGATCGAGGAACATCAGCAACGCCTCGATGATCGCCGCCGGGTTGGGTGGGCAGCCCGGAAGATACACATCGACCGGCAGCACACCTTCCAACCCGGTACCGCAGGCGTAGCCGCCGGCCGCGACACCGCCGGAGACCGCGCATGTTCCCGTCGCCATCACCCAGCGCGGCTCCGGCATTGCGTTGTAGGTGGCCAGCAGCGGCTCGCGCATGGCGTGCGTCACCGATCCGGTGACCAGCAGCAGATCCGCGAAGCGGGGCGACGGCGTGAAGAAGATACCGAGCCGGTGCAAATTATAGAATGGGTTGTTCAGCGCCTGAAGTTCGGACTCGCAACCGTTGCACGATCCGGCGTCCACGTGACGAATGTGCAGGCTGCGCCGGAAGGGCCGTCGGCTAGCGTCGCGTGGCTGTTGCGTGGTCGCTTGAGTCTCCGACCAGATCAGGTCGTCGCGATGATTTACGCCGAACGCCCAGTCGCCGGATGGGGCCATCGCGCCGGTGGGACACGCCTCGGTGCAAAGCTGGCACACGACACAGCGTCCGTAGTCCACCTGCAGCCGCACCGGATCGGTGGCGTGCGGCTTGATCGCTTCGGTCGGGCAGACCGACGCGCAGTCGCTGCACCCGGAGTCGCAAAGCTCCAGCTGATAACGCGGCATGCCGAGCAATCCCTGCTGGCCGTCGGCGTTGCCATGCAGCGGCCATCCTGTCGTTGCCTTGCCCTTCGCCAACCCAAAAAAGGTCCAGAGTGCCATTGGGACGTTCCTACCGTGCACAACCGGCGATGGTGAGCCCGAAGCTGGCCTCGTTGATGGCGTAGTCCATCATGTTGCTGTCGTGCACGGTGAACGGAAAGACGCGCCAGTTGGAGAACGAAGGCGACTTGATTTTGACCCGATTCAACCGTCCGTTGCCGCCAAAGTGTACCGCATAGAACAGCGAGCCGCGTGGCGACTCGCTCCAGCCAAAACCTTCCGCACCGGGCACGACTTCACATTCGGCGCACACCGGGCCATCCGGCAGCAGCAGCAGAACGCGCTGCATGATCGCGATGGACGCATCCAGCTCAGCCGCGCGTACCTGCGAGCGCGCATAGGCGTCGCCATCCTGGCGTATCGGCACGATGAGCGGCAACGAACCATAAGCCGCATAGGGATGGTCGCGCCGAAGGTCCCGGTCGGCACCGGAGGCACGTTGAATAGGTCCGGTCGCGCCCTGATCGAAGGCAACCGTCGCGTTGAGAACGCCGGTGGTGATCAGACGGTCGAGATGGCTGTCCGAGTCTTCCAGCAGCTCGATGTACCGCGTCGCCTCTGCCCGCAACGCCTCCAATTCCCTGCTCAGCCATTCTTTCGGCTGCAGGTCGCGACGCAGCCCACCCGGCGTTAGCAGGCTGCGCAAGAACCGGCTGCCGGTCAGCCGCGCATTGATCTGCTTGGCGCGCTCTTCCAAAAGTTTGCCCTGGGCCTCACCGACCTTGAGTGTCGTCGTGTTGCTGAGATGGCCGAAGTAATGCAGGTGATTGTAAACGCGTTCGAGTTCCGCCAGCAGCACGCGCAGCCATAACGCGCGTTCCGGTACTGCGCAGTCGCAGGCGGCCTCTACGGCCTGACAGAAGGCCAGCGCATGCGCGACTGTGCCGACACCGGACACCCGCTCTGCCAGGATCACACCGCGTTGCGGGTCGAGCCCTTCGAACCGTTCCTCCATGCCGCGGTGCTTGAAGAACAAATGCGGTTGGTAGTGCAGGATATGCTCGCCGACATAGAAGAAGGTGAATTCCGCGGATTCCACGATGTCGGCCCGGACGGGCCCGAACGGCAGCATTTGCACGTCCGGTGCGGCCATCTCGGGCACCGGCCGCGGGGCGTTGGCGTCGGGCCTGGCGGTCGGCGGCTGGGTGGGACGTGGTCGCGCGAGCGGCGGCGGGACGTTTTCATTCAACACCAGACGGGTCGGATCGGGATGGTCGCTGAACTGAACGCCGAACAGGTCCATGATCTCCCGCTCGTACCATCCAAGCAATGGCCAGGTATGCGCTAGGCTCGGGGGATCGCCGGTCGGCTGGCAACGCCAGACCACAAATGGCGGCTTGTTGGTGGGGCTGGCCACGTAGCGCAATTCGACGCCGCCCGCATCCGACGGGCACGCATAGACCATCTGCATCCGACCGCCGTTGCGCAGCAGTTCCTCGGCTGCGTACGGCAACCGGTCGACCGTGAGGGTGATTGTTTCGGTGCCTTTCATGGCTGTGCCGAGGCGACCCTTATGCCGCCCTCCAGCGCGTGCGCGATTGATCCGAAATATCCCCATATCGCATCGGGCCACCACAGGCCGAGCACAAACAGCGGCGCCAGTGCCAGCCACATCGGCACGAGGCACCAGGCGCTGACCGATTGGCGCGGTTCAATGTCTTGCGCGGCTGGCTCGAAGTACATGATACGGAAGTGGTTCAGAAATCCGATGAAGATGACGATGAGCAGGATAGCCATGAAGATGGCGGCCCACGCGGACGGCGTGCGCAGACCGGCGCGCAGGATGGTGAACTCGCTGGCGAACAGGCCGAATGGCGGCGCACCGGTGATGGCAACCGCGCCGGCCAGCCACAACGCACCGAGCACCGGGAACCGCCGGCCCACGGTGCGGATGCCGCCGATGTCCTTCGTTTGGTAGCTGCGCATCATGCTGCCGGCGCCGAAGAACATCAGAGATTTGTTCAGCGAGTGGTTCAGCATGTGGTACAGCGCGCCGGCAACGCCAAGCGCTCCGCCGAAGCCGAAGCCGAGTGCGATGACGCCCATGTGTTCGACGCTCGAATAGGCCATGAGGCGCTTGATGCCGGTCTGCCGCACGATGAACAGCGCGGCGACGACCAGGGAGAACACGCCCAGGACGATCATACTGACCCGCGGTACGGGCCCGAGCCGCGCCGCATCGACGATCGACAAATAGCGCACCACGCCGATCATTGCCGTGTTGAGCAGCGCCCCGGATAGCATGGCGGAGACAGGTGCCGGACCTTCACTATGCGCATCGGGCAGCCAGGTGTGCATCGGGGCCAACCCGACCTTGGTGCCGTAGCCGATCAGCACCAGCAGGAAGGCGAGCACCAGCAGGGCTGGGTTCATCCTCGGCGCCGCGTCGCGCAGCACGGACCAGGTCATGTCGTAGGTCGGGCCGAGAACGAAGCTGCCGGCCCAGTAGAACAGGATGGTGCCGAGCAGCGCCAGGCTGATGCCGCCCGATACCACGATGATGTATTTCCAGGCGGCTTCGATGCTTTCCGGCGCACGTTCGAAGGCGACCAGGAAGGTGCTCACCAGCGTCGTCAGCTCGATGGCGATCCAGTAGAGGCCGGCGCTGTTCATCATCGGCCCGATCAGGGTGGTCAATCCGAAGCCGGCGAACAGCGCGTAGAAGCGCGGCAGTCGCGCCTCCTCGTCGAGCAAGCGCATGTAGCCGACGGCGTAGATCGAGGCGAGGAAGTAGACGATCGCGGCACACAGGATGACCCAGACGCCCAGCGGATCGAGAATGATGTAGGCGTTCCAATAGACGTGCGGACCGTCGCCACTGAGCGGTGGGAGCAGCAGTGCCGCGATGACGGCGATGGCACTGGCGGCGAGGTTGAGCTTTTCCGCCAGGCGCGGCCGGCGGGTCAGCAGAATCACCGCGATGGCGAATGTTGGTGCCAGGACGACCGCAAGCAGCAGTGCGCCGATCACGGCTAACCGACCAGCCGGCGCAATTCGAGACTGCTGGTGGTGCCGACATGACTGAGCAAGTACTGCACCAGCAGGCCAAAGCAGGCCACGACGATGAGCAAGTCGAACAGAATGACGATCTCGATCAGCAACGGCATGCCTGGCACAAGAATTTGCGCACCAAGAAAAATGCCGTTTTCCAGCACCAGCAGGCCGAGGATCTGGCTGATCGCCTCGTGCCTGACAGTGAGCATCAGGAAGCCGATCAGTTTCATTGCCAGCATGACTGTCAACGCCAACACCGCGACCGTGCCGGCGAGACCCAGATTTGCGCCGATCCTGGTGGCGACAACGAGCGCGAAGACCACGGCCAGCGCTCCGATCACCATGCAGGAGCTCGCCTGCAGGATCACATGCACCTCGCGCGCGACGTTCAGCCGGCGGATGATGCGGAGGATGAGGTACGGCAGGACGCAGCCGCGGAACAGCAGCGTCAGGATGGCAATCAGATAGAGTTCCGGATAATTGCCGTAGAAGCCTACGGCCGCTGACAGGGCCGCGATCAGCCAGGACTCCGCGGCAAAGGCATAGAGATAGTGCCGCAACCAGCGGGAGCCCAACATGACGAAGGCCAGCAGCAGGCTGGCGATTGCCATCAGGCTGAACAGTGAGGCTGCGAGCGGGGTGAGATGCGCTGCGAGCATGGGATCAACTCAACTGGGTGCCGATGATGGCAAGTACGGCGAGAAGGAATGACGCCGCCAGGGGTTCCTGGTAGCGATAGAAGCGCAGCCGCGATTGGGTGGTCTCGACCATCACCACGACGCAGGCAACCAGCACGAACTTCAGCATCAGCGCGACGGTCGAGCCGATGACGCCACGCGCCGTGCCCAGGTAGGACAGGCCCCAGGGCAGCAGAAGCACGTTGCAGAATATCGTATAGAGGATAAATTGCTTCATCATCGAGGCCCATCGCAGCAAGGCGAGCAGCGGGCCGGAATACTCGAGGATCCGGCCTTCCTCGATCATGTAGACTTCGATATGTGTGGCGGAATGGATCGGCAGCCGGTCGGTTTCCACCAGCAGCAGCACGAAGAAGGCCGCCACGAGGAACAGGTGTGTCGGGCTCCAGTACACGGCGGGTTGCGCCACCAGCAGGTGGTTGACCACGAAGGGCAGCATCGCCTTGGCCAGCAAGGTGATCCCGACGAACACCAGAATCAGCGTCGGCTCGGCGAGGATGGTGACCATCACCGCCCTGCTCGAGCCGATGCCGCCATAGGCGCTGGTGGTGTCGAGGCCCGCCAGGATGATCATGAATGAACCGAGCGTCAGGATCAGCCCGCCACCCAGGATGTCTCCCATATCCGAGAGCGGCAGCGGGAAGTTGGTGAGCACGGGAATCAGGATCGGCACCGTCATCATCGCCGTGAAGGCAACGAACGGCGCGACCCAGTAGAGCCAGGACGCGGTTTCGGGCAGTACGATCTGCTTGTGGAAGAGCTTCCACAGGTCGCGATAGGGCTGGAAGATACCAGGGCCCTGGCCGCGCTGCACACGCTCCTCGAATTGCAGAATGATGCCTTGCAGTAATGGGGCCAGCGCCAGTACGGCCAGCACCTGCGCGATCTGCAACAGGACGTCCCGCGTCATGGCACGGCACTCCGCCACACAAGCACGCCGCATGGTGGATGCGCGGCCGAACCCGCAAGAGGTCTCATGAAGGCACGGCGTTGTGTCCGCACGCACTCCTCCTCTCGTCCAAACGGACCGGGGAGGAGTCATCAGCCCCGAGGGCGGTTAAGGGCGGACTCCATCGCCACAACAAGGGAGCCTCTAACAACGAATAATCCCGAGTGTCAAGTGCCGCGTCCGTCCGTGAGGCGGTGGACCAGGGCAATCGCACTGGGGGGCGATAGCCGCACTAAGAGCATTTCCACCATGACTGGACACGCCGGCCGCGCTCCTCGCAATCACGGGGAGGCCCCCGACGATTCCGGTCAAGCCGAAAATACACTAGCCGCGATAGCCCACTCGTCATGGCGGGCTCCGATCTGCCATCCGCGACTTACGTGATCCGCAGCAAATGCCCGGTTTCGTTGATGCTGTGCACCGTCCAGCAGCCGTCCCCGTGCTCCAGTACACTGATTGCGCACGGGTCCTGCCGGATATGCCAGTACCGCGATACTGGAAGTTCCAGGGCATGCAACAGAAGCATACGATTCACGCTGTCATGACCAACGAGAATGATCTGATCATCGGAATGCCTTGAGAGGATCATGCGTAGCACGACTGCAACTCTGGCTGCTACATCATGCAGAGACTCGCCGCCTGGGATTTCCGCCATTGTCGGAGAATGTAGCCATGCGTCGAACATGGCGGCGTCGGTTGCCCGCACCTCATCGAAGCTACGGCCCTGCCATGCGCCGTAGTTTATATCGATAAACGATGCGACGGATTGTGCGGTCAGCCCGAACGGCGTTCCAATGATCTCCCCCGTCCGCACGCAGCGTGACAACGGGCTGGTATACAGCGCGAGCGGCCGCGCGGTCGCGGCGACGTAGTCCCGCGTAGCCGCCGCCTGCCGCAGCCCCAGCCCGGTAAGCGGGAGGTCCGCGCGGCCCCGAAAGCGTGGCGGCGCAATACCTTCAACATGCCCATGGCGTACGAGGACGATACGCGTGGTCATGGCCGCAAACCTGTGCCCCTGTTGGTGAAGAACTTGTCATGCCACAACGAATGGTCGCCGGTTCAATCCTTGGCAGGTTGCGCAAGAGCAGTACCGGGTTCATGCCTCCGGGCGCGCCGGCCACTCCGGCCGATGGAACCCGAGCGGCACCGAAGGCCGCGCCCAATACGGCGGCGTCTCGGACAATCCAACCACCGGCCGCAAATGCCGCAGCCGCCCTGACGGCGTCTCCGTCACCATCGACCAACGCTCCAGTTCCTCCGGCGCGAACTCGGCCGGAGCGTCGCGTGCTGCGTTCTCCGGTACTTCGCCGAGATCGACAATCCACTTTCCAACCTGTGCCAGCGAGATGCGCACCAGCCAACTGCCGCCCTCCCGCGCGCGCCGCCCCAGGGCGACCATCGCACCGAACGCCATCAGATAGCCCGTGCAATAATCGATGGCGGCGACCGGATAGAACTGTGGCCCCGACGTCTTGCCCGGCACGACCTCCGCCTGACGCGACGTGATGCCGCTGACCGTCTGCACCACGGTGTCGAAGCCGCGCCGCGACGCCCACGGCCCCGCATGGCTGAACGCGCACAGCGAGACATAGACCAGTCCCGGCCGGATCGCGGACAATTCCTCGGGCGACAGCCCCCGCCCGCCCAGCGTCCCTGGCCGGTAGCCCTGCGAGAACACATCCGCCTCGCGCACCAGCTTGCGCAGCGTATCGACATCCCGTTGCTCGCGCAGATCGAGCTGCGCCGACAGCTTGCCGTGCCCGGTATCGAACTCCTGGTACCCGAGGTTGGGCAGGTGCGCGCCGGTGATCTTCAAAACGTCCGCGCCATGTTCCGCGAGTGTGCGCGCGCAGGTCGGGCCGGCGAGCACGCGCGTCAAGTCGAGCACGCGGACCCCCGACAGTGGGCGCCCGCCGGCGGGCAGGGGTTCGGGCGGGCTATCGCCGATCCGTATGATCTCCATCAGTGGCAAGGCGGCGATCGCGGCAGCCTGGGGATGCCGCGCCCATTCCGCCTGCGTCCGCACCATGCCACCGGCGCCCTTGGCGGCGATGATCGCCTCCTCCAGATCGGCGGCGTTCCAGTTCAACACGGCACGCGCCACCGCCTCACGATCTTCCGGAACCCCGAGCACGCTGAGCGCGGCGGCGCGATGGTTGGGAAAATTGCAGTGCAGATAGCTCCAGCGGCCATCCTTGGACGGATAGACGCCCATGATCGTGTTGCGCGCATGCGAAATTTCGCCGTCGCCGAGCTTCATGTAGTGGCCGCTGCGCAGCGAGGCCCCGGCCCGGCGCAGATCGACGGCAACGGACTGGCGCCGCCCGGTGCGCATCTCCCACAGCGCGGCGGCGGCAAGCCCGGTCGCGGCCAGTGTGGCGGCGCCAGCCACGCCGATGCGAAACGGCGTCGGCAGCACAGGGTCGGTTCCACCGGTGAAGTCCACAGCGTCGGCCTGCGTGGCGGGCCAACCCGCGGCCGGCAGGATTGTACGTAGAGCATCGCGTGGCATGGTCGTAACCTCCCCGTTTGTGGCAATCGGCTGAAATTATGCCCGGTTCTTCGGTAGCCGGAAACGCCTGGATGGTTTCCATTCGCCTTCTGGTGGCGCGATTGTGCCAGCGACCTAAAGGCTGCCGTATCCTATGGATGGATCACCGTTTCAATTCGGCTGATGACGAATGCCTCGTGGCGTTCGAGGAAATCCGCCGTGACCTCGGCGAACGCCTCGGGCCGTTCCGTGCTGATCGCGTGCCCCGCGTCGTAAACCAGGACCAGGTGACAGTTGGGCAGCAATTCCTTGTAGTGCCGTCCCATCTCGGGCGGGATCACGTGATCGAGCGTGCCGAACAGCACCAGAGTCGGCGTCGCGAGTTCGCGCATCTGTGCCTCGAGCGCGGCGTCCCGGTCGGGCCCGCGCAAGCGCGAGACCAAGGCGCGCGTCTTTGCCTGGATCGCCGGGTCCGCGATTGGCAACGGCCCCAGCTTCTCCGGATGCGCGTATAGCCGGCGCGCAATCTCCTCCGGGGTGCCCGAGGGCGACTCGGTGCCGGCCGGGCGGATCGCCGCCGGCGCCTCCAATACGAGGCCGAGCACGCGCTCGCGCTGCTGCGCCGCCAGCCACAGCGCCACCTTGCCGCCGAACGAGGTGCCGAGCAGGTTGAACCGGTCGATCCGCATGGCGGTGACGGCTGCTGCCATCGTTGCAGCCAAATCTGCCATCGTTGCCGTGCGGGTGTTTTCGGGCGACTGACCGAACCCAGGCATCTCGAAGGCGATCACGCGGTAGTGCTGACTCAGCAGGTAATGGCCGCGGGTCAGGCGCGGGCCGCCGGCGCCGTGCAGGTGGATCAGTGGGGTGCCCTGGCCCGCCTCCATATAGCGGATGCGGAAGCCGTCCGCCTCGACGAAGCCTTCGGTGAACGACGCTGCAGTCTCGCTGGTTCCCACGATCCGGCTCCTGTCAAATGTCGCGGATGCGCGGCAGGACTTTGCGCGCGAACAGCTCCAGCCCGTCCATCATCGCGTCTGTGTCGCCGGCGCCGGGGTCCTGCAATGACAGGTCGAGCACGCCGGCGCCCATCGTTTCGCGGCACCGCCTGATTTGCTCCACGACCCGATCCGGTCCGCCACAGAAGCTGATCGGCAGCACGCCGCCGACATTGGCGGGCCGCTTTTCGCCGGCGATGTTGCGCGTGGTATCGGCCTGCAGCAGCGCGTCGCGCAATGCCGCGCGCACCGGGAATGGCGCCTGCTTGTCGCGTCGGCGCAGCGCTTCATCCGCAGCGTCGTCGGTTTCGCCGAGGATCATGTTCGCGCGGTAGATGATGTCGTCCGGACCGGGCGTCCAGCCGTACTGAGCGCATTGCTGACGGTAGTAGGCCGTCGCCTGGCCCATCGATTCAAAATTCCCGTATGAGACGCCGAGGCCGCAATGCTTGCGCGCGGCGAACGCTCCGGCTTCGGCGCTGGTCCCCAGGACATAGGTCGGCGGCGGCGGTTGCTGCGGGCGTGGCCAGATCGATACGGTACGATATTGGAAATACCGCCCCTGCCAGCCAAACGGCTGCGGCTCGGTCCAGGCCTTGAGGATCAGCTCCATGCCTTCGTCGGTGCGCTCGCGCGCCTCCGCCGGGTTCAGGTCGTAGCTGAGATATTCGTTGGTGGTGCCGCGCAGCAGGCCGACGACGATGCGTCCCGGCGCGAGCGTGTCGAGCATCGCCAGTTCCTCGGCGATGCGGATTGGGTTGGACGTCGGCACGATGGGTCCGAGCAGGGCGATCTTGATGGTGGGCACGCGCGCGGCGAGCCAGGCAGCGGAGACGACCGGCGAGGGGGTGAGGATGCGCGGGGAGTAGTGGTGCTCGGAGACGCTGATCCAGTCGAAGCCGAGCTGCTCGACGAAGCGCACGCGCTCGACCATACCGCGGAAGGCTTCGGCGCCGGTGGCGGGGTCATAGGCGGCCGGCGGCACCGGCCATTCGCGCGGCAGGTCGGGCGGTGGAACGTAGCGGCCGGTTTCGAAGTAGGAGACTTTCATGGTTGTTTCCCCGGGAAGGCGCGAGGCGCCGGAGCTCCGCGCTGGTGCGGGCTTTATCCGACCCTCCTGGGGATGTCGATGCCGACTGTCATCAGGCGGCATCGGTTGTCATGACCCAACGGCCAGATCAATCTCGATATGCACCTTGCGGGCAGTGACGGTGGGCCGCACCGCCCGCCCTCCGCCGCGACTGAGGCGCACGATCCCCACCGCGCTCAACCTGTGCAGTGTCCGCTGCACGTTTTGCGGGGCACGCTGCGCCATGTCCGCCAGTTCGCTGACCGACTGTGGCTCGCGTGTGACAATGAGGCGCAACAGCTCCCGGTTCTTGGCGGACAGCAGCTTCGCCCCGGCCTCGAGCGAGGTGAATCGCACGGCGGTTTTCGCGCCGGCCTTGCCGGTTCGGTGCTCGATCCAGACTTTCGGCTCGTTCGGGTCAACCTTTCGCTCGCCGCGGGCAACCGCCAACGTGAAGTCCTTGAACTCCGCGAATGTGCCGGATTTGACCCGCTCCTTGGCGACCGTCATCGCTGATCCCTTTGCTGCAGTATCCGTTCCACTTCGCGGTAAAAATCCGCCAGCAATTCGGCAGGGCCGCGATACCGGTAGCCGACGACCTTCCGGCGGCCATACAGGTGCCGGTGGTCGTATTCCGTCTGACGGCGGACGCCGTGGGCATTGTCCATCTCATAAATCCGGCGCCCGTCGCTGTCGTGCAGCGTCAGGCTATACTTGATGCCCTGCGGCCGGTGCTGCGTTGCCGCGACCATCCGGGCTGCGAATTTGACCACGTAGCCACTGACCAGCCGGAACTCGTGCCCATCCAGGCTGAACAGAAAGTCCAGTTCGTGGTCAACCTCCGTCATATATCATTGTATCAGGATTGGATGTCGCAGCCAGTGCAGAGCTACGGGCAAAGCCGGAATCGGGCGGCCGAGACAAGACGCGGAACTGGCAGAGGCTGCCTCTCGTGCCCGCCGCAAGAGTGTCTGACGATCCACTGCCGCTATCGCGTAGCCACCTTTGACGCCAGTTCCACCGTGGGCGACGTGGTCAACGTACGGTCGATCTCCCCGATGGTGCGCCCCCTGGTCTCGATCCCGATGAACCAGATCGCGACGGCGGCGACGAGATACCAGAAGCCAAAGTAATTCATCGCCGGGACCAGCGCGTCGAGCGTCGCCTTCGGCGAGACGAAGTTGTTGGAACCGGCGATGACCGCCAGCCCGGCCGGGCCGATGAACTTGCCCAGGTTGCCGAACCCATAGCCAATGCCCATTCCGCTGGCGCGCAATTTCGACGGCCAGACCTCGGCCATGTACGGACCGACGATCGCGTAGTTGCCGCTGCCGAAGAAGCTCTGCGCCAGGATCATCGCGTAAAAGATCGACACGCCACCGATATAGACATTGTGCAGGTACCCGGCGGCCGACATCGTCGCCGCCCCGATGATGCAGCTTATCACCACCGCGGGGCGGCGCCCCAACGCGTCGGACATCCAAGAGCAGAACAAGCGTCCGAAGATCGAGATCACGCCCACCCAGATGATCAGAAAGGATGCCTGATTCGCGTTGACCTTCAGAACTAGCACGAACAGCGTCGTCATCCACAGGCTCAGCCCGACGGTGCCGGTCTGGCTGATGCCGGTCAGGCAGGCTGCGGCCAGGCTGCGCGGGTATTTGAACACCTCGCGCCACAGAGTCTTTTCGACCACCGCAACCGAAGCGGGCAATTGGATTGAAGGGGGATCGACCTGCAACGCCCAGGCGAGCGACTTGCGCGCCTCGTCGGTGCGCCCCTTGCCGATCAGCCAATGCGGCGACTCCGGCACCCAGGCGCGGATCAACAGCGTCAGCAGGGCCGGCACCAGGCCCACCACGAACAGGCCACGCCAACCGATGGATGGTTCGAGGAACGCTCCCGCCAGCGCGCCCAGCAGGGTGCCCGCCGGCAACAGGCTGGTGGTCAGCCCGGTGACCCAGCCGCGCTTATAGGCCGGCACGAATTCCTGCACGATCGCGATATCGACGGTGTACAGGCCGGTCACGCCCATCCCGACAAAGAATCGGCAGATCGACAGGAACAGCCAGCCGTACTCGGGGGTAAACGCCATTGCGCCGGTGGCGAGGGAAAAGTTCAGCACGGTGAGGATCATCACCTTGCGCCGGCCGATCCGGTCGGCCATCCAGCCCCAGAACATCGAGCCGAGCGGCGCGCCGATGCCGGACGACAGCAGAATTGCTCCCGACTGCCCGTAGGTCAGATGCCAGCCGCCGACGATGAACGCCAGGACGAACCCAATCAGGTAGAAGTCGAAAAAATCGAGCATGTCGCCGATCGTGGCCGCGGCGAAGATCTTCCATTGATTCGTGGTCAGCGATTTCTGTCGCTCCAGGTGTTCCAACATTTTTGTTCCCCCAGCCGTCGAATTCGGCACTTTTGTTTCTTTGGCACGACGATGACCCGGCGCGGTGCACAGTGCTCGGACAGGCGCCCACCTTCATTGACGTTCGACAAATCGCTGCCGAACGTCAAGAGTCGATGCCGGACCGAACGTTCGGCGGCGCGCCAGCCTGGACAGCGCCGGTCGATCGGACGCCGCAACCGGTGCCGCCGGGCTGGAGCCGCCAACGCCGTGGCTGCACCTTCACGTTGCACCATCTGCTCCCTGGAAACCTGACGCGTGGCCAATCCGCTGCGGGACACCGCCGCGCCATGCTCACGCCGTAGGTTTGCCGTGCCCTGGCAGGCGCCATTTGCAGCATATTTCGCGATCGGTATAGCGTCCGCGGTGACGCATGAGTACGGAGAGGGTTTATGGCATCACGCGAAAGCGCCGTTGCGCACGCATTGGCGATCTTCGACGGCAATGGCTTCCGCGGCCGGCTGACGGAGTTGGTCGCCGTGCCCAGCACGTCGCAGGATCCGGGCCATGAGGCAGACGTGCGGCGCTACCTCGAGCAAGCGATCCGTCCGTGGCTAGAGGAACTCGGCTTCACGGTCGCCGTGCACGCCAACCCGCAGGCTGGTTTCGGCCCGATCCTCATCGCCGAGCGGATGGAAGACGCCGCGCGCCCGACCGTGCTGACCTACGGCCATGGCGACACGGTGCGCGGGTTGCACGACCAGTGGCGCACCGGCCTGGATCCCTGGACGCTGACCGAGGAGGGCGATCGCTGGTACGGCCGCGGCACGGCGGACAACAAGGGTCAGCACGCGTTGAACCTGTCCGCCCTGGAGGCGGTGCTGACAGAGCGGGGCGGGAAACTCGGGTTCAACCTCAAGCTGGTGCTGGAAACCAGCGAGGAGCGCGGCTCGGTCGGGCTGCGCGAGTTCGTCGCCGCGCGGGGGGACGAACTGGCGGCGGACGTACTGATCGCCAGCGACGGTCCGCGGGTGATGCCCGACGTGCCGACCATCGCGACCGGCACGCGCGGCACGTTCCATTTCGACCTGGTGGTGGACCTGCGTCCGGGCGGCGTGCATTCCGGCCATTGGGGCGGGCTGACCACCGACCCCGCCGTGGTGCTGACCCACGCGCTCGGCGCGATCATCGACCGGCGGGGGAAAATCCTGGTGCGCGACTGGCTGCCGGCCAATGGCGTGCCGGCGAGCGTGCGCGCGGTGCTCGCGGGATGTCCGGTGGGGGGTGGTGGCGAGGCGGCATCGATTGATGCCGACTGGGGCGAGCCCGGGCTGACCGCGGCGGAGAAAATCTACGGGTGGAACAGCTTCATCGTGTTGGCGATGGTGTCGGGCCGGCCGGAGAATCCGGTGAACGCTGTGGCGCCGAATGCGCGGGCGCATTGCCAGATTCGCTACACCGTGGACACCGACCCGGCGGTGTTCGAGCCGGCGCTGCGGCGGCACCTGGATGCCGCTGGGTTTTCCGGCGTGCGGATCGAGAACGCCGGCGTGCGCATGCCGGCGAGCCGCACCGATCCGGCACATCCCTGGGTCGGCTGGACCGCTGCCAGTATGGAACGCACGCTCGGGCGGCATGTGCAGGTGATCCCGAACGCCTCGGGCGGGCTGCCGGGCGACGTGTTCGTCGATCATCTCGGTGTGCCGCTGGTCTGGGTGCCGCACAGCTACAACGGCTGCAAGCAGCATGGGCCGGACGAGCATTTGCTGATTGCGCCGGCGCGCGAGGGGATTGCGGCGTTTGCCGGGATCTGGTGGGATCTGGGGGAGGCAGCGAGTCCTCTCCCGCGGTAGCGGGAGAGGGTAGGATGAGGGTGCAGCGTGCCGACCCGATCGCCCTCACCCTCGGAGCTCTCGCGCCTCGCGTCGATCCGCTTTGCGGCTCAACCCCGCCGCAGGCGGGAGAGGTTTACTCGCGGCGGCCATCGCAACGCACTTGCGCATCACCGAGGGTAGCGCCGCCGCGTGCAGCTGCCCGACGGGGTGCAGGAACCCCTCCGCCGCCACCTGCGCAACCCGGGCTGCAAACAGCTCGATCGTCAGCGCGAAATGCGTGAAGCCGTGGCGCACCTGGCCCGCCGGTCGCCAGGCGGCTTGCATCGGCGCCAGGGCGAGCGCCTCGTCGGGACGCCAGGGGGTGGCGCGCCAGTCGGTGCCGGGCAGCTCCGCCATACCGCCAAGCAATCCGGCTTCCGGGCGGCGGCGCAGCAGCACGTTGCCGGCGGTGTCCTCCAGCCAGAAATGCACGCCGTGCCGCAGCGGACGTTGCGGCTTGGCGGCGCGGCGCGGCAGGTCCGCCGCGATGCCGGCAAGCCGTCCGGCGCAGACTGCCGTCCATGGGCATAGGCCGCAGGCCGGGGTGGCCGGGGTGCAAACCGTGGCGCCGAGGTCGAACAGCGCCTGGGCAAAATCCCCCGGCCGCGCGATGGCGTGCGGATCGGCGCCGAGCAGATCGGCGCAGCGCCGCAGCGCCGGCTTGGTGGCCGGCAACGAATCAGTCACGCCGAACAGCCGCGCCACCACGCGTTCGACATTGCCGTCCACCGGCACCGCGGGGATGCCGAAGGCGATCGCGCCGACTGCGCGGGCGGTGTACTTGCCGATCCCGGGCAGCGCGCCCAATCCGGCGAGGTCGCGCGGAAACCCGCCTTGCGTCACGACCGTCCGCGCGCAGGCGTGCAGGTTGCGGGCGCGAGCGTAGTAGCCTAGTCCCGCCCAGGCCGTCAGCACGTCGTCCAGCTTCGCCGCGGCCAGCGCGTCGATCGTCGGGAACCGGGTTACGAAGCGTTCATAGTAGGGAATCACCGCGACCACGGTGGTCTGCTGCAGCATGATCTCGCTGAGCCAGACGTGGTAGGGATCGGGCACCTTGCCCGGCAGCGCGCGCCAGGGCAGACGGCGCCGGTGGCAGTCGTACCAGCGCAGCAGCGACCCGGCGGAGGCGATGGCGGACGAGGGCAACACGAAATCCGGTATGGCAACAGAGCCGCGGCACGTCTACGGCCCGCGGCCGCTGGGCGCGCTGCTGCCCAAGGTGGCGCGGCCGGCGTTCCGGGCGATGAGCCCCGGCGCCGGCCAGGTCATGGCGGACTGGGACGCAATCGTCGGGCCGGTGCTGGCCGCGGTCAGTGTGCCTCGCCGGCTGGCCGCCGGCACGCTGACCATCGCCTGCACCGGCCCGGTGGCGATGGAGCTGCAACACTACAAGACGGAGCTGATCAGCCGGATCAACACCCATCTGGGCACGCCGGCGGTCCGCGGCCTGCGCTTCGTCCAGACGTTTTCTGTCGCGCCGCCAGTGCCGCCGGCACCGCCGCCGATGCCGCCCTGGGTCGCCGCGGCGGCCGAATCTGCGGTGGCTGCGGTGCCTGAGGGGGAGTTGCGCGCGGCCCTCGCCGCGCTTGGCCGGGCCGTGCTGGCCGGCGAGGCCCGTGGGAAGCCCTCGACAAATCGAAAGCTCTGACACTAATCTACCACATATAGAGGTCCCGATGCTCCTGCACCGCCGTAACTTACTATCCGTTGTATTCGCCGGAGCGGCCGTTCCGGCCTTTGGCCTGCCCCGTGCGGCGCATGCCGCAGACCCGCACGAGGCCGAGCGCACCATCGGCAAGCCCGATGCCAAGGTCGTCGCGCAGGAGTTCTTCTCGCTGACCTGCACACATTGCGCCGCCTTTGCGCGCGAGACCTTCCCGCAGATCAAGTCCGAGCTGATCGATACTGGCAAGCTGCGGTGGGTGTTCCGCGACTTCCCGCTCGACCAGGTGGCGCTGACCGCCGCGATGGTGGCGCGCTACCTGCCGCCCGACCGCTATGAGCCTTTCGTCATGGCTTTGTTCGCCAACCAGGACCGCTGGGCCTTCGCGCGTGGCGTGGACACCACGGACGAGTTGTGGAAGACCGCCGCGCTGGCCGGCATGAGCCGCGCCACCTTCGACCAGGCGATCGGGGACGCCGGGCTGAAGAACTGGATCATGCAACAGCGGGAAGATGACGCGAAGCAGTGGAGTATCGACGCGACTCCGAGCTTCGTGGTCAACGGGAAGATGTTCTCCGGGGAGATGAGCTTCGACGCGTTCCGCAAGCTCGTGCCCGACGCCTAGGGATAGGAGTCCGTCTTGCCCGTCAACTTCCGCCGCCTGCGCATTGCCGGGTTCAAGAGCTTCGCCGAGCCGGTCAGTATCGAGATCATGCCGGGGCTGACCGGCGTCGTCGGCCCGAACGGCTGCGGCAAGTCGAACGTGGTGGAGGCACTGCGCTGGGCGATGGGCGAGAACAGCGCCCGCAGCCTGCGCGGCGGCGAGATGGACGACGTGATCTTCGCGGGCACCGCGGCCCGCGCGTCGCGCAACATCGCCGAGGTGACGCTGTTCCTGGACGAGACCGCCGGCGCGGTGCCGCCGCCGTTCCATGAACAGGCGGAATTGCAGATCAGCCGGCAGATCGAGCGCGGCTCGGGCAGCACCTACCGGGTGAACGGCCACGAGGTGCGGGCGCGCGACGTGCAGACGTTGTTCGCCGACCTGGCGTCCGGAGCGCGTGCCTCCGGCATGGTGAGTCAGGGGCGGGTCGGCGCGTTGGTCTCCGCCCGGCCGGAAGATCGCCGCGCGGTGCTGGAGGAGGCCGCCGGCATCACCGGCCTGCACGTCCGCCGCCATGAGGCCGAGCTGAAGCTGCGCGCCGCTGAGGCGAACCTGGCGCGCGCCGAGGATTTGCGCGGCCAGTTGGAGGCGCAGCTTGCAGGGTTGAAGCGGCAGGCACGCCAGGCCAGCCGCTACCGCAACATCTCCGGTGCGATCCGCTCCGCCGAGGCCGACCTGCTGGCGATCCAACGCGCCCGGGTGGAGACGGCCCGGGCCGCGGCGCAGGCGGCGCTGCACGACGCCGGCCAGGCGGTGGCCGCGGCGACTGAGACGGCCACTGCGGCGGGCGCTCTCGCTACCGAAGCCGCCGCCGCACTGCCGGCGCTGCGTGACACTGAGTCGGTCGAGCGCACCAGCCTGGAACGCCACCGGGTCGTGCAGGAGCAGCTTGCGGCGGAGGAGGCGCGTGCCGTCGCGGCGCTGGCCGATGCGGAGCGCCGGCTGGAGCAATTGCGCCGCGACCTGGGGCACGCGGAGCAATTGCGCCACGACGCCGCCGCGGCGGAGCAGCGGCTGGGCGCCGAGGCGGCGACCCTGGCGGAGGCGGATGCCGGGCACGCGGCGCGGGCCGCCGCTGCCGCGGCGGAGGCGGTAGAGGCGACTGACGCAGTGCGCCTGGCCGAGGCCGATACCAACCGTGCGACCGAAGCCGCGGCGGAGGCCAATGCCCGGGTGCAGACCGCCTCGCAGATGCTGTTGCAGGCAGAGCAGCGGTCGCGGCGGGTGGGCGAACAGTTCGGCCGGCTACAGGAGGAACGCAGCCGCATCGGCGCCCAGCAGGTCGATCCGGCGCGGCTGGACGAGGCGCAGCAGGAGCAGACGGCGGCCGAGTCGGCCCTGGCAGAGTTCCGCGACGCGCTTGAGCAAATCGAGCAAGTGCGGACGGGAACGGCGACGGCGTTAGCGGCGGCGCGGGAAGCACAGTCCGCCGCCGACTCGGTGCGGGCGAAGTTGGCCGCCGAGGCGCAGGCTCTGGCGGAAGTGCTGGCGGTGAAGGATGGCGAGCGTTGGCCGCCAATGGTCGATGCGCTGGTGGTGCCGGATGGGCTGGAGACGGCACTCGGCGCGGCACTGGGCGAGGAGCTGACGTCGGCACGTGATCCGGACGCGGCGCGGCACTGGCGGGAATTGCCGGCGTTCGACCCACCGCCGGCCTTGCCGAACGATACGGTCGCGCTGGCCTCGCTGGTGCAGGGGCCGCGGGCGCTGGCGCGAGCCTTGTCGCAGATTGGTCTGGTGGAAGACGAGGCTGCCGGGGAAGAGCGGCAGTTCGCTTTGGCGCCGGGGCAGGTATTGGTCGCACGTAGTGGAGCAGTTTGGCGGTGGGATGGCTACACCATTCATGCTGGCACGCCGACTCAAGCCGCGGTGCGGCTGCGCCAGCGCAATCGGCTGGCGACATTGCGCGAGCAACTTGCCTTTGCCGTCCACGCCGTAGACGTGGCTCGGGGCCGGTGCGAGGAGGCAGAGAAAGCGGCACAGGACGCCGCCGCCGCGGAGCAGCGCTGCCGGACGGCGCGACGTGACGCGGAGCAACGACTGCACCGCGCCGTCGCCGCTTCAGGCCAGTTGCGCGGCCAGGCGGAGGCCGCCAAGGCGCGGCTCGCCGCCGCGGAGCAGCAGATTGCGCATTTGGCGGCCGACCGGGATGAGGCCGAGGCGGGCCTGGCCCGGGCGCGGGAAGCGCACGCGGCGTTGCCGGACCTCGCAGCGTTACGCACAGCGGTGGATTGTGCACGGGCCGCGCTCAGCGTCACGCGAGCAAGGGAACAAGCGGCGCGCACGGCGGTTGAGTCGCTGGGACGCGAGCATGCCGCCCGGACCTATCGTCGCGAACGCATCGCCACCGAGGGCGCCGACTGGCTGGCGCGGGCGCGCGACGCCGCGTCGCGGGTGACGGACCTGGAAGCGCGGGTCGCCGACGCGATCGCAGAGCATGCGGCGCTGGAAGCGGCGCCGGCCCAGATCGCTGCCCGCCGTGCCGAAGCGGTGGAAGCGCTTGACGCGGCCGAGGGCACGCACCGCCGCGCCGCGGAGGCGTTGACGGCGGCGGCGACCCGGGCGTCCGAGGCGGATCGCGCGTTGCGGGTGGCCGAAGCGGCGCTGGGTACTGCTCGGGAGGCTGCAGTGCGTGCGGAAGGTGCCGCCGCCCAGGCGGACCAGGCCTGGGGCACCGTCGCCGAGCGCATCCTGGAGCGGCTCGGCGTGGACCCCGCGTTGCCCGATCCGCCGGCCGATCTGTCGCCGGAGTCGGAGGAAAAGGCGCGGCGTCGCCTGGAACGTTTGCTCAAGGAGCGCGAGGAGATGGGCCCGGTGAACCTGCGGGCCGATGTCGAGGCGGAGGAGGTGGAGAAGCGGCTTGCCTCGCTGGCCAGCGAACGCGAGGAACTCGCCACGGCGATCGCCAAGCTGCGCGGCTCGATCGGCCACCTGAACCGCGAGGGGCGGGAGCGGCTGAACGCGGTGTTCCAGCAGGTGGATCAGCATTTCCAGGCGCTGTTCACCCGGATGTTCGGCGGCGGACGGGCGCATCTGGCGCTGGTCGGCTCCGACGATCCGCTGGAGGCGGGGCTGGAAATCTACGCCCAGCCGCCGGGCAAGAAGCTGGCGACACTGTCGCTGCTCTCCGGCGGCGAACAGGCGCTGACGGCACTGTCGCTGATCTTCGCGGTGTTCCGCTGCAATCCGGCGCCCGTCTGCGTGTTGGACGAGGTGGACGCGCCGCTGGACGACGCGAACGTCGAGCGGTTCTGCTTGTTGCTGGAGGACATGGTGCGGGAGACCGGCACGCGGTTCCTGGTGGTGACGCATCATCCGCTGACCATGGCGCGGATGGACCGGCTTTATGGCGTGACGATGCAAGAGCGTGGGGTGTCGCGACTGCTGTCGGTCGATCTGCAGCGCGCTGCGGCGATGGCGGAGCAGCCGCGGATGGCGGCGGAGTAGGGGGAAGCGCGGGCGGAGAGATTAGAGCGTCGCGATGGATGCTGCGGCGTGACCCCTGGAGCGGTCGAATGACTCTAGTTCCGGTTCCGGTTTCAGTTGCTGCGGCCAAAGTAGTCGCCGAGTTCCTTGAGCGGTTCGGCGGCATCTCTGGATTTGTGGAGTCCATCCTCGACGTTCCAAAGGGCTATCTTCAGTACTGGAGCCAACAAAACCTGATCCGTTGGATTGAAATATGGCAGGCAGAGAATAAGCAGCGCAAGGCTGACGGAAGAAAGCCCATCCCTCCAAGCCTGCTGATGCCAGCGCTTTCGAAGATCGCAATGGAAGACGATGACGATATGCTTACCATGTGGGCTCGGCTGTTTGCCAACTTTCAGGACCCGGATTGCAGATTGGAGCCCGCCAAGATCTACATCCACCTTCTTTCAGAGATGCAGCCATTGGATGCTATGCTGCTAAAGTACATCGTGACGATCCTTCCGGAGAAGCAGCGGCCCGTCTCCGGCGGCGAAAACATCCCGCTGGGATTTGTCGAAGTTAGCTCTGCCGAGCTAGCGAGCGAGATGAGGATACCTGATCAAGACGTCGTGCTAGCACTGCACAATCTGAGCCGGCTTGGTTGTCTATCAGACGGACAGGAATCCTTTCGGTCGGTCAGGTCCGGCGATGCGGAGTTGCATCAAGCGTCTTCCATCATAACCCAGGACGTGATTTTCTTTCCGAACGCGCTAGGGGCCGCGCTGGTCAATGCCTGTAGCACCTCAGTTGGGGATGCTTCCCCGGACGGGGCCTGAACCGGTGCAGGCGGTTCGAATGGCAATCTCTATGGCGGTAATAGTCGGCGCAATGGGCGGAACGGCGCGGCGACACGGAGGATTCCACGTGCGCGGCACCGGTCACGAGATGTAGGGTTCCATGGGCGACCAGCCGGGAGTGACGATATTGGACGCGGAACGTCGAGCGAGCCTGCTAAAGGCTAAGCTGCAAGATATCTCTTCCGCCCCAACGCCGTGTCGGGTCAACGGATTTGGCTTTTGTCTTCTTGGCGTGTTAGCGGATGATCAACTGAAAGTCTTTATTTCAAGATGTATTGGTTTACGGCGCTGTGGGTGCCGATGATTCCCATCTGCGTCTATCTCGTGAACGTGCCAATGGGTTCATCCTACCGATTCTTCAAAAAGATGAGCCTTTCTGACTTTCACTCAATCGACAATGGGAGGTCGGGACGATTCTACCTGACGGTGCTGGGAGAGGCGGTGATCGGAGTTGTTGTTGTGGTGATCGCAGTTGCGGTTGTTCTGGGCGTTATGGTGAGCGGCCGGCAGCTATTCCGCTAGTCCACGCTTACGTTTTCACCAGATGGGTGAAAACAGAACTTAGGCAGACGCCACGGCGGAAGTCTTCATCGGCACGGAACATCAGGCCTTTTCTTCGGGCTGCTCCAGCGATACCCCTCCCCGCTGTAACACAAATGCGATGCGCCGCGCCGCCTCCGCGGGTGACAGCGAGACCGGGCCAGATTTCACCAGCGCTGTGACAGGAAACTTTTTGAACTTACAGTCCCCTGAAACAGACCATGTGCACTCGATAGAATCCCGGACGATACCTGTAACGGTCATCATATGGCCGCCACTTTTGAGGCGGACTAAGTCGCCAACCGCGAAGGCCGTCTCGTCAGGCATGCTCGAATTTGCAATGGTGTCGGTCATTTCCATTCCCAATGCGGAAGAAATGGCCACCGCGTCGCCGCGGCCGGCCCATATCCTCATCGGTTGTCGCTGCTCCCGCTGTACCGTGCTTAGAGCCTAGCGCCGTCCGTTTCATCATCCAAATGTCCTGCTGCCGCGCCGCGCTCTGACGCGCGGCGCGACCCCGTCCCGGCCACCGGGCGCCCACGCCAAACAAATGCGTCGCGGAAAGCCTATATAGCTGGCATGGTAGAGCACGCGCGAAGGATGCCACCCATGGTTACGATCACGTCGGCGGACCTGAGAAGGCAGTTCACCCGCTGCCGGGAACTGGCCCTGAAGGAACCGGTCTCGGTCACCCATCGCGGGCGGGAAAGCCTTGTGATGCTGTCGGCTGACGAGTTCAAACGGCTCAAAGCCCTCGACATGCGCGAGGCCCTTTACGCCTGGGAGATCCCCGAGGAGCTCGCCAAGGCCCTGGAAACCGCGGAACCCCCTGCGTTCACGGCCCCGTTCGACCAGGAATCGGCAGCATAAGAAGGCGGCGCCTTTCTCCGATCCCCAGCCGGGCGCGGTGAGCGAGAATAGCCGGACGTGGGGCAGGACCGTCGAGACAAGTCGCACGATGCGGACGACCGGCTTCGCTAATTCAAACTCGCCGGGACTCGCGCTTGCTGCCCCGAAGCCACGACGCGATCCCACGCATTCCAATACAATCCGGTTACACGCCAACAACACGCCAACCCTATCTCCAGGTCACGCAACGTGCCTGAGGAGAAAGTTCGCCATGCTCACAGCCAAACGTCTCGGGGCCATCGGCGCCGTAGCCGCGCTTGCGGCGCTCAGCGTGGCGGCCATGCCCGGCCAGGCGCACGCCTGGTGGCGCGGAGGTGGCATCGGCATTGGCCTATGGGTGCCGCCGGTGGTGATCGCACCCCCGGCCGTCTATGCCCCACCGCCGGTTTATTACGCACCGCCGCCGGCGGCCTACTACGCGCCGCCGCCCCAGCGCGCCTGGGTGCCTCCCCACTGGCAGGGCGGCTACTGGGTTCCCGGTCACTGGGTCTGACCGCGGCACCTGACCAGCCACCGCCAATCGACCAGCGGGAAGATTGACGGGCGGCCCGCACAGGTTCACCGCTCGTCCATGCTCCGCTTCGCTGAATCCCTGCTCGACCCGACGGCCCGCCCGCCGGAGGAACCCCCGGCCCCCGAGTCACACCCCGGGGCGAGTTCCGGGCTGTGGCGCTTCTATTGGCACTTCATCCGCCAGGAGCGTTGGCTCGCCGTCGCGCTGTTCATCTGCGGCGGCCTGATCGCCATGCTGGACACGGCGGTCCCGGCCTTCATCGGCCGCACCGTCTCGCTCGTGTCCACCCACACTCCGGCCACGCTGCTGCCCGACACCTGGAAGCAGTTCGCCTTCATGGCCGCCGTGCTGCTGCTGGTCCGCCCTGCGGTGTTCCTCGGCTACGTGGTGCTGATCAACCAGATCGTGAATCCGGGCCTGTCGAACATGATCCGCTGGCAGAACCACTGGCACGTGGTGCGGCAAAGCTGGACGTTCTTCCAGAACGACTTCGCCGGGCGCATCGCCAACCGAGTCATGCAGACCGGGCCAGCGTTGCGCGAGAGCCTGGTGATGACGTTCGATGCCGGCTGGTACATCCTGGTCTACGGCAGCAGCGCGTTGGCGCTGCTATGCTCCATCGACTGGCGGCTGACACCGCCGATCCTGCTGTGGTTCGCCGGCTATGCGGTCATGCTGCGCTTCGTCGTGCCGCGGATGCGCGAACGTTCCCGCCGCGCGTCGGAGATGCGGTCGAACCTCACCGGCCGCGTGGTGGACAGCTACACCAACATCCTGACGGTCAAGCTGTTCGCCCGCGCGCATGATGAGGACGCCTGGGTGCGCGACGCGATCGACGACCACACCGCCGCCTTTCGCGACCAGACGCGGATGATCAGCGGCTACACCATGATCCTGGCAGTGATGAACGCCTCGCTGATCGTCACCATGGCCGGCATCGCCATCTGGCAATGGACCGCCGGCCGCATCGCGGTGGGGGCGGTAGCGACCGCGATGCCGCTGGCCTGGCAACTTACCAACATCGCCGGCTGGGTGGCGCGCAACGTCACCGCGGTGTTCGAGAATATCGGCACGGTGCAAGACGGCATGCGCTCGATCGCGGTGCAACGGCAGATGCCCGACGCGCCGGATGCCGTGGACCTGCGTGTCGCCGGGGGAGAAATCCGTTTCGACCACGTGCATTTCGACTACGGCCGGCTGCGCGTTCCCGATCGTGACGCCGCCCGTCTGGCGGTGCTGCACGGCATCGACCTAGCAATCGCGTCTGGCGAGCGCGTCGGGCTGGTGGGGCCGTCCGGCGCCGGCAAGTCCACACTGGTGAACCTGCTGCTGCATTTCTACAATCCGGAACGCGGCCGCATCCTGATCGACGGCCAGGATATCGCGGGCGTGACGCAGGAGAGCCTGCGCGCGCAGATCGCCATGGTGACGCAGGACACCTCACTGCTGCATCGGTCCATTCGCGACAACATCCGCTACGGCCAGCCGGACGCCACCGAGGCGATGATCGTCGATGCGGCGCGGCGGGCGGAGGCGGAGGAGTTCATCCTCGGCCTGGAGGATTGGCACGGGCGCACCGGATACGACGCGCATGTCGGCGAGCGCGGGGTGAAACTGTCGGGCGGGCAGCGGCAACGTGTGGCGCTGGCGCGGGTGATCCTGAAGGATGCGCCGATTCTGGTGCTGGACGAGGCCACCTCGGCGCTGGATTCGGAAGTCGAGGCGGCGATCCAGGGTCAGCTCGATACCTTGATGCAAGGCCGCACCGTGATCGCCATCGCGCATCGGCTGTCCACCATCGCGCGCATGGACCGGCTGGTGGTGCTGGATCGCGGGCGCATCGTCGAGACCGGCAGCCACCGCGAGCTGCTGGCCGCCGGCGGCACCTACGCGCGGCTGTGGCACCGGCAGTCGGGAGGGTTCCTGCCGGCGGCGATGGCCGACGCGAAGTAGGGCGAAAAGCGGCGCGTAGGCCGCAGCGATTCGGCAGTGCGATGCTCCAGGCTGATCCCACGACGCTGCGGTCGTGAGCCACCATTCCACATGATCTTGCCGAGCCGGGACTTTGTCGGCATCGACCGGCCGTGCCACGCTGGGGCCCAACTTTCGGGAAGAAAACGAAATGGACACGCAGCAGTGTGCGCAGGCCGCGGCGCTGTTGGTGCAGGCGCGACGGTCGATGCAGCCGGTCGCCGGTCTGCCGGAAACGTGCCGCCCGGCCAGCGTGACCGACGCGCATGAGATCCAGGATGCGACGACGGCGGCGCTTGGCAAGGCGGTCGGTGCCTTCAAGGCCATGGCGCCGGCCGAGGGCGAGCCGACTCGTGGCGTGATCTATGATGGCACGATCCATCCGACGCTGGCGCGCATGCGGGCGGCAGAGGTGCCGGCGTGCGGCGTGGAAGGCGAGGTGGCCTTCATATTCCGCCGCGACCTGCCGCCTCGTGCACAACCCTATACGCGCGACGAGGTGTCCGCCGCGGTCGATGCGCTGGCGGCGATCGAGGTCGTGCACAGCCGTTACGCCGACCGCAACGCGGTGTCGAACCTCGAGAACCTCGCCGATTCCATCAGCAACGGCGGGTTCGTTCACGCCCCGCCGGTGACCGATTGGCGGGGACTGCCGCTTGGCAAGCTGCGCGTGCGGCTGACGCTGAACGGCGAAACCGTGTTGGAGAAGGAGGGCGGGCACCCGACCGGCGATCCGCTCGGCGTCGCGGTGGCGCTGGTGAATATGATGCGGGAGCAAAATGGGGTGCGCGCCGGCCAATTCGTTACGTGCGGGTCGTGGACTGGTCTGCGCTTCCTGAAGCCCGGCGATACGTGCAGCGTGTGGTTCGAGGGCTTGGGCACGGCCGAAGTGACATTCACCGATTGAGGGGGAAGGCCATGGCGGAACCCGACGTTTTTCGCGGCAACAGCTATCGCGACCAGCCTGCGCTGAAGCGCTGGATCCGGCGGGTGCGGCGCGAGCAGGCGCTGGAGCCGGATCTACCTATTCTCGATCCGCATCATCTCGACAAGTGAAATTTCTGCCTGAGAGCGGCGAGAGAGCAGGAATCCAAACTTGATTTGGCGAACACCTCTTATTGTCGTGGCCCGTACCGCTGCTGCCATTTACGGCGGCATCGTCGTAAACGACTATGATTTTAGGAAGCTTGCCACCGCGCCTCCGCGCCCGAAGGGGGTCCCACCCGAGGTCGTTTGGGACGGTGGAATGAAGGGCGGCAGCTTTATCCTCTGCGATATTCACCCCAGAGAGAAGGTCAATCATTGCATAATCTATCACGCTTCTAGCGGTATAATCTGGTCCCAAAGCGACTTCCGCTTGATGCCGGGCGATAAGGCGGCCCGAGCTAATACAATGGGAGATCCCCCGGCTCTGCCGGGGAGGCAGTGGAAGTTTGACATTTCCGGGGGTAGGCCCGGGCGA
>Ga0209415_10003678_pt1 | contig 28541 bp, 25 predicted proteins | sample PeaSoiSIISIP2007_FD_187696 | JGI IMG/M metagenome (GOLD analysis project Ga0209415, IMG submission 187696) | Peat soil microbial communities from Weissenstadt, Germany - SII-SIP-2007 (SPAdes) (version 2) | ecosystem: Environmental > Terrestrial > Soil > Wetlands > Peat | place: Germany... | reverse complement strand
GCGCCGGCTCTGCCGATGGCTCCCGTGCGAAGCAGACCTCGGCGCGCGCCGCACCGAAGGTGACCGAGCGCATCCCGGCCGGGATGCGCTCGGTCACCTTCGGCTCATCGGCGGGCGCAACCGCGATGCGCGCGCCGCGAAACAGCGCGGTCTCCTCATCGGCGATCTCCTCGATCGTGCCCAGGCCCTGGCTGTGCTCGATATCGACGTTCAGCACCAGCGCGACGTCGGGGCTCAGAATGCGCGCGAGTTGTGGCACCTCGCCGCGCCGGTTCGTGCCGCATTCGATCACGGCGCTGCGATGCTCTCTGGTGAGCATGAAGAGCGTCATCGGTACGCCGATCAGGTTGTTGAGGTTGCCGGGAGTTTTGAGCGTCGAACCGAAGCGCGCCGCCGCCAGCGCAGCTGTCAGTTCTTTGGTCGTGGTCTTGCCGTTCGCTCCGCCGATTGCGATCACTCGCAGGTCGCTGCTCGCGCGGATACGAGCGAGGTGATACTTCGCTAGCGCGCCCAATGCTCGCAGCGTGTCTTCAACCTCGATGCAGCCGATGCGCGCGTCGCGCCGGCCCGCTTCCACAATTGCCGCTGCTGCGCCGTGCTCGGCGGCGGCGCCGAGATACTGATGGCCGTCGAAGCGCGCCCCGCGCAACGCGACGAACAGCGTGCCCGCGCGGACCATCCGGGAGTCGGTGGTGATGCCGCTGACCAGCGCGTCCGGCGAGCCGCTCAAGATTCCGCCCGTCGCGGCGGCGATTTCGCCGAGCGTGAAGCTGCATGAATTTGACGGAATCGGTGTCGCCATCGCCGCGCCCAAACGGTTCACCATGATTACGCCCGTTTGAGGCTGGCTTGACAACCGCCCGATAGCATAGAAGCCTCGTTCAATCGTAAGCTTGAAACGGAGGCCGGTAAGTCCGATGGCGGAGTCTCCTCTGGTCGGCATCGTGATGGGCAGCAAGAGTGACTGGGAGCAGATGGGAGCGGCGGCCGAGGTCCTGAACGAACTTAAAGTTCCACATGAAGTCAGGATTCTCTCTGCCCATCGCACGCCCGATGCGACCCAGGCCTGGGCTGAAAGCGCCCGTTCGCGCGGGATCGAGGTGATTATCGCCGGCGCTGGCGGCGCGGCGCATCTGGCTGGCGTGATCGCCGCAAAGACCCTGCTGCCGGTCGTCGCCGTTCCAATTCAGACCGCCGCGCTCGGCGGGATGGACTCGCTGCTCTCGACCGTTCAGATGCCGCGCGGGGTGCCCGTCGCTACCATGGCGATCGGCAAGGCCGGGGCGGCCAACGCCGCGCTGTTCGCGATCCAGATCATGGCGCTCAGCCGGCCGGAACTGGCGGCGAAGCTCGGCGAATGGCGGGCGGCGCGCGCGCAGGAACTACTGCAACAGAAAATCCGGTGAATTTCATCCCGCACACTGCATGCCGGCCGCGCTTATCGATCGCACCGGCGCTATCGATTGCGATCCTGCTGATGACGGCCTGCGTGGTTGGCGCCGCCCAGCTCAAGACGCTGGGCCGGCTTTCCATCCCGCGCGGCACGCCGGTTATCGCGATCTGCACCGATTCCGTGATGCAGACCGTGCTCACTGAGGATTTCAAGGTTGCCCGGCGTGGCGGAAATGCTTCGGCCTTGCCCGTCACGATTACCGTCACGATGCATCAGCAGGTGATGCAGCCGGGGGTCTCGGCGCAGGACGTCGCGCCGGGCGACCCGGTGGCGGCCAACCTGCTCGAGGATCTGGGCGTTGCGCCGATGCCGCTCGGCGATACCGGCGATCAGCCGAGCGATCCGTATGAGGCCGTCGCGCGCATGGAAGCGACTCGCCCCGAAGACTCGATGACGCAGGCGATGCGTCAAGAGGTGGCGCGCAGGAACGCGATGACCCGGCCAGGCGGGCAGCTCTTTGGCAATGAAGATGCGGCCAAGCAGTATCCGACCGCCATCGTGGCGCGCGTCACCACCAGCGCGCACGAAGGATCGCTTACCGTCGCCGCGCTGCTGGGTCCCGGAGAAAACGTCCGCGACGCGAAAGAGCTGATCGCGGAAGAGATCGCCAACTCCATCTTAAATTGATAGGTGGGTCCGCGCTGCCGGCCCGCGCCGTGATTACGGCCCGGCGGCCGGTGCGGGTTGCTGATCGCCGGCCGGCTTCTGAGTAATCGATTCTCCCGACGCTGGTGCGCCGGTGCGCGCCGACGCGCCCGATTCCGCGGGAGCAGCTAGCGCTGGTGCGCCGGGTTTCTCGCCGATAGCGGCGCCGCGCGGCGTCTCAACCGTCGCGGCGGGCTCAGGCCGGAAGAGCCCCAGGAGCCGATGACTCCCCAGGTAGAAGCCCGCGGCTGCGATCGCGAGCGTGATGACGGCCGTGGCCCAGACCCAGGGCCGCCGGTGACCGCGGCGGCGGTCGACGATCGGCTGGGACATTTTGACCACGTTGGTTTCCGCGCGTTGCACTTCGCGTACGAAGCGAATCGCGATCTCTTCCGAATCGAGGCCGAGGAACCCGGCGTAGCGCCGGATAAAAGGCAGCACGTAGAGCTGGTCGGAGATCAAGGTGTAGTTGTCGCTTTCGATCATCACGATGTAGTGCGCGGGGATGCGGGTCTCTTTGACGGCCTCCTCGCGCGTCACGCCGCGCCGCTCGCGGGCCGCCGTGAGAAAAGCGCCCAGGCTTGGTTTCTCGGGGTTCTCAGCCGCAGCAGTTGGCGCTGCACCGCCGCTGCGGCTTCCTGCGCCCGGGCCCGTGGGCGGTTGCTTGCCTGCTTCGCTCATCGATTCGTCGCCCGGCCGGCTACCGTGTGGCCGGCCGCTCCCTCCCGAGTTGCGTCCGCGCGGCTCCAACGTAGGCCGCAGGAGGCCGACCGGCGAGCGATCCGGCTCGCGCGCCGTCGGCGATTGCATCCTTCCAGTTATGCTCCGAAAAAGCGACGAGGCCTAAATAGTCCCAGGCGGCGGAATAATTGGGATCGTAGCCCACCGCGCGTTCGAGATCGCCGCGGGCGGCGCTGATCTGATGGCTGTAGTAGAACTTCGCGCCGCGATTGGTGTAGACCGCCGCGGCCAGCGTCTTGACCTCGGGACTGTCGGGATTTTGCGCCACCGCGAGCTGGACTTCATCGGCGGCATCGTTGAGGCGGCTTTCCTGGAGCGCCGAGCGCGCCAGATTCTCATGGCTTGCGCAGCCCGCGATGAGCGCGGCGAGCGCCGCTATCGATGCCAACCTTCGAAAGGCCACGCGATCACCCGATGCAAACTTATTTGCCGCGTCATCGCAAACCAAGCCCGCCCCCGCCCGCCATCCCGGAGATCGCCGCGGCTTCCCTGCAATCGAAATGTGGCGCAGGTCCCGTAGCGGCGCGATTCGACAGGGCGAGCTTCTTGCCCTCGCAGCCGAGCAAAGAGATCGCTCGCAGGCTGGCGGAAACTTCGGCGAAGTCGCGAACATTCACGATCGCGACCACGCACCCTGGCGATCTCCAGAGTCGTTTCAGTTCGGTCAGATCGGCTATGAAGCTGGCCGCCGCCTCGGGGTCGCCGCTGAACGGCGCAAGCTCACCGCGGTAATCGACGATCGCCTCGCGCTGGCCGGTATAGAAGGGCAGCGACTGGACGAAGTGTCGATACGAAACCAGCCGGCATCCCGAGCGCAGCGCGGGCGTAATCACCCGCGCGAGGCGGCGATAGCTGTAGAGCGCTGAACTATCGCGGCGCAGCTTCATTCCAGCCGCACAAAAGCAGAGCACGCCGATCGCGATGCTCGCCAGGGCGATGGTCCGGCTGCGGCGCGCAGTGACGAACGGTCCGATCGCGATCACGACGAACGCCGCCGCGATAATCGCGCCGTCCGCAATGACATCGCGCTCGATCCGGGCCGCGAAAATCCACAGCGCCGCAGCGATCGCAGAGCCGAGCGCCAGGTTCAGCGCCGCGAACCAGCCGAGGAAGCGGCGCGATGCCCCGTCGCGCGCAAAGCGCGCCATGGCGAGGCCCGCGATGATCGCGATCGGCGGCAATCCCGGAAGGATGTAGGATCCGAGCTTCGAGCGCGGAATCGAGAAGAATACCAGCACGATCAGGAACCACAGGCCCAAGAACGCCAGCGGATCATCGCTTCGAGCGCTCTGCGCTTGGCGATGCCGCCAAAGATCGGTTGCGCCCGCCGCGGCGAAGTAGAGCCACGGCCAGGTGCCGGCGGCGGCGACCGCGACCAGAAAATACGGACCCCATCCATGCTCAGAGCTTTCGAAGTAGCGCGCGACGTGTTCGTGAAAGAAGAAAAATCTTAGAAAGCCCGGATTGCGCGAGGCGGCGAGCGCGAACCATGGGATGACGATCGCACCATAGACGGCTACCGCGGCGAGCCATGGAAATCGCACGATTTCGCCGGCCCGTCGCTCGATGAGCATGAAGCCGAGCGTGATTGCGCCGGCCAGCACGATCGCGACCGGCCCCTTGGCGAGCGTGCCCATCGCAAGCATCACGGCCGCGATGATCAGCAGGCAACGGCTCCGCCCCGATCGCGGATCGGCCGCCGTAAGCGCCAGGTAGATCAGCCCGAGCGCGGCGGTCATGAAAAACGCCAGCGCCGGATCGAGGGTCGCGAAGCCGGCGAAGCCGAAGAACAGCGGGCTCAACCCCAGCGCCATCGCCGCGAGCATGCCGGCCGCCGCGCCGAACATGGCCTCCGCGATCGCCTCGGTTGCCGCGACCTGGCCGATACTGAAGAGCGCCGCCTGCAGCCTCACCGCGAATTCATTCGGACCGAAAACCCGGATCGCCGCGGCCGTCATCCAATAGACCAGCGGAGGTTTTTCGAAGTAGCGTACCCAGTCATCGCGCGGCGTAACGTAATCCCGGTTGATCGCCATCTCGCGGGCGATCTCGGCGTAGCGCCCCTCGTCGGGCTCGAGCAACGCCGGCCCGCCCAGCGTTGGAAGGTAGAGGACCGCCGCCAGGATCGCGCACAGCGCGGCGCGCGCTATTCGCATCGATGAAGGCTTGGCTGCAGGCCCGATTGCGGGCGATGAAACCGAGGCTGACAATCCCAAGCAAAATAGACGCTCGCGCGAGACTCCGAAAGGCCGGTCCTGAACGACCGCCCGGCGTGCCTTTAACTTGCGAAGCGCGTTTGTCAAAATGCGGGGGCATCTGATGGAGGACGGCAGCGGCCGTCGACAGACTCTGAGCTTGCCGGGCAAAATATCGCCAATCCGGACCAGTAGCGCCGCGTCGGAAGCGGTCTCGATCGTCATCCCGGTCTACAACGAAGCCGCCAACCTGCCGGCTCTGTGGCGGCGGTTGAAGCCGGTGCTCGATGGATGCGGCCGCGCCTACGAGGTGGTCTTTATCGATGACGGCTCGGCCGACAATTCGCTGGCGATCTTGCGCGAGCTTGCGGGCCAGGACGATCGCGTGAGGGTGGTCGAGCTGGCGCGCAACTTCGGGCAGCACGCCGCGATCCTAGCCGGCTTTCGGAACTCGCGCGGCGAAGTCGTGATCACGCTCGATGCCGACCTGCAGAACCCGCCCGAGGAGATTCCCCGCCTGCTGGCCGCGATCGATGAGGGCAACGACGTGGTCGGCGGATGGCGAGAAGAACGCCACGACCAGACGCTGCGCAAACTCGCCTCGCGGATGCATAACCATCTGACCTCGGCGATGGTCGGCGTGCCGATGCATGACTATGGCTGCATGCTGCGCGCCTATCGCCGTCATATCGTCGACACGGTGGTCGAATGCGATGAGAAGGCGGCGTTCGTTCCGGCGCTCGCGAATTCCTTCGCCAAGCGCGTCGCCGAAATTCCCGTCGGCCACGAGCAGCGGACCAGCGGGAAATCGCACTACAATCTACTCAGCCTCGCGAAGCTCAGCCTCAACCTGATCACCGGCTTTTCGATGCTGCCGATACAGCTCGTCGGCCTCTTCGGCGTCGTCGTCTTCGTGTTCGACTTCGCGCTGGTGATGCTGCTGCTCGGCCATCGCCTGATCTACGGGCCGCAGCAGGAAGGCGCGATGTGGGTGTTGTTCGCGGCGGCGTTCGCTTTGTTCGGGGCGCTGTTCCTGGCGGTCGCCCTGGTCGCCGAGTACGTCGGGCGCATCTACCAGGAAGTCAGGCGACGGCCGAACTACATCGTGCGCGCAGTGCATGATGCTGGCTCTGAGCAGCGCGATCCTACGCTCCGCCAGTGACGGTTCCGGAAATTTCAGGCGGCGGACCGGGCGCGCCGGCGGCGGCGCGCTGCGTGCTCTTCGCCTACCATCAGATGGGTCACGACTGCATGGCCGCGCTGCTTGCGATGGGCGCGCCGATCGCCGCGCTGTTCACTCATCAGGATAGTCCGGGCGAAGAGATCTGGTGGGATTCGTGCCAGGCGCTGGCGCACCGCAATTCGATTCCCGTGCATACGCCCAAAAAGCTCGACCGCGAATGGATCGACCGCATCGCGGCACTGCGTCCCGCAGTTATCTATTCATTTTTCTATCGTCACCTGATTCCCAACACGATCCTGCGGCTGGCCCCGCGCGGCGCTTATAATCTGCACGGGTCGCTGCTGCCGAAATATCGCGGCCGCGCGCCGGTCAACTGGATGATCGCGAACGGCGAGCGCGAGGCCGGCGTCACGTTGCATCACATGGTCGCGCGCGCCGACGCCGGCGACATCGTGGGACAGCGCGCAACCGCGATCGCCGAAGACGACACGGCCCTGACGCTTTATCGCAAGCTGGTGCCGCTCGGCGTCGATCTGATCCGCGAATTTCATCCGCAGATCGTCGCCGGCCGCGCCCCGCGCCGTCCGCAGGATCTATCGCTCGGCAGCTACTACGGGCGGCGCGGACCTGAGGACGGACGCATCGACTGGCGATGGCCCGCGCGCCGCATCGTCAACCTGGTGCGCGCCGTGACCCATCCTTACCCCGGCGCGTTCGGCTTTATCGCGAGCCGCAAGCTGTTAATCTGGCAGGCCGAGCTCGGCGCCGAATCCGATGTACACGGCGAGGCCGGCGAAGTGCTCGGGGTGGCCGAGGGCGGCATCGAAGTCGCGGCGGGCGCGGGCGTCGTGACGCTCAAACGAGTGCAGTTGGAGGGCGAGACCGAACGGCCGGCGAGCGAAGCGATCGCACCGGGTGCGGGGGCACGGCGCGTCCGACTCGAATAGACGGAGAATACATGCGGATATTGATTACCGGCGGCGCCGGCTTTCTCGGCTCCCACTTATCGGACGCGTTTATCGGGCGCGGCGACGAGGTCTTCGTGCTCGACACCGGATCGATCGCGAAGGTGCGCCATCTGCTGGGCCATACGCGCTTTCGCTACGTGCACGACTCGATCTTCAACCTCGAGCTGCTGGACAGCCTGATCGCGAAGACCGATCTCATCTATCACCTGGCGGCGGTGGTCGGCGTCGAGCATTACGTCGCCGACCCGTACGAGACGCTCAACGTCAACGTCAATGGCACACAGAACGTGCTCAAGGCCGCCTACAAGTACAACAAGCGCGTGATCTTCAGCTCGACCTCGGAAGTTTATGGACGCAATCCCAAGGTGCCGTGGCGCGAGGACGACGATCGGGTGCTTGGCGCCACCACCATCGATCGCTGGTGCTACTCGACGTCCAAGGCGGTGGGCGAACATTTCTGCTTCGCCTACCACAAGCTCGGTCTGCCGGTCACCGTGGTGCGCTACTTCAACGTCTACGGTCCGCGGCTCGACAAGGTCGACGTCGGCCGGCTGTTCACGATCTTCATTGGGCAGTTGATGCGCGGCGCGGACCTGACGGTGGTCGGCGACGGCTCGCAGACGCGATGCTTCACTTACGTAACCGACGCGATCGAGGCGACCGTACAGGCCGGTCTCAACCCAGCGGCCGACGGTCAGGCCATCAATATCGGCACCGATCGGGAGACGACCGTGCTGGAATTCGCCAAACTGATGATCGAACTGTTCGGGCCCAACCGGTCGCAGATCAAGTTCGTCAGCCAGGAAGCGATCTACGGATCAAGTTACGAGGATATTCCCCGCCGCGTGCCGGACAACACCAAGATGCGGACGCTGTTGGGCGTCACGCCGAAAATCGAACTGCGCGACGGGATCAAACTCGCGATGGACTGGTTCCGCAAGCAAACGCAGTCGTAGCCGTCCCCTCCGGAATCAACGATGTAAGGCGCGGGCGCGATGGAGATAGCGCTCAAGGTCGATGTCGACACGCATCGCGGGCTCGAAGAGGGTGTGCCGCGGATCGCGCGCATGCTGGAGCGCGAGGGCGTTACCGCGAGCTTCTATATCGCGATGGGTCCCGACAATTCGGGACGCGCGATCGTGCGCCTGCTCAAGAACCCGGGCTTCGCGCGCAAGATGGTGCGCACGCGGGCGGTCACGATGTACGGCTGGCGCACCGTGCTCTCCGGGACGCTGCTGCCGTCCCGTCCAATCGCGCTCGCGCTGCCCCAGGTCGTACGAGCGCTCAGCGACGCGGGCTTCGAAGTCGGGGTGCACGGCTACGATCACGTGCGCTGGCAGGACGAGATCGACACGCTCGGCGAAAGCGCGATTCGCGCCGAGCTCGAAGATGCGTTCGAGGCCGGTCGGGCGATTCTGCGTGCGCCAATCAAGGGATTCGCGGCGCCGGGGTGGCGGACCAATGCGGCCGCGCTGCGGCTGCTGGACGCGATGGGTCTCAGCTACCGCAGCGATACGCGCGGCGTCGCACCCTATCGATGCCTGGTCGGCGCCCAGACGCTCGCTACGCCCGAGATTCCCACCACCCTGCCGACGCTCGACGAGGTGATTAACCGGCCCGGCCTCGGCGACTCGGTATCGGTCGTGCGTTTTTATCTCGAACGCGTGCGGCCCGACGCGCTGAACGTCCATACCGTGCACGCCGAGACCGAGGGGATGGGACAGCTCGAAATCTTCGCTGCGCTGATTCGCGCGCTCAAGGAGCGCGGCGCCGCTTTCGTGCAGGTCGCGGAGATCGCCGCGCGGCTCGATCGCGATGGGTTGTCCCGATGCCCGGTGATTCGCACCACGCTTGACGGCCGCGCCGGCTGGGTTTCGGCGCAGGGTCCGATCGCCGACTGACGCGCGCCGCCGTGCTAGCCTGACGACGAGTTCCATTGGGCTCTCGATCATGACGGCAGGCGATTTTTTCGTGGCGGATCCTCGCGAGCTCGGCTTCGATCCCGCAAAGCTCGAAGCGCTGTTCGAGCGCGGCCAGCGCGAAGTTCGCGACCGGCTGTTGCCATCCACGCAACTTGCGATCGCGCGCCGCGGCCGCATCGCCGCGATGCGTACCTGGGGCGCGGCGGTTCAGGGCGGGGAGGAGCGGCCGGCAACCAACACAACCCTCTATCCGGTCTTCTCATGCACCAAGGCGATCGTAGCCGCCGCGATCTGGATTCTGATCGGCGAGCGCAAGCTCGACGCCGCCGAGCGCGTCGCGGCGATCATCGAAGGATTCGGCGCCAACGGCAAGGATTTGGTCACGGTCGAGCAGCTTCTGATGCATACCTGCGGATTTCCGACCGCGCCGATGCCGGCCGCGGAATGGCCCGATCGGTCGAGGCGGCTCGAGCGCTTCGCCTCGTGGCGGCTCGATTGGCCGCCGGGTAGCCGCTTCGTCTACCATCCGACCGCGAGCTTCTGGGCGCTGGCGGAGATTATCGAGCAGCGCGGTAGCGAGGATTTCAGGACTTTCATCCGCAGTCGCATCGCACGCCCGCTGGGTCTTGCCGACCTCAACCTCGGCCTCGATCGCGATCAGGATGCGCGCGTCGCCGATCTCGTCCTGGCCGGGGAGCCGCCGCCGGCCGAAGAACTCGAACGGATGGGCCTGCCGTCGGCCGCCGAGTCCTCGGCGGCCGAGCAGGCGCTGCTCGGCATCAATCAGCCGGCGATTCGCGAGATCGGAATTCCGGGCGGTGGCGGCTTGATGACGGCGGGCGACCTCGCGATGTTCTACCAGGCGCTGCTGGGCCATCTTGACGGATCGCGCGACGCCGGCATCTGGGGCCGCGAGACGCTCGCCGAGGCATTGCGCGTGCGCTCGGGCGAGCTTAGCGACCCGATGCTCGGGATTCGTGTCAACCGGGCGCTGGGCGTGGTCATTGCCGGCGACGACGGGCGCGCGATCTATCGCGGCTTCGGCGCCGGCAACTCAGCACAGAGCTTCGGGCATGGCGGCGCGGGCGGTCAGATCGGATGGGCGGACCCGGCCAGCGGAATTTCGTTCGCCTATTGCACCAACGGCATCGATCGAGATTTCATCCGCCATTGGCGGCGCGGCGCCGAACTCTCGAGCCTTGCTGCCGCGAGCTTAAGCGGCGCGGTTTAGCTTCAACTGAGAAACGGGTTTTCCAAAACGATAATCGCCTCGCGCCCGGCGCCCACGCCCACCATCGCGAGCTTGGCCCCGCCGAGCTCGGTGATCCGATCGAGGTAGCGGCGCGCGTTCCCCGGAAGATCGGCGAGCGAGCGCGCTGCGCTGATATCCTGCTCCCAGCCGGGAAGCTCCTCGTAGAGTGGACGGACCTTTTCGAGCGCCACGCGCCCGGCCGGCATTTCGTCGTAACGCCGGCCGCCAATCTGATAGGCGTAGCAGATGCGCAGCGGGTTCACCCCCGTAAGCACATCGAGCTTGGTGAGCGCGAGGCCCCACATCCCATTAAGCCGCGCGGCGTAGCGCGCCAGCACCGCGTCGTACCATCCGATCCGCCGCGGACGCCCGGTAGCGCTCCCGAACTCGCCGCCCTTCTCGCGCAGGCGATCGCCGAGCGCACCCTTGATCTCGGTTGGGAACGGACCGCCGCCGACGCGCGTGGCGTAGGCCTTGGCGATGCCGAGCACCGCGTCGAGCCGGCCCGGCGGCAGACCGCCACCCGAGAACACCGCGCTCGCCACACAGTTCGATGAGGTGACGAACGGGTAAGTGCCGTGATCGATGTCGAGCATCGTGCCGTGCGCGCCCTCGAACAGGACGCGCCGCCCGCTTCCGACCGCGTGGGCGATGAACCCGGCGGTATCGGCGATATACGGTGCGAGCCGCCGGCGCATCGGCGCAATCTGCGCCATCAGGCTCTTCCCGTCGACCGGCTTGGTCTTGAGCACGTTCTTCAGGTAGAGATTTTTTTCCTTCAGGTTGTATTCGAGCCGGGTACGGAAGGCGGCGGGCTTGGTCAGATCCGCGAAGCGCAGCCCCGAGCGCGCCATCTTGTCCTCATATGCAGGGCCGATTCCGAAGCCGGTCGTCCCGACCTTGCGCGTACCCAGCCGCTGCTCGCGCGCGCGATCGATCATGCGATGGTACGGCATCACCAGATGTGCGTCGCAGCTGATCTTCAGGCGCGCCGGGTCCAGAGGATGCGAGTGTGCCCGCAGCCGGTCAATCTCCTCGATCAGCGCGAACGGGTCGACCACCATCCCGTTGCCGATCACGCAGACCTTGCCCGGATGCAACGCGCCCGCGGGAATCATCCGCAGGATGAACTTCTCGCCGTTGACCACCAGCGTATGGGCCGCGTTATTGCCACCCTGGAAGCGCACCACCAGGTCGGCGTCCGCGGCCAGCAGGTCGACAATTTTTCCCTTGCCTTCATCGCCCCACTGCGTGCCGATCACCGCGACTGTCTGCATGGCTGCTCGATTTCGATTTTCCACCGTCTCGCAAACCGGAACTTCAGCGCGGCGTTCGCGGAAAAAATCTCCCCTCGGCGTGACGGTTCAGAACTTGATGAACTCGGCGGAGGTTATCGCGGGAATCGTCTTGAGCCGCTCCAGGACTTCGCCGGATACGGGTTCATCGACCTCGACCAGGCTGAGCGCCAGTCCGCCCACGCGATCGCGTCCGAGCTCCAGCCCCCCGATATTGATGTTCGATTGCCCGAGCATCGTGCCGATCGCGCCCACCACGCCCGGCACGTCGCGATTGTGCAGCATCAGGAAGTAACCCTGCGGGACCGCCTCGACGCGGTAGCCGTCGATGCGGATGATCCGCAGCGCGCGATTGCCGAACACCGCGCCTGCTACTTCGTGGCTGCCGGCCGGAGTCGCGACCGCGACCGTGAGCGTGTTGATGTAGTCGGTCGCCTCGCGCGAACGAGTCTCGGTCACTCGGATGCCGCGTTCGCGCGCGATGTACGGCGCGTTGACGTAGTTGAGCGGCTGATCCAGGAAGCGGCTCAGCAAACCCTTGAGCACCGCCGCGGTCACCTGCTCGGCCTTGAGGCTGGCCGCCTCGCCGCCCAGCGCGACCGTAACCTGCTTGGGGGCCTCGTTGATGATCTGGCCCAGGAACTCGCCGAGCTTCTGACCAAGCTGCAGATGAGGCTCGAGCGTCTCGAGCTCCTGCGGCGAGAGCGCCGGGATATTGACGGCGTGCTGGATGGTCCCTTCGAGCAGAAAATTTATCACCTGTTGCACGATATCGACCGCGACCTGTACCTGCGCCTCATCGGTCGCAGCGCCGAGATGCGGGGTCGCGATCACAGCATCGAGCTTGAGCAACGGATGGTCGGGCGGCGGCGGTTCCTGCACGAAGACGTCGAGCGCGGCGCCGGCGACCGTCCCGGCGGCGATCGCCTCGGCCAGCGCCTGCTCGTCGACGATTCCGCCGCGCGCGCAATTGATCACGCGCACGCCCTTTTTCATCATGGCGAAGGCCGCGCGCCCGACGATCCCGCGGGTATCGTCGGTCAGCGGCGTATGGACCGTGATGAAGTCGGAGCGTTTGAACAGCTCGTCGAGCGTCACCAGATCGACGCCGAGACGCGCTGCCGCTTCGGCGGTCAGGATCGGATCGAAGCCGATCACCTTCATCTTCAGGCCGAGCGCGCGTTCGGCTACGATGCGGCCGATATTGCCAAGTCCGATCACGCCGAGGGTCTTGTTGCTCACCTCGGTGCCGATGAATTTGCCGCGTTCCCAGCGTCCGGCCTTGAGCGAGGCGTTGGCGGCCGGGATGTGTCGCGTCAGCGCCATCATCATCGCGATCGCATGCTCGGCGGTGGTGACGCTGTTGCCCTGCGGACTGTTCATCACAACGATGCCGCGGCGCGTGGCGGCATCGAGATCGACGTTGTCGACGCCGACGCCGGCGCGCCCGATGACCTTGAGCGCGTCGGCGGCCTCGACGATCTCGCGCGTGACCTTGGTGCCGCTGCGGATGATGAGTCCGTCGTAACGCCCGATGATCCGCGCGAGCTCGGCGGCCTTGAGCCCGGTCTGTACGTCGAGCTCGATGCGGCTGGAGCGCCGCAGGATTTCGATTCCCTGCTCGGCCAGCGAATCGCTGACCAGGACCCGGAAGTTCGCGGCCATCGGCCTACGCGCCCCGTTCGATGCGGCGCTGCACGGCCACCAGGCCGGCGCCCGAATCGAAGTCAAGGTAGCCCGCCTCGCGCAGCGCCATTTCCAACGCGCCCACCGCCACCAGCATGTCGAACGGGCTCACGTAGCCCATGTGACCGATACGGACCAGCTTGCCCTTCATCTGGTCCTGTCCGCCCTGGACCGACACGCCGAGCGCGTCGCGCATATGGCGCACGACTTTGCCGCCGTCGAGTCCGGGCGGCGTAAGGATTCCGGTCACGCCCGGAGCGGGATTGTCGGGCGCGATTAGTCCCAGCCCCAGCGCCGGCGCCGCAGCGCGCGCTGCCTCGGCCATCAGGCGATGGCGGCCGAAGACCTGGGGCAGGCCTTCGGCGTGGATCATCTCCAATGACTTGTTGAGCCCGAACACCAGCGAGACCGCCGGCGTCCAGGCAGTCGTATGATCGTCGCGCTGGAGCCGGAGTTCGCGCGGCAGGTCGAAATAAAAGCGCGGCGTCTTGACCTCTTTCGCGCGCGCCAGCGCCCGCTCCGAGAGCGCGATCATCGCAAGCCCGGGCGGCAGCATCAGCGCCTTCTGGCTGCCGGTAACGAGCGCATCGACACCCCATTCGTCCATCTTCTGCTCGAAGACCCCGACCGAGGTGATCCCGTCGACCACCAGCATCACCTCGCGCCCGCGCGTCAGCTCGGCAATCTGCGGCACCGGATGGACTGCGCAGGTCGAGGTCTCGCTGGCCTGGACGAAGACCGCGCGCGTCTCCGGATTGGCTCGGAGCGCCGCCTCGATTTGATCAGGGCGCACCGCGCGGCCCCATTCGACCTTGATCTCGTGGCCCGCCATGCCATGCGCGCTCAGGATGCGGCCCCAGCGCTCGCCGAACTTGCCGCCGTCGACGAAGATCGCATGCTCGCCGGGCTTGAGCAGATTCGTAACCGCGGCTTCCATGGCGCCGCTGCCGCTGGCGGCCAGCAGGATCACCTCCTGCCGCGTGCCCATCAACGGCTTCATCCGTTCGCGCGCCTGATCGAGCGCGGCGCTGAACTCGGGCGTGCGATGATGAATAATCGGGCGCGCCATCTCGAGCAGCACTTCGGGCGGGACCGGCGCCGGCCCGGGGGTGAAAAGATATTTTTTGATTGGCGGCACGGCTTATGTGGGCATCGGCCAACTGCGCCGGGGAACTCCAAAAAAAAGCCTGGTGCCCCCGTATTCGGAGCGCCAGACCCCAAGTCTTCCAAGCCCCAGCAAAGGTCGCCTGCGTATTTTGATTACCGGCGCCGCGAAGCACTGTCAAGGCGGTCTCGCAGACGGTCGAATGGCGATTGAAAAACCGCTAAGCCAGTTGTTAAACATGATCGGCCGGGCAAATGGGACTTGAGTACGAACTTCGCAACGGCGCGCTGATCTGGATCAGAAATCCGCACACCGGCGTGATTTCCTACGTCGTCGACGTGCGCGGCAAAAGCTTCGCCTTCACGCTTGGCGAGCGCCATATGCCGCACAGCGGACCGCCGATGACGCCGGACGCGATTCTTCACGCCACCCGCGACTGTCCGTTCTGCCCCGGCAACGAGGCTGCCACCACCAGCGAGCTGTTCCGCCTGACGCCTGACGAGATTCCCGGCTGGAACGGGAGCGCGGCGAACACCTCCTGGGTGATTCGGATCGTGAACAATCTTTTCCCGCGCATCCCGGACCAGCTTACAGGCGGGCAAAACGAGTCGTATATCGTGATCGAGGACCCGCGGCATTTTGTCGCGTCCCCGGGCACGCCGAGCGATCTGATGTACACCGGGGCGCTCGGCGAGGAGCATTTCTTTCAACTGCTGAGCGCCGACGCGCGCGTCATCCGGCGCGCCTTCGAAAATCCCGCGGTCCGCTCGGTGGTCATCCGCAAGAACCAGGGACGCGAATCGGGCGCCTCCCAGCCGCATCTGCATCAACAGATCATCGGCGCGCCGTCCGCGCTGCCGGCGCTGGCGGCCGAGGCGCGCACCGAGCGCGAGCATCCGGAATGCTGGCGCGAGCTGGTCGAACTGGCTGAGCGGCTCGGCCTGACGCTGGAGCGCGAGGGCCCGGCGGTCAGCTTCCAGACCCCGATTGGCGCTTTTCCGCGCAGTTACGATGTGGTGATGCCGGGACAGCGCGGAATGCTCCACGAGCTCACGCCGGCCGAGCTGCGATCTTTCGCGCGCCTGCTGTTCAGACTCCTGCGCCTGCTGGGGCCGCTGCCGCTCGACTACGAGATCCACCACGGTGAGGGCGTGCCGATTCATGCCCACGTCAATGCGCGGCTCTATCCGTACTCCAATGTCGCGGGAACGCTGAACCTGCCGAGCACGATCTTCGAAAACGCCGCCGCGATTCGCCGGGCGCTGCAGCGCGCCTGACCCGCCTATTCGCCGCGCCAGACCGGCTTGCGCTTTTCGACGAAGGCCCGTGCGCCTTCCTTGAAATCCTGGCTGTTGCGCACTTTGGCCGAGAACGCTTCGATGTCCTCGCGCTCGGCGTCGAAGGCGTCGCGCATGCATCGGCGCACGATCATCTTGAGCGAGCGCATCGAGAGCGGCGCGTTGCTGACCAGCTTTTCGGCCATCGCCTCGGCCGCCGGGTCGAGCTCCTCGTTGGCGACCACCTGGTGCACCAGGCCCATCCGATGCGCCTCGCGCGCGTCGATCAGGTCGGCGGTGAGCAGGATGTAGTTGGTGTTGGGCGCGCCCACGGTCTCGATTAGCTTGCGCGCGAAATCGAACGGTACCGTGAGACCGATTTTGCCGAGCGTCATGCCCATCCGCGCGTCATCCGACGCGATCCGCAAGTCGCAATGGATCGCCAGTTGCAGGCCGCCGGCGATCGCCGCGCCGCGCACGGCCGCGACGGTCGGAATCGTGAGCTGCTCGAAACGCCGGTAAAGGCTCTCGAGCGGAGAGGGATCGTTGCCGCGCTCGATCGCAGCGGCCTCCGCCAGATCGATTCCCGAGCAGAAGGCGCGCCCTTCGCCCCGAATCAGCAGCGCCCGGACCTCGCGATCCTGCTCGACCGCGGCGAGCCCGCGGTCCAACGCCTCGATCATCGGCGCGTTGAGCGAGTTCCGCTTTTCGGGCCGGTTGAGCGTGAAGATGACGTAGTTGGGGCGGCGGGTGATGCGGACGAGTTCCTCGGCCATGGCGACTACCTCTCTTGGCGGCTACGCGACGATGCTGAGCAGTTTGTCGGGCACATAGATGATCTTGCGCGGCGGCTTGCCCTCGAGATGGCGCATAACGGCAGGGCTGCTGAGCGCCATCCCGCGGACCTCTTCCTCGGCCGCGCCCGCGCCGACCTGGAGACGGTCGCGCACCTTGCCGTTGATCTGCACCACTACGGTGACCAGTTCGTCGCGCGCCAGATCGGGATCGAATTTCGGCCACGGTTCGAGATGGACCGAACGGTCGTGGCCGAGCGCGCGCCACAGCTCCTCGCCGATATGCGGCGCCATCGGCGCGAGCGTCAACACGTAGGTCTCGATCGCGAAGCGCCCAAGCGCGGCGGGCTCCAGCCGCGCCGCGTAATTCAACTGATCCATCAGGGCCGCGAGCGCGGTGTTGAAGCGCTGGCGTTCGAGATGATCGCTGACGGTGCGCAGCGTCTTATGGGCGCGCCGCAGCGTCTCGGCATCGGGCGCGCCCGGCGGGCATCCCGCCTCAACGTAGCGCCGCACCATCGTCCAGACCCGCATGAGGAAGCGCGCGGTGCCGGTCACGCCCTCTTCGTTCCAGTTGGCGGGCTCTTCGAACGGGCCCATGAACAGCTCCCAGAGCCGGAGTGCGTCGGCGCCGTATTTCTCGATCATCGCGTCGGGCGTCACCACGTTACCGCGGCTCTTCGACATCTTCTGCCCGTCGGCCGCCCACACCATCCCCTGGTTGCGCAGCGTCATGAACGGCTCTTTGAAATTGATCAGGCCCGCATCGAACATCACCTTGGTCCACATCCGCGCGTACAGCAGATGCATCACGGCATGTTCCGCGCCGCCGATGTAAAGATCGACCGGCAGCCAGTAATCAACCGCCGCGCGCTCGAACGGCGCCAGTTCGTAATGCGGCGAGGCGAAGCGCAGGAAGTACCAGGATGAGCAGGCAAAACCGTCGAGCGTGTCGGTCTCGCGTTCGGCCGGTCCGCCGCATTTGGGACACGTCGAGTTGACGAACTCGGGGACATTGGCGAGCGGCGAGCGTCCGGTGCCGGAGGGTTGATAATCCTTCATGTCGGGCAGCAGGACCGGCAATTGATCCTCGGGCACCGGCACGATGCCGCAGGTGCGTTTGCAGTAAACGATCGGAATCGGCGCGCCCCAGTAGCGCTGTCGCGAAATCAGCCAGTCGCGCATCCGATAGGTGACCGTCGGGCGGCCGATCCCATGCTCCTCGACCCAGCGGGCAACGGCCTGGACTGCGTCGGCGGTCTTGAGTCCATCGAGGAAGCCCGAGTTCACTGTGATGCCATGCTCGGTGAAGGCGCGGCCCGGGTCGGGCAGGCTGCCGTCGAGCGGCGCGGTGACGCGCGGAATTTCGAGTCCGTACTTGGTCGCGAACTCGAAGTCGCGCTGATCCTCGCCCGGCGCCGCCATGATGGCGCCAGTGCCGTAGCCCATCAGCACGTAATCGGCGATCCAGATCGGGATGTTCTTGCGCGTGAAGGGATTGTGAGCGAACGCGCCGGTGAAGACGCCGGTCTTTTCCTTGACCGTCGAGAGCCGTTCGATTTCGCTCTGCCGGCGCGCCTGCGCGACATACTCATCGACCGCGGCGCGCTGCTCGGCGCTGGTGATCGCGGGGACCAGCGGATGCTCGGGCGCGAGCACCATGAACGAGACCCCGAACACCGTGTCGGGGCGGGTGGTAAAGAAGCGAACCTCTTTCCCCGGATGCCCTGCGACATCGAACGCGATCTCCGCGCCCTCCGAGCGTCCGATCCAGTTGCGCTGCATCAGCTTGATCGGCTCCGGCCAGTCGACCAGTTCGAGATCTTCGAGCAGGCGGTCGGCGTACGCGGTGATCTTGAAGTACCACTGCTCGAGATCTTTTTTCGTGACCGGAGTTTCCGGATGACGCCAGCAGCAGCCGTTGACCACCTGCTCGTTGGCCAGGATCGTGCGGCATTCATCGCACCACCATTGCGAACCCACGGCGCGATAGGCGAGGCCGCGCTGGTGCATCAGCAGGAAGAACCATTGCGTCCATCGATAGTAGGCGGGATCGGAGGAATTGATCTCGCGCGTCCAATCGTAGGCGCATCCGGATAACTTCAACTGACGCTTGAAGTTTGCGGCATACTGCGGCACGGTCTGCTTGGGATGGAGGCCCTTGAGCAGGGCTTCGTTCTCGGCCGGCAGCCCGAAGGCGTCCCAGCCCATCGGGTGGAGGACATTGAAGCCGTTCATCCGCTTGAAGCGGCCGACGACATCGGACGGGACGTAGTTATGCAGATGACCGACCGAGAGCCCGTTGCCCGACGGATAGGGGAACATCTCGAGCAGATAGAACTTGGCGCGGTCCCGATCATGGCCGGTCAGGTAGAGTCCGGCGCGCTCCCACTCGGCCTGCCAGTAGGGCTCGATTTTCTTCGGCGCGTAGCGTTCGTCCATCGACTTGGTTAGGTAACTATCCCCCGCCTGCCAATCTAGCGCGGCGAAAAGCCCGGCCGCTACTTCTTGCGTGCGATTGTCAGGCCGTCGGCGAAGGGCAGCATCACAGCTTCGACCCGCGAGTCTTTGGCGACCAGGTCGTTGATCTCGCGCACCCCGATGGTCTCCGGATCCTGATCGGCGCGATCGAAGATCCGTCCGCTCCAGAGCACGTTGTCGATGAGAATCAGGCCGTTGGGCCGCGTATGTTTCAGCGCTGCCTCGTAGTAAGCGCAGTAATCGTCCTTGTTGGCATCGATGAACGAGAAATCGAACACCTCGAAGCGGGCAGGGCCTTGAGCGTTTCGAGCGCCGGTCCTAGCTTGAGCGTGATCTTGTGCGCGACGCCGGCCTGCTCCCAATGCCGCTTCGCGATCGAGGTCCACTTTTCATTGACATCGCAGCAGAGCAGATGGCCGTCGGGCGGCAGGGCGCGCGCCACGATCAGCGCGCTGTAGCCGGTGAAGGTGCCGATTTCGAGCGCGGACTTCGCGCCGATCGCGTGCACCAGCAAGCCGAGCAGCGTCGCCTCCTCGGCGGCGGTCTGCATGCACGGCAGCCATCCGCCGAGCCTAGCGTTCTCATGCTCGATCTGAAGACGCATCGGATCCTGGTTATGTCCATGTTCGACCACGTAGCGATAAGTCTCTTCGGTCATTTCGATCGATTTCGCCGGCATCAGGTTAACCCTCGCGGTCTAAGACGCATTCGCAACCGACGCAGCATGGTTTGTTCGCGGAGAGCGGTCGAAGCAGCAGCTTATCCTACCCGCGTTTTCATCGGAACAGGCCCGGCGGCCAGTGCGCGCTCGCTCAGCGCATCAGGCGATCGATCTCGCGCCGCGCGCGCTCCGGATGCGTCGCTTCCCAGTAAACGCGGCCACATCGATCGCACCGCGCGAAGCTCTCCTGGGTCGCGTAGACATAGGGCGGGACGCGTTCGGCCACCGCCTCGCGCGCTACGCGGCGCAGCGCAACATTGCAGCGCGAGCATCGCGTGAAGGCGTGACGATGGACGTCGAACGGGCGGCGGGCGAGCACCGCGCGAAGCTGGGCGCGGAAGTCATCGGGTTCGAGGTAGAGCACGTCGGGCGCAGTGCGCAGGCGCATGTCGCGCGTCAGCATCATGCGGCCTTCGGCGCGCGCCCACCGCAGCATCGTCGCGCCGTCTAGCCGTTGGTCGCAGATCACGTCCGCGCCGAGCAGGCGCAGCCATCGCGCGAGGCGCGCCATCATGCGGTCGGCCGCGAACCTCGGGATCTCTTCCATCGCCCCGGTCGTTTCCATTTCCGGATGGTCGCGGAGTATAGCAGGATTCGTGATTCCGCTTGCCCCCGGAGCCTACGATGACTGAAGAGGCCGTTGCCTTCAAAGCCGGAACGCTGACGCTGGAAGGCCGCCTGGCGCGTCCGACGTCGCAAACCTCGGCGCCTGGCGCCGTTGTATGCCATCCGCATCCACTTTATGGCGGCTCGATGGACAACAACGTCGTGGCGGCGATCCTCGATGCGTTGTGGGCGCTGGATTTCGCAACCCTGCGCTTCAATTTTCGCGGCGTTGGACGCAGTGAGGGCGAGCATGGCGGCGGCGCCGCCGAAATCGAGGATGTCGCCGCGGCGGTGCGCTTCTTGAGCGGGCAAGCGGGCGTGCGATCCGGCGATCTCGCGCTGGCGGGTTATTCGTTCGGCGCGCGGGTGGCGCTCGCTGCCGCGCCCGCGATCGCGGAGGTGGCGACGGTCATCGCGGTTGCGCTCCCGGTCTCGATGATGGAGCTGCCGCCGATGGCGGGATGGGACAAGCGGCTGATCCTGATGGCCGGCGATCGCGATTCAATCTGCGGCCCGCGCGATATCGAAGCCTTCCGCGCGTGCGCTGAACCCCACGCCTCGCTCTCACTGATCGCGGGTGCCGATCATTTCTTCGGCGGCTTCGAGCGCGAACTCGCGGCGCGCATCGTCGCGTCGATGAAGGCGGAGACGGCCTAGCGCGGCGCGGCGCTGCGGGCCGCCTGCCAGATGGCATAGAAGGGATCGTCCGGATTACTCTGCGCGAGCTCGATGATGGTTCGAATCGTGCCGCGCATGTCCCGGCGATGCATCCGGTCGAGTGCGGCAAAGTCTCCGAGCTGATGGAAATAGATCAGATAGTTGATTAGCACCGCATTGTTCAACGGCTCGCGATCGAGGTCGAAGCGCTCGAGTCCCGAAAGGCGGGGCTTGAGCGCCGCATAATCCGCCTTGATCTGCTCGAACAACGGCGCTCGCCGCTTGACGATCTCGGCGTGGGGCAGGCCACTCTGATAAAGGCGCAGCAATCGCGCCTGGGCCTGCAGCAGGAACGACGCGAACTCGAGATCGCTCGCGAGCACGCCGCGCGCGGCCTGCGCTTCGGATGAATCCGGACCCGTCGTGGCCGCGAAGAACTCAACCGCGCCGCGGCTGCCGACCCAGGTCGCCGCGCTTTCATCGAACATCACGTCGCTGGCGAGAAAAAATGTGCGATGGAACAGCTCGTGGATGATCACGCCGGCGAGCTCGACGCGGCTTAGGTTGAGCAGGTTCGAGAGCAACGGATCGTTGAAGAAACCGAGCGTCGAGAAGGCGACTGCCGGCCGCACGAAGGTGTCGTAGCCCGCATCCTCTAGACTCTTCGCCTCTGCCTGCGCTTCGCCCCGGTCGAAATAGCCGCGGTACGGCACGCGGCCGACGATCGGAAACCACCAGCTTACCGGTTCGAGCGAATCCCGCGGCGCCGCCATCACGACCCATACGATCGCTCCGCTGTCGACCTGGCTGATTGTGCGGTAGGCGCCGCCGACTTTGAGCCCGAGCCGATCGCGGGCGAACTTTCGCACCGCGAGCACGGTCGCGAGCTTGGCGCGAGTGTCGGCCGGCAGGTCACCGCGCGCGAGCACCTCGTCGATCGGCCGGCGGTTCCATAAGAGCCGCATCTCCTCGTACGCACCGCGCGCGATGTAACCGGCCTCGCATCCCGGCAGCGCAATGGCGAGCGCGGCCACGACCAGCAACGCATACGCGATGCGCAAACGCCGCGTTCGTTCGATCGATCCGCCCTCGGATCGGCGCTGGCCGGATCGCGCGGGCTGCATCGCGGACGGTCCCTATTCGGCCGGTTCCGCCGCGCCGTACTGGAGCTCGAACAGGCGGTAGTAGAGACCGCGGCGATCGAGCAGCTCCTGATGGGTGCCGCTCTCGCGCAAGGTGCCGTTGCTCAGCACCAGGATCCGATCAGAGCTCTGGATGGTCGAGAGGCGATGGGCGATTATCAGCGCGGTGCGCCCGCTCAGCAGTTGTTCGAGCGCGAGCTGCACCAGATGCTCGGTTTCGCTGTCGACGCTCGAAGTCGCTTCGTCCATCACCAGGATCCGCGGGTCGTAGGCCAACGCACGTGCGAACGACATAAGCTGGCGCTGGCCGGCGGAGAAGTTGGCGCCCCGTTCGTGGACCTCCTCACGGAGCCCGGCGGGCATCTGCTCGATGAAGCGCAGCGCCTGGGCCCGTCCTAAGGCCGCACGCACCGCGGAATCGTCGAGTTCGACGCGGCCCAGCCGGATGTTCTCGAGGATGTCGCCAGCGAACAGAAAGACGTCCTGCTGCACCAGTCCGATCGTGCGCCGGAGCTCGGTCAGGTCCCATTCGCGAACGTCGACGCCGTCGACCAGGATGCGCCCGGCATTGACGTCGTAGAAGCGGGTGAGCAGCTTGATGATCGTGGTCTTGCCGGACCCGGTCGGACCGACGATTGCAACCTTCTGTCCCGGCTCAACCGTAAGACTAAGGTCCTTCAGCACCGGCTCGCCCGGACGGTAGGCGAATTCGACGTGCTCGAAGACAATTGAACCGCGGCGGTCGACGATCCGGGCCGGAGTCGCCGGGCGGGGAATCGGCTTCTCCTGCAGCAGCGCTTCAATTCGCTCCATCGCCACCAGGGAGGATTGCAGCACAGTGTACTTCTGCGACATTTCGCGCAGCGGGTTGAAGAATTTCTGCGCGTATTCCATGAAGGCGACCAGCGTGCCGAGGCTGATCAGGGTGCGGATCACGTCCCCGCCGCCGACCCAGAGGATAATCGCGATGGTGATCGAGCTCAGCGCCTCGACCCAGGAGAACAGCCCGGCTTCGTAAATGTTGGCGAGCATCAGCGATTCCCGTGCGCGCAGGTTGAGCTCGTCGAACTCGCGCCGGCTCTCGCGCTCGCGCGTGAAAAGCTGGATCACGGACATCCCCGCCAGCGACTCCGCCAGGTAGGCGTTGAGCGCGGCGAGCCGCTCGCGGATCTCGCGGTAGACGACGCGCGCACGGACCCGGAAAAAATTGACCATTATCAGGAGCGGTGGAATTGCGCACAGCGTCCACAAGGCCAGGCGGACGTTGAAGGTCAACATGATCACGACAATCGTAAACAGCTTGAGGACGTCGTTGAAAATCGTGAGCGAGCCGGCGTTGACCATCTCGCTGATTGCGTCGATATCGGTTGTCATCCGGCTTACGAGGCGGCCAACGGGCGTGCGATCGAAAAACGCCATTGGCAGGCGCTCGACATGGTTGAACAGCGCCGTACGCAGATCCGACATGCTGTACTGCGCGACCATCATGGTCAGGTAGAACTGCCCGTAGAAGGTCGCGAACTCGCCGAGCAGCATCACGATGTACAGCGTGCCCATCGCGAGCAGGCCGTGCGCGCCGGCGGCGTGCAGCGTCGGCCGCAGCCAGGCGGGCGCGGGCCGATGGCGCGGATCGAGGAACAGATCGATCGTAAGCTTGACGAGATAGGGCTGGCTCAACGCGAACATCGTGTTGAGCGGCATCAGGATGACGGAGATCCAGAACGGCACCCGGTAGGGGCGCACGAAGCCCCACACGCGCTTCAGCAGCGTGAGTTCGCGCACGCGGGCGAGTTTTTCTTCGCGGCCGACTTCCATGGCTTCAGTACCGCGTGAGCTCCTCTTCGAGCAGTTGGCGATGGAACAGGCCGGCGTAAATTCCGCGCCGCGCCATCAGCTCCTCGTGCGTGCCGCGCTCGGCGATTACCCCTTCGTCGAGCACGATTATCTGGTCTGCGTCGCGCACCGTGGAGGCGCGATGCGAGACCACGATAGTGGTGCGCCCGCGCACGCTCTGGCCGAGGCTCTCGAGCACGGCGCGCTCGGTTTCGGTATCGACCGAGGAGAGCGCGTCGTCGAGCACGACGATCGCGGGATTGTAGGCGAGCAGCCGCGCGATCGTGACGCGTTGCTTCTGCCCGCCCGAGAGCGACATGCCGCGCTCGCCGACCACGGTATCGAGGCCGCGCGGCATCATCGCGATATCGCTGTCGAGGCCGGCGACGTGCGCCGCCTCCGCCACCTCCGCAGGCGTCGCGTCGATCCGGCCAAAGGCGACATTGCGCGCCAGCGTGTCGGAAAACAGCAGCGGCTCCTGCGGCACCACGCCGACCGTACGGCGCAGCCCGCCGAGCGGCAACTCCCGGATATCGACGCCATCGATCGTGACGCGTCCGACGGTCGGCTCGATCATCCGGGTCAGCAGCTTGACCATAGTCGATTTGCCGGCGCCTGTGCGTCCGACGATCGCGAGCTTCTCGCCCGGCCGGACCGTGACATCGATGTTGCGCAGCGCGTAGGCCGGCGCCGCGCCGTTGCCTGAGCCGTTGCGATTGGCGAAGTAGCTGAAAGACACGTACTCCCACCTGACCTCGCCCGTGACCTCGAGCCGCAGCGCTCCGTCTTCAGCGATCATGGTGGTCGAAGTGTTTTCGAAAATTTCGTTCAGCCGCTTCATCGAGGCCTTGCCGCGTTGATAGAGCGAAATCGTCCAGCCCAGCGACGTGGTCGGCCAGGCGAGCGCCACCAGGTAGCTCATGAACGCCACCAGGTCGCCGATCGAGATGTGATGCGCCATCACCAGCGCGCCGCCGTAGATCAGCACGATCATCGTGGCGGCGGCGGCCGCGCCGTTAATCAGCGGCAGCAGTACGCCGCGAATCCGCGCCAGGGCGAGCCCCTGTTCGTTGTAGCCGTGGTTCAATTCGCGGAACTGGGAGGCCTGATGCTCTTCGAGCGTGTAGGCCTTGACGATATGGATGCCGGAGAGGCTTTCCTGGATCTTCGCGCCGATCGCGCCGATGCCTTCCTGCACGCGCAGGCTGCGCTCCATGATCGAGCGCGACAGCCGGTACATCACGAAAAACAACACCAGGTAGGGGGCGATCGAAGCGAGCGTCAGGCGCGGGCTCAGCGACAGCATCACCGTGAGCGACAGCACCCACATCAGGGGGGTCGTGGTGAAGCTCAGCACGCCCATTCCGATCATCATCCGCACCGCTGTCAGGTCGTTGACCAGCCGCGACATCAGGTCGCCGGTCTTGAGCCGCTCGTAAAAGTCGGGGCCAAGCTTGACCAGGTGGGCGAAGAGATCGTTGCGGAGGTTGTATTCGATGTCGCGTCCGCAATTGAAGATCACGAAGCGCGAGAACCATCGCGCCACGCCGCCGAGGATCGCGGCGGCGCAGATCAGCTTCACGATGAATGCGAGCTGCGCGTAGTCGTGCGACTGGATGGCGTTGATCGCGTCGCGCACCAGGTACGGTATCGCCATCCCGAGCGCGGCGGTCGCGAGCGTGCAGAGGATCCCGAAGGCGTAGCGATGCCAGTAGCGGGCGATGTAGCGAAGCAGGCGTTTCATCTCGCCCCGCCTAGGCTAGCAGTTATTCAGCATAACGTAAGCAAATTCTCTCTGCGTCGTTGATTGCCACATCACAGCGGACGGCGGCTCTTGAGCTGCCGCTCGTACAGCTTGGCGTACTTCAGGAACACGTAGAACGCCGCCGCCATCGCCGCGTACAGCCCGCGTCCGCCATCGCGAAATCCGCCGCGCAGCACGTAGAAGTTGAAAAAGCGCCAGGCCGGGTTACCGAGCATCTTGAACGGCGTCATAATACCCGGCTCGCTCTCGGCCGCGGCGCGCGTGCTGAAGCGATTCATGGTCGCGACGTGATCGGCGACATCGCGGTAGCTGAAGTGCAGGATCGGCGCGCGCAGTCTCGCGACCCGGCCGGCGACGACCACCTTGTCATGCGGGTCGCGCCCGCCGATATGCCCGTGCGCGCGCCGAAACAACCGCAGCGGGCGGTCGGGATAGATCGGACGCGTGTAGTAGTAGCCCAGATGGTAGAGCACGCGGCGAATCGAGTAGCCGTCGGTCGCGGCTGCCGCATTCACGACGCTTTCGATCTCGCGCCCCAGCTCGTGCGTCGCCTGCTCGTCGGCGTCCATCAGCAGCACCCAATCGCGGGTCGCCTGGTCGAGCGCGAACTGCTTCTGGTCGACGTAATTCGTGAACTCGCGTTGGATTACCCGCGCGCCCAGCCCGCGCGCGATCTCGACCGTGCGGTCGCTCGAGAACGAGTCGACCACCACCAGCTCGTCGCAAAACCAGGCGCTGCGCAGGCATTGCCCGATGAGCTGCTCTTCGTTGAGCGTCACGGTGATCAGCGAGATGCCGGGTTTATCGGTCATACGAATCGGTTCACGCAAGCTCGGTCATGAAGCGCGACGCCGCCGCGCGTGCGGCCTCGTAGGCTGCCGGGTCAAGCCTGCCGCGCATCAGTTCGACCCGCAACAGCAGGCAGCTGGTCTGAATCACGTCGGAGCGGCAGTAGCGATGAATCTCGTCGATCCGGCCCGCTTCGTAAAGCTCCTGGACTTGCCCGCCGTCGATCGCTCCTTTGCCCGGCATCCCGATCAGCTTGAGCAGCAGGTCAAGTCCGCCGCGCAGCCGGACCGCGCCGTAGTTGCTGATGAACTCGTGGAGATCGAGATGGCGCTCCGAGTAGCGATAGCGCAGCGAGCCCGCCTCGGTAAAATAGTTCGGCGCGGCGATTCCGTAGCGCAGCGCGGCGAGCTCGAGCACCGGCAGATCGAAACGCCGCCCGTTGAACGTCACCAGGCATCCCTTGAACCGCTCGACGCGCGCCCAGAACTCGCGCACCAGTTTTTCTTCCGAATAGTCCGCGAGCGCGAGGCTCTCGACCGAGCGCAGCACGTGGCTCTCGTCGATGTCGCCGACCGCGATCGAGATCGGAACGTGAATCGGGATCGGCGCGAAGTCGCTGCGTGACTCGTCGCGGAAGCGGCGATAGGCCTCCTCGTCGTCGATACTGTCGTTCGCATAGAAGACGCGGTTGAGCAGCGACTTATCGACCCGCGTTTCGATATCGAAGACCGCGAACGCCATCACACGCCGGCCCGCTTAACGCCCGATCCTCATGCCTTAATTGCCGCCAGCACTTGCGCCGCGATTTCGCGCATCCGGACGCTCAGCGGATGCTCGGGATTGACCGCGACGAGCGGCCGGGCGCGATCGCCGCCTTCGCGCAGCTCGCGCACGATCGGCAGCTCGCCGAGGAACGGCACGCCGAGCTCGCCGGCCAGGCGCGCGCCGCCGCCATGCGCGAAAATCTCGTGACGCGCGCCGCATTTGCGGCATAGGTGATAGCTCAGGTTCTCGACTATGCCCAGCACCGGCACGTCGACCTCGTGGAACATCGCGATGCCGCGCCGCACGTCGAGCAGGGCAATCTCCTGTGGCGTGGTGACGATGATGCCGCCGTCCAGAGACACGCGCTGGGTGATCGTCAACTGCGCGTCGCCGGTGCCCGGCGGCAGGTCGAGCACCAGGCAATCGAGCTCGCCCCATTCGACGTTGAACAGAAATTCGCTCTCTAGCTTGGTGACCATCGGGCCGCGCCAGATGACTGCAGTCTCCTCGTCGATAAACAGCGCCATCGAGATGTAACGGATACCGAAGCGCTCGAGCGGCACGATACGCTTGCCGTCCGTGACGCGGACCTGCTCGTCCGCCCCTACCATTATCGCGACGCTCGGCCCGTAAACATCGGCGTCCATTAGGCCGACTTTTCTTCCCAGTGAAGCGATTGCGAGCGCAAGACTGACCGCGACGGTCGATTTACCAACCCCGCCCTTGCCGCTGGCGACCGCGAGGATGCGCTTGACGCCCGGAATCGGCTGGCGCGGCATGGCGCCAGCGCTGCGCGGCGGCGGCGCCCGCTCCACGTTGACCTCGACCGCCGGCACGCCGTCGATGGTGGCGACGAGCTTTTTGACGTCGTCGACGATCCGATCGATCACCTCGGGCTTCGCGGCCGGCGCGGCGAGGATGATGGTGACGCCGCGGAAAGCGACCTCGATATCCTTGATCATCCCGAAAGAGACGATATCGCGAGTCAGCCCGGGGTACTTGATCTTCCTGAGCTCGGTCAGAATTTCGTTGGGCGTCGGCATGCCTGAACTAGCGGACGAGGGGACTGCGCCTTCGATCGAAAAAGGTCTAGAGTCAACCCGATGTTATCATCCGACGGAGAGCCCACAAACCGGCGCGCGGGGGCAGGTGGTGCCCGCGGCTGAGGATGGCGCCGGGGGCGAAGCGAACCGCATCGCGGTCCGCTTCGCCCCCGGCGATGCAGTCGCGCCGTTTGCGGCGCGCGGTCTCGCGAGCCGGCTCCCC
>Ga0209415_10003677_pt1 | contig 28542 bp, 22 predicted proteins | sample PeaSoiSIISIP2007_FD_187696 | JGI IMG/M metagenome (GOLD analysis project Ga0209415, IMG submission 187696) | Peat soil microbial communities from Weissenstadt, Germany - SII-SIP-2007 (SPAdes) (version 2) | ecosystem: Environmental > Terrestrial > Soil > Wetlands > Peat | place: Germany... | reverse complement strand
CTCCTGTTCATGCCGACGCGCGTGGGCGAGGACCAGGACGCCGCGCCCGGCTACATCCAGGCGTTCAACGTGAGGACGGGCACGCTCGGCTGGGTTTTCCGGACGATGCCGTTCCCGGGCGACCGGGGCTACGAGACCTGGTCGAAGGACGCCTACAAGAACATCGACGTGGGCTCCGCGAACTGCTGGGCGGGGATGGCCATCGACCGGGAGCGGGGCATCCTCTACGTGCCCACGGGCTCGGCGGCCCCGGATTTCTGGGGGGGGCACAGGCTCGGCCGGGACCTGTACGCCGACTGCCTGCTGGCGCTCGAGGCCGCCACGGGGAAACTGCTCTGGTGCCGGCAGCTCGTCCACCACGACATCTGGGACCGCGACTGCCCGTCGCCCCCGGTCCTGCTGACGGTGCGCCACGCAGGCCGCGCCGTCGATGCCGTGGCCCAGACGACCAAGACCGGCTTCGTCTTCCTGTTCGACCGGCTGACCGGCGAGCCGCTCTTCCCGATCGAGGAGAGGCCTTTCCCCAAGTCGAGCCTCGACGGGGAGCAGGCGTGGCCCACCCAGCCCGTCCCGGCAAGGCCCGCGCCATACGCGCGCCAGGCGCTGGGCGCGGACGACATCAGCCCCTACGCGGAGAACCGCGACGCGCTCCTGGCCCAGCTGCGCGCGGCCCGCACCGGGCTCTTCCAGCCCTTCGGCAAGGATGACACGATCCTGTTCCCGGGCTTCGACGGGGGCGGGGAGTGGGGCGGGCCCGCCGTCGACCCGGACGGCGTCCTCTACGTGAACGCGAACGAGATGGCCTGGCTCGCCTCGATGTCCGATGCGCCAAAGGAGGCCGACCTCGCCAAGATGGGCGCCGGCCAGAGGCTCTACACCCTGTACTGCGCCACGTGCCACGGACCCGAGCGCAAGGGGCTTCCCGCGGGCGGCATCCCGTCCCTGGTCGGGGTCGGGAACCGCCTCGTGCGCCCCGAGGTCCTCAATCTGGTGGCGACGGGACGCAGGATGATGCCGGGGTTCACGACGCTGTCCCCGTCGGACAGGGAGGCGGTCGTCGGCTACCTGTTCGGCGACGAGAAGGCGCCGGGGGGGGCAGGGGCGCCCGCGCCGGCGTCCGGAGCCCCGCCCCGCAACCCATACCGCTTCAACGGCTACAACCGGTTTGTCGACAGCAGGGGCCATCCCGCCATCACGCCGCCCTGGGGCTCGCTGACCGCGATCGACCTGAACACGGGCGAGCAGGTCTGGCGCGTCGCGCTAGGCGAGTTCAGGGACCTGACGGCCAGGGGGATTGCGCCGACCGGCTGCGAGAACTACGGCGGGCCGGTCGCGACCGCGGGGGGCCTGCTCTTCATCGCGGCCACGAAGGACGGCATGTTCCGGGCGTTCGACAAGCGATCGGGCAGGCTCCTCTGGAAGGTCGACCTGCCGGCCGGCGGGTTCGCGACGCCGAGCACGTACGAGGTCGCCGGAAGGCAGTACGTCGTCGTCGCGTGCGGCGGCGCGAAGCTCGACACGCCGAAGGGCGACAGCTACGTCGCCTTCGCCCTGCCGTAGGCGCACCCTACGGCACGAGGTCGACGACGGCGATCGACATTGTCGTCTCCCGCGCGCCCTCGATGAACGTGTAGTCGATCCTGTCGGCGGTGGAGACCAGGCGGCGGTAGCGGGGCAGGTCCCAGCTGGCCACGGGCTCGCCGTCGATCCGCGACACCAGGTCGCCCGCGCCGACGCCGGCGGCCGCGGCGGGCGATCCCTGCATCGCCCCGGCGACCTTCCAGTAGGCGGGCGTCTTCCTGAAGCTCAGGCCCGTGCCGCGGAGCGGGGGGATCGCGAGCGAGTCGGAGGACTCGTGCTGGAAGAAGACCTCGTCGTCCTCCTGGTCGAACGTCACCGTGAAATGGCTCAGGACGCCCCCGCCGAGCGAGGAGAGTTCGTCGGTGATCTCCGCGACGGGGCGCGGGATGTCGAACGAGCCCAGCCGCACGACGTCCGCCAGCCTCCCCATCTTCGAGGGGCGGTCGCCGGTCAGCGTGCTGACCGCCGGGCCGTCGACCGGCCCGTACTGGAACTTGGGGGCTATGCCCGCGGGGTTTATGGCGATAGCGGCGCTGCTGCCGGAGTCGATCAGCGCCGCGAACTGGCGGTCGGCGAGACGCACCGGGATGAGCGGCGTCTTGTCCGCGTTGTCGAAGAGGATGGCCTCGCCCGGCAGCCCCTCGTCGGGGATCCTCGAGCGGAGCACGACCCGCTCGTGGGGGTAGTCGAGCGTGAGCACGACGCTGCGGAACAGCGGGAAGCCGAGGATCCCGTCGATCTTCACGTCGAACTGGGCCGAGACGTCGGCGCAGTCGTAGACGAGCGCGGGCACGAACTCGAACCGGGCGCCGCCGAGCTGGATCTTCTTGAGGGTGACCGGCCTCAGCAGCGCGAAGCCCCCGTCCGCCGAGCGTACCCTGACCGGGGGCACGCCCGGGGCCGGCGGAGAGTCCGATGCGTAGCGGCCCGCCAGCTCGGGCGAGACGAGCGTCACGGAGGAGCCCGTGTCTATGACGAAGCGGTAGGGCCCGAACTTGTCCCACTTGGCCTCGACCACTATCACGTTGTCCAGCACGTGGCAGGGCAGGGTCACCGCGCGCAGGCCGATGATCGTCAGGCCGGGCCTCGGGGCTTCGCGGTGGAAGCTCATGCAGCCCGACGCGAACAGGCCGGCAAGCGCAGCCAGGGCGATGGGCAGGCGCCTGATCATCGCATGGGCTTCGGCAGGCCCCTGCTCAGGGCGATCGCCGCGGCCGAGAGCACCGCGGCCCCTACGAAGACGGACTTCGCCCCGAACATGAAGAAGACGACGCCGGCCAGCATGGGCGTGATCGCGCGGGAAAGGGAGCCGAGGGAGCGGAAGATCCCGAGGACGCGGCCCTGCTCGCCCTGGTGGCTGTAGAGCGAGATGAGCCCGGTGGTCGAGGGGTTCACGAGGCCCGAGCCCATGGCCACGAAGGCGAGCCCCACGTACATCATCCACGGATGAAATCCCAGGCCGACGACGAGAAGGCCGACGCCGGTCGATACGAGGCCGCCCACGAGCACGCGGACCTCGTCGATCTTCTTCAAGAGGACGCGCACGATGAACCCCTGCGTGACGATCGAGCAGACGCCGAGGTACCCGAGGAGGATCCCGTTCTGGCCTGCGGAGTAGCCGAACCTCTCGGCGGCGAGGAACGTGAGGGAGGTCTCCATCGCCACGAACGCGAGCGAATAGACGAAGAAGGCGATGTTCGCGCGCCGCACGTCGGGGTTCTCGAGCTTTAGGATCGCCCGGATCGGGTTGCGCAGCCGGGCCTCGCGGGTCTCGGTGCGCGCGCTCTCGGGGAGCGTCTCGCGGAAGCTGCGCCTGACCCAGGCGAAGTTCGCGGCGCACAGTACGAGCGAGACTAGGGCCGGCACCGAGAACGGGTTGACTCCGAACCTCTCGAGCGACGGGTGGCGCGCGAGCAGGTTGAGCTGCGCGGCCGCGGCGCCGACCATGGGCCCCGTCACCAGGCCGAGCCCGTAGGCCGCTCCCACGATCCCCATGGCGCGCGAGCGCTCCTGGCGAGTGGTCACGTCGGCGACCGCGGCCGTCGCGACTGAGAGGTTCCCGCTGAACGCCCCGCAGACGGCGCGCGACAGGACGAAGAGCCAGAAGGAGCCGCTCAGCACCCAGACCGCGTAGCCGAGGGCCGTCCCCGCAACCGTGACGAGCAGCACGCCCCGCCGGCCCCTGCGGTCGGAAAGCGTGCCCCAGAAGGGCGAGAAGACGAACTGGAGAATCGAGTAGAACGAGAAGAGCACGCCGCCGAAGAGCACGGCGGCGAACCCGTGGTCCTTGCCGAGGGCGTGGGCGACCGACTCGCTCGCGGAAAGGAGCCACCCGAGGACGCCCGAAGTCCCGTCGGTCCTCAGGTAGTAGGTGATCAGGTCGGGCCCGAGCGGGAAGATGATCGAGAAGCCGACCAGGTCGATCAGCAGCGTGAGGAAGATGACGCCCAGCGAAAGCGGGCGCTGGGTCGGGGCGGGCGCCGTCACGGCCGGTAGGGAAGGGGATGGCTCGCCGAAAGCCTAGCGGCGCGCGCCTTCACGGATGCGACCGCGTCTGCCTCGCCGGGCGTCCCGGCCGCCCGCAGGACGGTGTCGATCAACTCCGCGATCTCGTCCATGTCGCGCTCGAGCATCCCGCGGGTCGTCACGGCCGGCGTGCCGAGGCGGATGCCGGACGCCTGGAAGGGTGACCGGGTCTCGAAGGGCACCGTGTTCTTGTTGCACGTGATGTTCGCCAGGTCGAGGGTCTCCTGCGCCTTCTTGGCCGTGAGCTCGGGCAGGTTGCCCCTGAGGTCGACCAGCATGAGGTGGTTGTCGGTCCCGCCGGAGACGATCCGGTAGCCCCGAGCCGCCATGGCCGCGGAAAGGGCCCTCGCGTTGCGCACGATCTGCTCCGAGTACGCCTTGAATTCGGGCTTGAGGCACTCGGCGAAGCACACGGCCTTGGCGGCGATCACGTGCATGAGCGGGCCGCCCTGGGCGCCCGGGAAGACGGCCGAGTCGAGGGCCTTGGCGTGGGCCGCCTTGCACAGCACGAGCCCGCCCCGGGGCCCGCGCAGCGTCTTGTGCGTCGTCGTCGTGACGAAGTCCGCGTGGGGGACCGGCGAGGGGTGGTGGCCGGTCACGACCAGGCCCGCGATGTGGGCGATGTCGGCGAAGAGGAGGGCCCCGGACTGCCGGGCGATCTCGCCCATCCGCTCGAAGTCGATCACGCGCGAGTACGCGCTCGCCCCGACGGTGATCATCTTCGGCCTCTCCTGCATGGCCACCTCGGCCAGCCGGTCGTAGTCGATCAGCTGGTTGTCCTCGCGGACCCCGTAGGCGACCACATTGTAGAGCTTCCCCGAGAAGTTGACGGGGCTGCCGTGGGTCAGGTGGCCGCCGTGGCTCAGGTTCATCGCCAGGATCTTTTCTCCCGGCTGGAGGACCGCCGTGTACACGGCGAAGTTGGCCTGCGAACCGGAATGCGGCTGGACGTTGACGTGCTCGGCGCCGAACAGGCGCTTCGCCCGGTCGATTGCAAGTTGCTCTATCCTGTCGACGAATTCGCAGCCGCCGTACCAGCGCCGCCCCGGGTAGCCCTCGGCGTACTTGTTCGTCAGGACGCTTCCCTGGGCCTCGAGGACGGCCGGTATGACGAAGTTCTCCGAGGCGATCAGCTCGATGTGGCTCTGCTGGCGGCCGAGCTCGGCGGCGATTGCAAGGTGCACTTCAGGGTCGAGGATCTTGAGCGGCGCGGTGTTCAACATGGGAGAGAGGTCAACGGTCGACCAAAAGGGTCCCGAGGCCAAACCTTTTTGGCGTCATCCGCCGGCGCCGCCGACAGGCGCGCTAGCGGCGCCGTAGAATCTCGGGGGGAAGCTTCGAGAGGTAGGCGATGATTGACGGGATCGCGGCCACCATCTCGTCGCGGCACGCCTCGTACGCGGCCAGGGCCGAGCCGTAGGGGTCCGGGATCTCGCGGTCGCCGGCCTCCCCGGTGAACTCGCGGAAGAGGAACAGGCGCGCCGGGACTGGATCGGCCGTGAGGTCGATCAGCTGGCGCTGCGATTCGGTCATGCACAGGACGACCAGGGAATCGTCCAGGAGCGCCTGGGTGATGGGCCGGCTCACGTGGCCCGTCAGGTCGACGCCGACCTTCTTCAGCGCCGCCACGGCGTTGGGGCTGGCGGGCTCGCCCGTGCGGCTGGCCACGCCGGCCGAGACGACCTTCAGCGAGCGCAGGGGCTCGGGCTGGGCGGCCAGCGCGTGCTCGAGGAGCGCGGTCGCCATCGGGCTCCGGCATATGTTTCCCGTGCAGACTATCAGGATGTGTCCGGGATCGGGCATCGGCTGGTAAGAGGGCACGGTTCCCCGCAAAAGGCAAAACCCTTACTATTCGATGGGAGCCAGCCGTTTAGATCTTCTTGAGCGCGAGCAGTCCCCGGTGCAGCTGGACCGCGCGCTGGAGCATCGCGTCCACCAGGGGGGATGGCGGCGAGGGCTTGCCCTCGGCCGCGTCTGGAGCGTCGCTGTCGGAGAGGTGCTCTTTCTCGAGGTACTCCTCGTCGACCCTCGGCTTCTCGGGATTGTCGGAGAGGAGCGACTCGACCGGCGCGCCCTTCTCCAGCGCGTCGTAGGCGCGCCGGTCGGCGTCGGCCGCGACGCGGACGGCGATGTCCGCGGCCAGGCCGGTGAAGGCGGGGGCCAGGACGATCAGGCCGGCGGGGCCGCTGCCGGCGAGCGCCGTCCGCAGCGGGGCGCTCGTCGCCTCGTTCTCGAGGATGAAGACGGGGGTGCGGGGGGAGGCGTTCGACATCAACCACGCGCGCAGGGCCGACGCGCCGGCCTCGGTCGAGCTCGCGTAGCGCAGGTCGAGCACGCAGGCGCCCGGGTGCCCGCCCGGGGGCGGGGGCAGGTCCCTCGGGGCCTCGTGCACGCGGTAGTACGACAGGCCCTGGCCGAGGTCGCGCGCGGCGGCGGCCGCGGCCGGCGCGTGCGCGAGGGCGCACGCGGCTGCCGCGCAGGCAAGGAGGCGGGCCGCGGGATTCACGCGCGCATTAATTGCCGGGCGCCGATGTCACGGCGATAATATTTCGCGCTGAAGCGGATCGAGTCGCAGGCCCGGTAGGCGCTTTCGGCCGCCTTGGCGAGCGAGGCGCCGACGGCCGTGACCCCGAGGACCCGGCCGCCCGCGCTCACGAGGCGCCCCTCGTCGTCCCGGGCGGTCCCTGCGTGGAAAACCTCGACCCCGGCCGGCAGGTCCGAGGGGATCTCTATCTCGTCGCCGGTCGGATAGGCGTCCGGGTACCCGCTGGCGCTTACGACGACGCAGAGCGCGTGCACCGGCTTAAGCTCGAGGCGGAACCCGCCGAGCGTCCCCCTGACCGCCGACCAGAGGAGCTCGAGCGTGTCGGTGGCCAGGCGCGGGAGGACCGCCTGGGTCTCAGGGTCTCCGAAGCGCGTGTTGAACTCGAGCACCTTGGGCCCCTCGGCCGTGAGCATGATCCCGATGAAGAGCGTCCCGCAGAAGTCGATCCCCTCGGACGCGATCGCCGCCACCGAGGGCCGGACGATCGCGCGCTCGATCGTCTGCATGAGTTCGGGCGTGACCACCTCCGCCGGGGAGTAGGCGCCCATGCCGCCCGTGTTGGGCCCGGTGTCGCCGTCCCCGATCCGCTTGTGGTCCTGCGAGGTCGGCAGGATGACATAGTCCCATCCGGAGACGACGACGAGGATCGACGTCTCCTCCCCCTCGAGGCGGTCCTCGATGAGGACCTGGCGCCCGCCGGAGCCGAACCTGCCGCCCTCGATCATGTCCCTGACGGCCGCCTCGGCCTCGCCGAGCGTCGCCGGCAGGACGACGCCCTTGCCGGCCGCCAGGCCGTCGGCCTTGACGACGATCGGCGCGCGCCGGGACCGGAGGTAGTCGAGCGCAGGGGCGGTTTCACCAAAGGTCTTCGCGTCGGCCGTCGGTATGCCGTACTTGAGGAGGAGCCGCTTGGTGAAGGCCTTCGAGGCCTCGAGGCGCGCCCCGCGCGCCGTCGGCCCGTAGACCGGAATCCCGGCCTGCGCCAGCCGGTCCGCGAGCCCGAGGACGAGCGGGACCTCGGGCCCGACCACGACAAGGCCGACCTTCTCGCGGACGGCGAGCTCGGCCAGGCCGGCGACGTCGCTGACCTTGACCGGGAAGCAGGCGGCGTCGCCCGCTATCCCCGCGTTGCCCGGGGCGCACAACATCCGCGGCGCCGTGGGCGACGCCGCCAGGACCCTGACGAGGGCGTGCTCCCTGCCGCCGGAGCCGACGACGAGGACCGAGCGAGGGAGGTCCGCGGGGCTCAAAGTACCTGGAGCTTCCTGCGGTAGAACTCGACGACGTCCGCCGGGCTGTCCGCGAAAAGGATGTAATCCTCCATCCAGGAGGGCGCCCTCTTCGAGCGCACCATCTCGCGAATCTGGCGCCTGAGGTCGGACCAGTACTTCGCGTTGAAGAAGACGTAGGGCACCCGGGGGCGGATGCCCAGCTTGAGGTTGCACAGCTCGATCCCGATCTCCTCCAGGGTCCCCACGCCGCCGACGTTGAATATGCAGAAGTCGGCCACCTCGAACCACTTTTGCCGGAAGTGCCTCGAGGACTCCTGGAACGTGTTGAAGAAGTCCACGCCGAGCTCGGGGGGCTGGGCCTCTAGCTCGAGGAAGCAGGCCCCGGTGAGCGCGCCCTTGGCGCGCGCCTGGTCGGCCGCGAGGCGCATGACCCCGCCGCCGCCGCCGGTCAGGACTCCGAGGTTGGGGCCGATGAACGCGGAGACCCCCTCGACCAGGCCCGAGATCCGGTCGGCGTCGGTCTTGTCGAGCTCCAGGGCCGAGCCGTAGAAAGCGAGGACCGTCGCCTCCTGGAACCGCCGGCCCATCTCCTCGCGCACAAAGAAGCCGTGCTCCTTCTTGTAGATGTGGAGGTAGAGGTCGTTCGTGAGCTCGTCGTACCAGTAGACCTGGACGTTGACCGCGTTGAACGTGTCGAGCCGCGCGTGGGCGTTGCTCGAGAGGAAGTAGCCGTGCGTGCGCGACGCCTTCCTGAATATGATCCTCCTCGGCTTGATGTCGGGGATCCGGGTGAGGATCTCGATCTGCTCAAGAAGGTCCGGAAAGTAGTCGACGACGAGCGTGTCCGCGTCCTTGGGCGCCGCCTCGACCGCCTGGATCATGGTCCTGTAGCCGCAGGCCCCGTTGCCCTCCGCCAGGAGCTTCTTCACGTCCTCGGCCGTGCCCGCCTTGAGGCAGAAGGAGCGGTTCTCCATGGTGGCGCTCTGGCCCTTGACGGATATCCCGAGCAACGGCCGGGCATCCCCTGGGTCCTTCGGGGGGCGCTCGTCGAGGTTCTTGTAGAGCTCGGCAGCCGCGCCAATCATCCTCTGGCGGCGGCGGGAGAGGGAGTTGTACTCGGGATCCGTCGCCTCGGGCGCGCGGAAGATCTCGACCGAGACCATCGGATTGACGACGGGGTGGTCGCCCGTGTTGTAGATCTCGAGCATGACATTCGTCCCGAAGGTCTTCACGGGATCCAGGAGCACGGCGCTCGAGTGGATTCCGAAGTTTCCGGCCCCCTGGTTGAGCACGACGTAGTGCTCCTTCAGGTACATTGAGCAGCTCGTCAGTATGCCGGAGCGCGGCTGGATCTGCAGGGGCGAGGCGTCGTGGCGGAGCTGGACCTTATCGAGGAAGTTGCGGCCCGCAGCGCCGTTTACGATGAGCTCGAAGTTGATCCGCTGGAGCCTGGGGTTGAGCGTGTAGCTGACCTGGTGGGGCGTGAGGAAGACGGAGCCCCGGCTGTCTATGCTGATCGTGTTGGGGAGCTTGATCCGGTTCTCGCGGATGGCCGTCCAGATCTCGTCGGACGACAGCTTGGCGCCTGCGGGCGCGTGGAACAGGCGGCCGACGGGCACGCCCGGCCTCAGGAGCTTCTTCCAGTAGGCGGAATTCGGGAAGCTCATGTCGAAGACGAACGCATCGATGCCGAGAACCAGGCGGTTGCCGTCGACCTCGAGCCCCCCCTGGATCTGCATCTCGATGCCGATGCGCGCCAGCGAGCTGCGCTCCGTGAACTTGAGGTCCCCGATGCGCGCCTTCATGAACTCGAACTCGGAGGGATTGCGCGGCCAGAACGCCACCGTCAGCGTGGCGCTCCGCTCGTCCTTGTTCTTCACGACCAGGATCTGGCCGTCCTGGCCGGTCCAAAACTGCTCTGGGCTCATGGTTCGAACCTTGGAGGCTGGCCGATGGCGCGGCCGGACTCAAGCGGCGAACGCCGCTATGTAATTGCCAACCGGCCCCGGCGCCCCATGAATGCCCCCCCTTCCACCGCACACACCATGAACGAATTCACGAAGGCCATTATCCTTTCCCTTGTCGCCGCGTCGGTCGCCGCGGCGCAGGATGCCAAGGGCGGCGCCCAGGGCCAGGCCGCCGCGCCGGCCGTCCCCCAGGTCTCGTTGCCGGCCGCGGCGCAGGCCCCGGCCTTCACGGAGACCCAGCTTCTCGAGGAGTTCGGCTGGTACGTGGGCAAGAAGACGGGGCTCTCCGAGTGGGGATTCACGCCCGCCGAGGCCGATTCGATCGCGAAGGGCGTGCTCGCGGCCCTCAACGGCAAGGATTCCCCCTACCAGCTCCAGAAGGTGGGGCCGGCGATGGACGAGTTCATCCAGAGGAAGCAGACCGCGCTCCTGCAGACCCTGAAGGCCAAGAACACGACCGAGGCGGCTGCTTTCTTCACGAAGCTCAAGGAGAACAAGGGTGTCGTCGAGCTCCCGGACGGCCTGCGCTACGAGATCGTCAAGGTGGGCGACGGGCCCGCGCCCAGGCCGACCGACACGGTGAGGGTGAACTACACGGGCACGCTCATAAATGGCACCATCTTCGACAGCTCGGTCCAGCGCGGGCCGATGGAGTTCGAGCTCGACAAGGTGATCCCGGGCTGGACCGAGGGGCTGCAGAAGTCGAGCAAGGGGGGGAAGATCAAGCTCTACGTGCCGCCCAGCCTCGGCTACGGCGACGACGGCCGCCCGGGCATCCCGCCGGGCTCGGTGCTCATCTTCGACATTGAGCTCCTGGACGTCAAAGCCCCCGCTCCCGCCTCCGCCGCTCCCGCGAAGTAGGGGCCGGCGCGGCGCCAATTCGTAGGTCGCCTCCACCCTGAATCCCGCGGATGTCAACCTGTACCTCGTCGGTTTCATGGGAACCGGCAAGACGACCGTCGGGCGCGCCGTCGCGCGCCGCATCGGCTTCGGGTTTGTGGACAGCGACCACGAGATCGAGCGCAAGGCGGGCAGGTCGATAGCTGAGGTCTTTGCCACTCAGGGCGAGCCCACGTTCCGCGCACTCGAGCGCTGGTTCATCGACGAGGGCCACGCCCGCCAGCGCCTCGTCGTGGCGTGCGGCGGAGGGCTCGTCGTGGCACCCGGCATGCTGGAGAAGCTGGGTTCGCTGGGCGTCGTCGTGTGCCTGCACGCGTCGATCGAGACGATACTCGCCCGCACGGGCCGCCATGCCAGGACCCGCCCCCTCCTCGACGTCGCGGACCCCGACGCCAGGGCCCGCGCCCTGTACGCGGAGCGGGAGGCGGTCTACAAGTCGGCGGGCACGGTGATCCTCACCGACTCGCGGCCCCTCGGCCAGATCGCCGCGCACGTGGTCCGGGTGTGGCGCCGGGAGGCCGCCGGGTTTGCATCCAAGCACGCGGCGGGCTGAGGCCATGGGCGAGCGCGAGGAGAGGCTTCGCGGCCGGATCCTGGACCTCGGCTTCGACGAGGTCCGCTTCGCGCGGATTGGGCCGAGCCCGGCCGGCGAGGGCCTGCGCGCGTGGCTCGGGGCCGGCTACCACGCGGACATGCACTGGATGGAGCGGACGGCTCCGAAACGCCTGGACCCCGCCCTTGTCCTGGAGGGGGCCAGGTCGGCGATCCTCCTCGGCGTCGACTACTTCCAGGGCGGCGCGGGGGCGGGCGGGGCCGCGGGGCCTGCTTGGGCCCGCTACAGCCTCTTCCGCGACTACCACGACTCGCTGAAGGTGGCGCTCGCCCGGGCGGGCGCCGCCGTCGCCGACGTCCTCGGGGCCGGCCCCGCCGACTACCGCTGCTATGTCGACACAGGGCCCGTGCTCGAGCGCGCGTGGGCCGCGCTCGCGGGCCTCGGGTTCATCGGAAAGAACGCGATGCTCATTTCGCGCCGGCACGGCAACTGGCTGTTCCTTTCGGCGATCCTCACGCGGATCGACCTTCGCCCGGATCCCCCGATAAGGCTGCGCGGCAACCCGGGCTCCATAGGGCTGCTCTGCGGCAAGTGCACCCGGTGCATTGACGCCTGCCCCACGCGGGCCTTTCCGGCGCCGGGTGTCGTGGACTCGCGCCGCTGCATCTCCTACCAGACGATCGAGAACAGGGGCATCATCCCGCGCGAGCTGCGGCCGGGGGTCGGCAACCGCATCTTCGGGTGCGACACGTGCCTCGACGTGTGCCCCTGGAACCGGTTCGCGAGGCAGGGCCGTAGGATGCTGCTGGAGTCGAAGGGCGACATTGCCGCGATCCCGCTGCGCGATCTCCTGGGCCTCGACGCCGCGCGCTTCGCCGAGGTGTTTCGCGCCACGGCGATCAAGCGGATCAAGCTGGCGGGCCTCCTGCGAAACGCGTGCGTCGTGGCTGGCAACTCGGGCGACCGGGGACTGCTCGACGCGCTCGTGCGGCTGGCGTCGAACGAGTCGCCGGTCGTGCGCGCCCACGCCGTGTGGGCGGTGCGCAGGTTGGGGGGGGAGGGGCGGCTCGTCGCGGAGCGCGCGGCCGAGAGCGATCCTTCGGTCCTCGAGGAGTATGGCGCCGGCGACGAACCGACTCGTATCGGGGCCGGAACGGGCTGAACTGGGATTCTCGACCCTGGGGGAAGCGCGACCCTCCCAGACATGGCGTACCGAACGTGAAAAAGATCCACTCACTGGCGCTCGCCGCCGCCCTCGTGCTGGAGGCGGTGGTCTTTCTCCTGATGACCGGCAGGCACAGCGCGTGGATCTACCCGAGATGGTACGACCAGCTCCAGTATCTCGGCCAGGCCTACGACGGCTATGAGTACATGAGGTCGCACGGGTTCGCTGCCGCGGCGTGGCACACGCTGACCCTGCATTCGGCGCAGGGTTCGCTTCACGCCTTCCTCGCGCTCTTGGTGTTCGCCGCGGCCGGTCCCTCGAGGACCGCGGCGCTGGCGGTGAATCTGCTGGCCTTCCTCGCGCTGCAGGCCGCCACGTTCCTGGCCGTGCGGCGGATCTCGGGATCGTTCCCGCTCGCCCTGGCGGCCGTCGCTCTCCTGGCGGCCGTGAGTTCGCCGTGGTCGGGAGCTGCAGGCTCCGCCGTCGACTTCAGGTTGGACTGGATCGCGGCGTGCGCCTACGGGGTGGCCCTCGCGGCCGCCGTCGCCTCGGACGGGTTCCGGTCGACCCGGCGGGCGGCGGTCTTCGGTGCGGCGGCGGGAATCGTCATCCTCATCCGGTACCTGACCGCGGTGTACTTCGCGCTCATCTTCGCCGCGCTGATCATTTGGCTGCTCGCGCGCCGCGACCGTGGGGCCAGGTGCGGGCGCCTGCTCGTGGCCGCATTGGTGGCGGCGGGCATATCGGCTCCCGAACTCTGGTCGAGCCGCGGAGCCATCTACGGCTACTACTGGCTCGACCAGCTGGTCAGCGCGGAGCGCGGGCTGCGCGAGTCCCACCTCGGAGTGGTTGCGTCCGCCGGGTGGCTCCTGCGCGAACTCCTCCATCACCAGGTCGGCCTGGGCGCGGCGGCCGTGGGCCTCGGTGCAGCGGCCGCCCTTCTGGTCCTGCGCCTCGCGGCGAAGGGGCCCCGGGTGGCGCCGCCCTCCCTGGGCGCCTCCTGGGCCGTCGCGCTGGCGTTCCTTTGCGCTCCGGCCGTCATCGCGCTGTTCTATCCCATCAAGGCCGACCAGACCCTCTCCATGCTCATTCCCGGTGCGATCTGGGTCATCATCCTGGCGTGGCTGCACGCGGCGCGCGGGGCCGGGAAGACGGCGATTTGCACCGTCTCGACGGTAGTAGTCGCCGCCGGCGCCGTGCTGTTTTTCGGCGCCGAGACCGCCCGGAGCGTGCCCGCGGAGAAGGAGGCGGAGTTCCGCTCCATAAACGGATTGGACGACTACCTGTACTTTCGCGCCGAGGAGGCCCGGCTCCACGAGCCCCGCGTGGCGGTGACTTGCCTTCTCGACGGCCTCAACGCCAAGGCATTCCAGGTCGTGGGCTACGAGCGCCACCACAGGCTCCTGCCGTTCCTCCAGACGCTTCCGGTGTATCTGTACGCCGCCGAAAGGGGGTTCATCATGGAGCGCCTCGCGGCGAGCGACTTCGTCTGCCTGGTGACCCGGGCGGGCGCGACCTATCCGTTCGACAAGCAGATGGAGGCCATGGCGCCCGAGACGCGCCGGTGGTGCGACGCCAACCTGGCGCACGCCGGGGACCTGGACACGGCGGGGTTTTCGGTTTCCGTCTACGAGCGGCAGGGGCTCTCCCGTCCGGCGCGCGGCGGGGTCGTTCTCGCCGAAATGGTCAAGGCCGCAGCCCGCGGGCCGGCGGACTCCGAGGCGGCCCCGCCGGCCGCGCCGCTCTTCGTCTCGCCGGCGCGGGCCCTGGGCTGCGCCGGGGCGCAATTCCGCTACGACACGCAGGCGGCGTACAGCCCCGTGCGCTACAGCGCCGACGCCCTCCCGCAGGGCCTGCAGCTCGATCCCGCGACGGGCGAGATCCGGGGAGTGATCGCGCGCGCCGGCGAGTACTCCGCTAGGATAGCGGCCGCGAATCGAGAGGGCGCGACGCGCGCCGAGCTCGGGATTCACATCGAGGACGCCCGGATGTATGCCGTCCTCAGTGCCCCGGAGGCCTGCGCCGCCGGGGTGCCGGTGGAGATAGGCTACGGCGTCTTTGACGCCGACGGCAGGCTTGATTTCATCGACCTCACGGACCTGACCGCCGGGAGGGCGCTGGCCCGGATTCCGGCCCCGGACGACGCCAAGCGCAGCTGGCAAGGCGTGTTCCGGGTCGCGTTCTCGGCCCCCGGCGCCCATTCAATCCTGCTGCGCACCGTGTGCCTCGACCCGAGCAGGAAGGAGCGATACGTGTTCGTCGATCGCGAGTGCCAGATCAACGTGGCCCCCTGAGGGCGCGCGGACCCCGGATCCGCTCCCCCCTGGCCTTCGCCTGGCCCTCCCTCAGACGGCGACGGTCCCAAACGAGGATGCGTCCCACGGCGGCCGGCCGGCCTCGAGCGCGAGCTCGTTGAAGGCGTCGATCTCGGCCGCGGTGAAAAGCAGCCCCCCGGCCGCCGCGGTCCTCCTTGCCCACTCAGCCTCGACCTGGCCGGGCAGGAGGCACCTGTCGTTCCCGTGCCCGAGGATGTCCCCGATGACGGCCTTGACGTTGGCTGCCTGACCTCGCCCCTGTGCGAAAGCCCCGCCGCTGACCGCCTCGGGATGGATGACCTGGAAGAAGAAGGAGCACGTGTGCTTCTCCCCGGGCTCGCGGTCCCAGCGGTTCCTCAGCGTCGGAAGCGAACCCCCGATCAGGGCCCCGACGATCTCGTTGACCAGGGAAAGGCCGTAGCCCTTGTGCGCGCCGAAGGGCAGGAGCGCGACCGCCCGGGCCGGGTCGTCGGTCGGTTTTCCGTCGGCGTCGAGCGCGGCCCCCCGAGGCAGCCGCTGGCCCTCGCGCTTCATCTGCTGGACCCGGCCCATCGAGATGACTGACGTAGCCCAGTCGATGACGACCGGGAAGCCGACCGCGGGGACCGTCGGAAAGCCCCACGAGTGGGGATTCGTGCCTAGGGTCGGGAACCTGCCCTCGAAGGGCACGACCTCCGCGAGCGCCGCCGTGCAGTTCGTGTACGCGATGTAGCCGCGGCGCGCCGCGTCCATCACGTATCCCCCTCCCCACAGGTAGTGGAACGCGTTGTCCACGGAAACGGTGCCGACCCCGTGGCGCTCGGCGATGGCGATGGCCGCGTCCATCGCGCGGTACGCCGTGGCCTGCCCGAGCTTCCTGTTGGCGTTCCAGACCCTGGCTGCCGCGAAGCGCGAGGGCAACTCCTCGATCCGGGCGCCGGGGACGCAGCCCTTCGAGCCGGAGCCGAAGTGTCTGTCGAGCTGGAGGGCCTTGATCGCGTTGTGCGTGCGGATGCCGTGGCGGGAGGCCTCGGCGCAGAGGCGGGCCGCGTCGGCGGCCTCGTCGGCGAGGAAGCCGCGGTGGCGGTAGACGGCCTCGGTCAGCGCGTTGTGCAGCGGTTCGGGGACGATGTGGTACGTGTCGGGCATGGCGGCCCCGCTCTTGCGGTCGATCCGGGAGTGCGCTTTTCAGTGGAAAGTTAACGCCGGATTGGCAAGTTCATTTACCGACTTGAAGCCACGTCCACCGGCCGGCCCCCCGATCGGGCGCTACCGCTGGCGCATCGTTGCGCTGCTCTTCTACGCCACGACGATCAACTACGTCGACCGCAGCGTGCTCGGCGTCCTGGCTCCCACGCTCCAGTACCGGGTCTTCAACTGGTCCGACCAGGACTACGCGGCCATCAACATCGCGTTCAAGTCGGCCTACGCCATCGGATTGCTCACCACGGGCGCCCTGATCGACCGGATCGGGGCCAAGGCCGGCTACACGCTCTCCATCGCGGTATGGAGCGTATTCGGGGCGATGCACGCGCTCGTCCGCCCGGCCTTCAGCCTGGCGGGGTTCTGCGTGGCCCGCTTCGGCTTGGGGTTCGGCGAGTCCGGAAACTTCCCCGCCGCGATAAAGGCCGTCGGCGAATGGTTCCCCAGGAGGGAGCGCGCGCTCGCCACGGGCATCTTCAACGCAGGGCCGCCTGTCGGGGCCATCCTGGCGCCGCTCGTGATACCGCTCATCGTCCTTCCCGACGGCACGCACTGGCAGCTCGCGTTCCTGCTCACGAGCGTGTTCAGCCTCCTCTGGATCGTCCTGTGGACCACCACCTACACTGCGCCTGGGGCCAACACGAGGCTGTCGGCCGCCGAGTTCGACTACATCCGCAGCGACTCGCCCGCGGAGAGCCCCGGCGCGCGGATCGCCTGGGGCAGGGTGCTGCGCGTGCGCGAGACCTGGGCGTTCACCCTTGCCAAGAGCACCGACGCGGCGTGGTGGTTCTACCTCTTCTGGGGCGCCAAGTACCTCTACGACCGCTTCGGCCTCGACATAAAGGGCCTCGCGATGCCGCTCGTCGTCATCTACGTCGTCTCCGACGCCGGCAGCGTGGCCGGGGGGTGGCTCTCGTCGTCCCTCATCAAGCGCGGCTGGTCCGTCAACCGGGCCCGCAAGACGACGCTCCTGATCAGCGCGCTCTGCGTCCTGCCGGTCGTCCTGGTGACGCGGGTGCCGACCCGCTTCAACGCCGACGCCGCCTTCTTCACCCGGCTTGAGTCCGCCCGGTTCACGGTCGCGAGGGAGGTGACCGTGGACGGGCACCCGCGCACGGAAAGGGTTGCGGAGCCGATTTCCGCGGATGCCCAGGCCGCACTTCGCTCCCTCTCCGGCCGGCAGTTCGCCTCGGCAAGGGAGTTTGTTGCGGCCGCCGCCGCGGCGATCACGCCCGCGGCCGAGGCCCGCATGGAGGCCCCGCTGATCGAGTGCGCCCGCAGCGACAGCTATTACTGGATCGCCGTCATTCTCATGGCCTGCGCCACGGCCGGCCACCAGGCGTGGTCGGCCAACCTCTTCACGGTCGTTTCCGACGTGTTCCCCAAGGCGGCGACCGCCTCCGTCATCGGGATCGGGGGGACCTTCGGCTCGGTCTGCGGCCTATCCGCGGACTGGTGCCTGGGGCGCATCCTCTCCAACAGCGGCCCGCACGGCTACCTCTTCGCGTTCCTCATCGCCGGGTCGCTCTACCTCGTGGTATTCGGGGTGCTGCAGGCCCTCATGCCCCGCATGACCCCGCTCGACGAAAGCCTCCGCCACGCCACCCCATGAAACCCGACCCATTCCTCAGCAACCTCTTCGGGCTAGCCGGCCGCGTGGCCGTCGTCGTCGGAGGCACCGGCGAACTGTGCGGCGCGATGGCCGAGGGCCTCGCCGCCGCCGGCGCCGAGACCGTCCTCGTCGGCCGGAGCGCCGAGAAGGCCCGCGTCCGCCTGGATAAGATAGCTGCCGCGGGCGGCAAGGCGTGGTTCCACGCGGCCGAGGCGTCGAGCAGGGGGCAGCTGGAGGGACTCCTCGGCGCGGTCCTCGCGAGGTCGGGCCGGGTGGACGTGGTCGTCAACGGCGCAGGCGTGAACTCGCCGACCCCGTTCCTCGACATAGGCGAGGAAGAGTTCGACCGGATAATCCAGGTCAACCTCAAGGGCGTGTTCCTCGGATGCCAGGTCTTCGGCCGGCATTTGACCGAGGCCGGGCACGGCGGCTCGATCATAAACGTCGGCTCGATCTCGGGCTTGGCGCCGCTGTCGCGCGTCTTCACTTACTCGGCGACGAAGGCCGCGGTGCACAACATCTCGAGGAACCTGGCCCGCGAGTGGGCGCCGCTCGGCGTGCGCGTGAACACCCTGGTGCCGGGCTTCTTCCCGGCGGAGCAGAACCGCAAGGTCCTCAAGCCCGACCGCGTGGCCTCCATCATCGGCCGCACGCCGACGGGGCGCTTCGGCGAGCCCAGGGAGCTCGTCGGCGCGACGCTGCTCCTGGCGAGCGAGCGCGCGGGCTCCTTCATCACCGGGACTGAGATCGTCGTCGACGGCGGCTTCAACGCGATGAGCATCTGAGCGGCCTCGCGCCGATGAGACCCATCAACCGCTTCCTCGTGCAGAACGGGCTCCTCATCGCCGGCAACCCCTGCGTCAGCCCGGACTTCTGCCTCGACTGGCCCGCGCTCAGGGACCGCCTGGCCGGAGGCGGGGCGGGGCTCGCCTTCCACCCCAAGTCCCGCTTCGAGACGGCTGCGGGCGCGTGGACCCTTGTCGAGGACCCGCGCAGCGGCGACTGCGCGTGGAGGCTGGAGCCTTCCGGGGGAGCGGATCCGGGCGAGGCGCTCGGAGAGGGCACCCGGGCGGGGCCGCTCGGGGCGTGCTTCCCAGCCACCTGGGAGAATCTGCTGCGGCTGAAGAACCTGGTGCAGGAGAGCGACCGCGGCTCCACCATCTTCCCCACGGCGGAGGGCCGGCTCGGGCGCAGCACCCTCGGGATAGGGGCGCGCTTCACGACGCTGCACTGGCCGGCCGTCGAGTGGGCCATGAGCGCCCTGGACCTGGGAGTCACCGCCAACCAGAACAGCATACCCCGCGAGCTCGTGTACGACACGGATGCGATGCTCGAGGGGCGCCTCGAGTCGGTCCCGTTCCCGTTCATAGGGACGAGCGTGCCCGAGGGCCACCAGGGCCAGAGCGTCGAGGGGATGAGCCACGGCTGCGTCCTGTCGAAGCTGAGGAACGGATTCCACCGGCGGCGAATCCCCTGGAGCTTCAACGCCGACCACCAGCCGATCGGCGGCGCCTTCGACGCCCGGGAGGAGGCTCTCGTGAGGGGATGCCTGCTGGCGAGCTACATCACGTTCGACCTGTCCCCGGAGCTCGCGCTCCGGAGGCCGGCCGCGTCGGCGGAGATCGACGCCGGGACGCTCGGGCGGGTGAGCGCCCGCGTGGCCGCCGCCGGCCTGGCCGTCGAGGCCGGGGCGCTCTCCGAGCTGCTGCGCGGGGTCTGGCCGGCGATGCGCAAGATGAAGCGGCGCGACGAGATGTACCGCGCCGCAAGGGCCGAGGCCTTCACCACGGGCGTGGGGCGCCGCTACCTGCGCGAGCTCTCGATCGACGAGCTGCCCGGCCTGACGGCGCCGGAGACCACCGCGGTCATGCTGGCCCTGTGCGAGGAGCTCGGGATGCCGGCCGACTTCATCGCGCCCGCCTTCGGCTTCCAGAAGAACACGCCCTATCCGGACAACGGGCGGCTGCGCCAGCTCGTCGAGCGCCAGTGGGCGGTCGCCCGACGGTTCGGCGCCGCCATCGGCTTCCACTCGGGCTCGGGCAAGTCGGCCGCGAACTACCGGGTCATGGGGGAGGTGACGGGCGGGTGCCTCGAGATAAAGACCAGCGGCCGCTACACCTACGAGATGGGGGCCGCGCTCTTCCGGTCGCCCGACCCGTCTGACCAGGCCCTCTGGCGCGACTGGTACCGCTTCACGGTCGAGATGGCGCTCGCCGGAGCCTTCAGCGAGGACGCGGCGGAGCGGGCGGCGGCGCGGGCGTTCATCGCCGAGTCCCTCGGCGGCGGCGGCGCGTTCGCGTCGCCCGCGTCATGCCGCGCCGCCGTGGAGGCGCTCGATCCCAGCCCCGAGCGCATGGTCTTCTTCGAGTACAATTTCCTCTTCGTGCTCGCCGCCGGCGGGCGGGCCGACAAGGCCGCCCTCGGCGACCACTCGGCCGCGGGCTACGCCCAGCGCGCGCGCTTCTACTCGATAAGCGCCGGCGCGCGCCTCCTTTACGCCAAGGCGGTCGCCGGCTACATCGTGTTCCTGGCGGAGCACACCGGGATCGCCCCCGCCGAGCGGTGCGCCGCCGCCCGCGGCCTGCTGGCGCGGATCGCGTCCCACGACGAATTCCTTAATGAAATTTCCAGATGAAACCATTCATTGACGAGGACTTCCTCCTGCACTCGGGCGCGGCGCGGGACCTCTACCTCGGGTTCGCCCGCGGGGAGCCCATCTACGACTACCACTGCCACGTGCCGCCGGAGCAGATCGCGCTCAACCACCGGTTCAGCGACCTGTCGGAGATCTGGCTCGGGGGCGACCACTACAAGTGGCGCGCGATGCGCGCGAACGGGGTCGACGAGCGCTTCTGCACCGGGGACGCCGCCCCGCGCGAGAAGTTCGACGCCTGGGTCGCGACGGTCCCGCACACGCTGTGCAACCCGCTCTACCACTGGTCGCACCTCGAGCTGCTGCGGTATTTCGGGATCAACGCGCTGATCAGCCCGGCCACCGCCGACATGATCTGGTCCACGGCGAACGAGAGGCTGGAATCGCTGCGCGTGCACGACATTCTCGCGGCGAACCGCGTCGCGGTCGTGTGCACGACCGACGATCCGGCCGACTCCCTGGAGGCCCACGACACGATCCGGCGCTCGGGCCTGACGACGCGGGTGTACCCGGCGTTCCGCCCGGACAAGGCGCTCGGCGTGGCGAGCCCGGCGGCCTTCAACCCGTGGGTCGAGCGGCTCGCGGGCGCCGCCGGGGCGTCCGTGCGCACCCTGGACGACTTCCTGGCGGCGCTCAGGAGAAGGCACGACGACTTCCACGTCGCGGGCGGCCGGCTCTCGGACCACGGGCTGGACGCCGCGCTGGCCGAGCCGTGCACCCATGCGGAGGCGGCGGCCGTCTTCAAGGCGGCGCGCGAGGGCCGCGCGGCCGCGCCCGAGGAGGCGGCGAAATTCGGGTCCTTCATGATGCTCGAGTTCGGCCGGTGGGACGCGCGCCGCGGCTGGACGAAGCAGCTTCACCTCGGCGCGCTTCGCGGGGTGAACACGCGGCTCCTTCGCCGCGTCGGCCCCGACACGGGCTTCGACTCGATAGGCGACCTGCCGCAGGCGAGGTCCCTCGGCCGCTACGTGGACGCGCTCTGCTCGACGGGCGAGCTGCCGCGCATGGTGCTCTACAACGCCAATCCGTCCGACAACTACCTTTTCGCGGCGATGGCCGGCAACTTCCAGGAGGGGCCGGCCGCCGGCAAGGTCCAGTATGGCGGCGCGTGGTGGTTCCTCGACCAGAAGGAGGCCATCGAGTGGCAGCTGGGGGCCCTCTCGAACGTCGGCCTGCTGAGCCGCTTCGTCGGCATGCTGACCGACTCGCGCAGCTTCCTCAGCTACCCGCGCCACGAGTATTTCAGGCGCGTGCTCTGCGACCTGCTCGGGTCCAGGATGGAGGCCGGCGAGCTGCCGCGCGACCTCGGGCTCGTGGGCGGCATGGTGCGGCGCATCTGCTTTGCCAACGCCCGCGACTACTTCGGGCTCGAGCTCGACCCGGCCTACTCGGGCGGGGGGGCCTGAGGACCGGCGAAGGCCCTGGCGAACATGTCGACCGCCCACTGAGGGGGGCGAACCGGCCGGCCCTCGCGGTCGACAAACGCATGGAGGGTGTTGCCGGTGGCGAGGAGCTCCTCGCCCCTGCGGACCTCGTAGTCGATCCGGATCCGGAGCAGCGGGCGCTCGCGCACCGTCGCCGTGACCTCGAGGGTGTCGTCGTAGACGGCGGGGCGCAGGAACTTCGCCGAGACCTCCAGCACCGGCAGTCGGAAGCCCTCCTCCTCGAGCCTCCTGTAGGGGACACCGAGCTCCTTGAGCAGCGTCGTCCGGCCGATCTCGAACCAGGGAAGGTAGTTCGCGTGGTAGACGACGCCCATCATGTCGGTCTCGGCGTAACGGACGGTTACCGTCGAGCGCGACCGGATCATTCGGGCTCCCCCACCTTCTCGAAGAGGGTGGAGGCGTTCTCCGCCCAACAGTTGCGCGCCGCCCATATGCGGCCGGCGTCGCCGAGGCGCTTGCGCAGGGACGCGTCGTGGATGAGCCTCTCAAACGCGGCCGCCAGCTCCGCCGGACGTTCGGGCGTCACGAGCAGGCCGGTCACGCCGTCCCGGACGGCCTCCGGGACGCCGCCTACCCGGTGGGCCACAATTGGCAGGCCGTGGGCCGCGGCCTCCAGGCAGACAAGGCCGAAGCCCTCGACGCTCTGGCCGAGGTTGATGCTGGTCAGGGCGAAGATGTCCGAGCGATCGTACACCTCCGAAAGCTCCTCGTCGGGGATGTTGCCGAAGAAGCGCACCTTTAGCGCGCTGTCGCCCTCCGCGAGCTCCCGGAGCCGATCGCCGTAGTTGCCCTTGTTGCGCCCTCCCACGATCCAGTACTCGACCCGGCTGCGGACCTCGGCCGGAAGCATCTGGAGGGCCTGGAGCGTGACGAGCTGGCCCTTGCGCGGGTGGAGGCGCCCCACGGTGAGGACGACGATCTTGTCGTCGGCTCGCGCCGCGCGCGCCGGGACGACCGCGAAGTCGCTCCGGGGGGCGCCGGGCGTGAGGATGATCTTGTCGGCCGCGTGAGGGAAGCGCTCGAGCAGCAGCTCCTGGGTGTAGGTGGTGAGCGTGCTCACGCGCGAGGCGTGCCGGATCAGCTTGCCGGCTAGCCACCGGCGCACGGGGCTTCGCGCGAAGCGCAGGATCTCGGAGCCGTGGAACGTCAGGACGAGCCGCTTCGGCCGGAACGCCTTGAAGAACTGCAGGAGCATCATCGTGAGCATCGGCCCCGGCTCCGGCAGGTAGACGGTCGCGTTGCGCAGCTGGCGCCGCGCGGCGACCAGCTCCCATGCGAGCTTTAGCTGGCAGGTGATGTCGTGCGATCCCTTTAGCGGCAGGCGCCGCATTCGGAACGGCCAGTCCTTCTCGGCGTCGGGCGGCGCCGACTGGGCCCAGACCTCGACGTCGTAGCCGAGGCTGGCCGAGGCCCTCGCGATCTCCTCCGCGAACGTGGCTATGCCCCCGCTGACCGGGTAGAACTCATGGGTGATGAGGAACAGGGGGGAGGACGGCTTGGCGGACGACAGGTCGCTCATTTCGCAAGAAACGTTAAACTATCGTAACATCATCGCAACAGGGCATTCAAGCCCGGTCGCGCTTCCGATTGCGCCAAGAAATGGTTTTACTTTATTGGCCACCGCAACATACAAAGAGCGACAGATGTCCGATTCAGTCCAACCAACCGTCAGCTCGAACAAGCCATTTCCAGTTGTCGCTAAGCCATTTGCGCCCGACGATGAGGCAGCTCTCCGGGAGGCGCTGAAACGATGCTCGCCGTCGACGTTCGAGGCGGCCGTGCAGTTTCGCAAGACCGGCAACGCCGACCACATGCCGGCGGTGGTGATCGGCGTGATCGAGCGCTTCGTGGAGCCTGACCTGCGCGCGAAGCTGAAGGACGCCGACGACGACCTGCGCCTCATCGAGGACCTGGGCATCGACTCGCTGACGATGATGGAGATCGTGATTCTCGTGGAGGACGTGCTCCAGCTCACGATAAACAATGACGAGCTGCGGAGCCTGAGGACGGTCGGCGACGTAAAGACGTTCATTGACTGCAAGATCCGTGGCCTGCCGCTGCCGAGGCCGACCAAGTTCCTCCCGATCGAGCACATCGGCGCCGTCATGCCGGTCGAGCCGCCCTTCCTCTTCCTAAACGAAGCGTCGGTCAGCTCCACCGGGGCCAACGGGAAGTACAGGATCACGGGCCAGGAGTTCTTCCTGCAGGGCCATTTCAAGGACAATCCGGTCATGCCGGCATCGATCATGCTCGAGGCGCTGGGCCAGCTCGCGGTCCTCTTCCTCCTGGAGGGCGCCCCCGCGGAGCCGGGCAAGGCCATCGGAGCAAACACCATCTATTTCACGGGGTGCGAGGGGGTGCGGGCCCACCGCATGTGCAAGCCGGGCGATATCCTGACGCTCTCGATCAAGCCGAAGCGGACGAAGGTGCCGCTCGCCACCTTCGAGGGCGCCATCCGCGTCGGCCAGGAGAAGGCGGTCATCGCCGAGGAAATCACGCTCACGTTTTCCTACGTCGAATCAGCGGTAGCGCCTGCGGTCATCAACGGCGCGGCCCAGCCCATTCCCGACAGCGATAATTCCGCCCGCCCGCTCCGGGTGGCGATCAACGCCTGATTGACCGGATCGTGGCGTCTGTCACGATGGGACGGGCAGCTTTGCCATAGCGCATGCCCAGAGTCTTCATCACAGGCCTCGGCTTTGTAACCAGCATCGGCAACGACGCCGCCGCGGTTGCCGGGAGCCTGCGCGCGCTCCGGCACGGGTTCGAGCTCTACCCGCCGTTCCAGAAGCCGGAGATCGGCTGCAAGGTGATCGGCACGATAAAGGGCTTCAACACGGACTCCGTCGACCCGGAGGACTGGACCTACCCCGAGGGCTACGAGATCAAGCGCGAGACGATCCGGTCGATGGCCCCGCACGGGCTCTACGCGCACTGCGCGCTCCTCCAGGCGGTCGCGGACGCCCGCCTCGGCGAGGGCGACATCTCGAACACGCGCACCGGCCTTTATGCGGCGTCGGCCGGGTCGCCGATGCTGACGTACTTCCACCACGAACGGCTGCTCAAGCTCGGCCCGGCGCGCTCCTCGCCCGTCGGGATCGTCGCGTCGATCGTCGGCACGCTCAACTTCAACCTGGTTGCGGCGTTCAAGATCCAGGGGGCCTCGTGCGGCTTCTCGTCGGCGTGCGCCTCGTCGGCCCACGCGCTGGCGTATGCATTCGACGATATATTCCTCGGGCGCCAGCGGCGCATGTTCGTCGTCGGCGGAGAGGACGGCAACCGGGACGCGATACTGCCTTTCGCGGCGATGAGGACGCTCTCGCTCCAGGTCGATCCCGCGCTCGCGTCCCGCCCGTTCGACGTCGGGCGCGACGGATTCGTCGGAACCGGGGGCGGCGCGGTCGTCGTCCTCGAGAGCGAGGACGAGGTGGCCCGCCGCGGCGTGGCCCCCTACTGCGAGATCCTGGGGTGGGGGCAGGCCTCCGACGGCTACAACGTCGCGATCTCGCACCCCGACGGGGCGGGCTCGCGTCTGGCGATGGATAATGCGCTGGCCTCGGCCCGCGTGGCGCCGGGCGAGGTCGACTACGTGAACGCGCACGCCACCTCCACGCTGATCGGAGACATCTCGGAGGCGCGGGCCCTTAGGTCTGTCTTCGGGGAGGGCGGCGCCCGGCCCGCGATAAGCAGCACGAAGGCCCTGACCGGCCACGGGCTCTCGCTCGCCGGGGTGATGGAGACGGGATTCTGCGCCCTGGCGATGCGCGGGGGCTTCATCCCGGGCTCGGCGCATATCACCCAGCTCGATCCCGCCTGCGAGGGGCTCAACATCGTGCGCGCGACGCTCCCGGTCGCCCCGCGGACGGTGCTCAAGAACAGCAGCGGGTTCGGCGGGGCAAACGTGGCGCTCGTCCTGAGGGCGCCCGGATGAGCCGCCTCGGCCAGCGGTACGCGACGGCCTTCGTTTCGGGCGCAAGCAAGGGGCTCGGCCTGGCGTTCGCCCGGATGCTCCTCGCCGACGGCGTCCGCGTCTGGGGCAGCTCGAGGGACCCGGCCCGGCTCGCCGGGCTGTGCGCCTCCCACCCCGCGGCGTTCTCCCCGGTGGCGCTCGACCTGGCCGACGGGCCCGGCGCCGTGCGTGCGCTCGGGGGCGCCTCGTCCGCGGCGGGCGGGGGATTCGACATCTTCGTCAACAACGCCGGCTACGGCGTCTTCGGGGATTTCGCGGCCACCGAGCCGGCGGTCTGGCGCTCCCAGCTCGACGGCATGCTCGGGACCGTCCTCGAGCTGAGCCACGCCGCGTTCCGGCAGATGAGGAGCCGCAACCGCGGCTGCCTCGTCCACGTCTCCTCGATCGCGGCGGAGCTGCCGATCCCCTTCATGAGCGGCTACAACATGGCCAAGGCCGCCCTGTCGGCCCTAAGCGAAAGCTTGATGTTTGAGGCGCGGGGCTCAGGGATCACCGTAGTCGATTTCCGCCCAGGCGAATACCAGACCGAATTCAACCGATCCATGCTGAGGGACCCGCCCACCGAGTCCACGCGCCGCGCCAAGGCCGCGATCGAGCGCGTGTCAGCTGGCTCGCCGGCCCCCGAGCGCGCGGCCCTCGACCTGCGCCGGGCGCTCCTCGCGAACCGGAGCGGCGTCGTCCGGTCGGGCTCCGTCTTCCAGGCGCGCGTCGCGCCGCTCCTCGCGCGCCTGGCGCCCTCCTCGTGGGTGCGCTGGGGCATCGCCCGCTACTACGGCCTCTAGGGCCCGCCAATCCATCATGTCCAAGATCCGAATTCTTGTCCTGACGTCGAGCACCGGCGGGGGGCACGACGCGCGCGCCGAGGCGTTCGCGGACTGGTGCTTCCTCCTCTACAGGCACGACGTCGACGTGCGGATCGAGCAGATGCTCGAGAAGTCGTCCGTCTTCTACCGCGCGGGCGTCAACTTCTACAACAAGATCCAGGCGAGCGCCCCCTGGGTCCACAAGGCGTTCTACGCGTTTGTCGAGCTGGAGAGCGTCCTGAACAAGGAGACCGTCGCGATCGGCAGGCGCTACTACGTGGAGGTGCTCAAGGAATACAAGCCCCACCTGGTCCTGAGCGTCCACGACTGCCTCAACCGCGGGTACTTCCAGCTGGCCCGCAAGGTGCTCGGGCCCGACAACGTGATGTGCGCCACGTACTGCGGCGAGTTCTCCGGGGGCTGGGGATACTCGCGCAACTGGATAGAGCCGTCGGTCGACATGTACTTTTCGCGGACGCCGACGGCGCAGGACTATGCCGTCAAGAAGGGCATCCCCCGCGAGAAGGCGCGCGTGCGCGGCTACCTCATGCACCCGCGCGCGCACTTCGAGGTCGTGGCGCCGCACGACCGCGGGGCCTTCCGCGAGGAGAACCTAGGGCTCCGCCCGGACCTATTCACGGTCTTCCTGGCGACGGGCGTCAACGGGGCCAACAACCACTTCGAGCTCCTCCCGACGCTCGTCAAGTGGGCCGACCACTGCCAGGTGATCGTGATCTGCGGCCGCAACAAGCAGGCCTTCAACGACCTCGTCCACTGGCGCACGAGCCATCCCGAGTTCAACTGCTACATCGACGGCTACTCGGAGATCGTGCACCTGCTCATGCAGGTGAGCGACGTCATCGTCACCCGCGGCGGGACGACGACCTGCGCCAAGGCCCTCCACTTCAAGTGCCCGATCATATTCAACGCGTCCGGGGGGATCATGCCCCAGGAGGAGCTCACGTGGAAGTACCTGCGCAACGGCGCAGCCACGGACATGATCCAGGGCGGCGACGACTTCGAGCGGATCATCGGGTCGTGGTTCTCGGACCCGAACGCGTACATCCGCATGCGCGACAACTTCCTCAGGCTGCGCTACGAGGAGGACCCGACGATCCTGATCGACGAGCTGGTCGGCCTTGCGGCGAATGTGTCCGACGAGAAGCCCGCGCGCCAGCCGTTCCGCCAGCACGCGTTCTCGGCGTTCAGCGGGGTCCTTTGACCGGGCCGGGCCCGCCCGGGGCCGACAAAGAGTCTTTCCGCGGGGGCGTCCCGCGGTCTAAAGTCCCACGGAATTGAACTCCCGACCGCTCGCAGTCACCTACCTGTTCACCACCTTCCCGAAGTCGACAGAGATGTTTCTCCAGCGGGAGATAGCGGCTCTGCGGGCGCGGGGGATCCGCCCGAGGATCTACTCGATGTGGGGGGGAGGGGGCGCCTTCCGGGGGATCGACGTGGAGAGCTTCAACAAGTGGAGGCTGCTCGAGCTGATCTGGCTGATCCCGTACGAGACGTGGCGAAAGCCCGAGATCATGCGCCAGCTGCTCAAGGGGCTGGCGACGCGCCGCGCCCCCTCGTGGATAAACTTCTGGGAGAACATGCTCGGTGCGGGCTTCGCCTGCATATACGCGCGCTCGTTCCGCAGGGCCCCCCCCGGGCTGGTCCACGCGGCGTGGAGCGGGGCGCCGGCGACGGCCGCCTGGCTCCTGTGGCGCATGGACGGCTACCGCTTCACGGCGGGGGCGCACGCCTACGATGTCTTCGAGAACGGGGGCGACTGGTGGCTCACCGAGAAGCTTGAGGCCGCCGTGTTCGTCCACACCTCGACGGAGCTCGCCCGCGACGCCCTCATCGCCCGGGGCCTCCCGGCGGACAGGGTCGTGTGCATCCGCAGCGGCCTGGAGCGGCTCCCGGCGCTCAAGCCCCTGCGCTCGTCGCGCGTGCCCCTGAACCTGCTTTCGATCGCAAGGCTCGTGGAGAAGAAGGGGCTCGACCGCCAGCTGCGGATCTACGCCGCGCTCAAGGCCGCGGGCGTCGAGTTCTCGGCGCGCGTCGTCGGGGACGGCCCGCTCAGGGCGAGGCTCGAGCGGCTT
>Ga0209415_10003675_pt1 | contig 28549 bp, 28 predicted proteins | sample PeaSoiSIISIP2007_FD_187696 | JGI IMG/M metagenome (GOLD analysis project Ga0209415, IMG submission 187696) | Peat soil microbial communities from Weissenstadt, Germany - SII-SIP-2007 (SPAdes) (version 2) | ecosystem: Environmental > Terrestrial > Soil > Wetlands > Peat | place: Germany... | reverse complement strand
ACGGTGGATCCTCCGATCGCGCAGAATCGCGAGTGGGAGCATCCGGAAATTCTGGTGGAGTTTGCGGGGCCGGATTCGGGGCTGCTGCTGGAGCGGAGTGGCGAGTTGTTGCGTTCGTTTGAGTTGCTGGCGTCGGAGATTCTGCACTTGCAGGGCAACGAGCACGAGAAGATCTGGTTCGACTGCAAGAATTTCCGGGCGATGCGGATCGACGAGTTGCAGATGGCGGCGCGGGTAGCGGCGGAGCATGTGCGCCGGACGAGCGAGCCATACCGGTTCGGGCCGATGTCGTCGCGGGAGAGGCGGATCGTGCATCTGGCGCTGCGCGAGGAAAAAGATTTGCGCACCGAGAGTGACGGCGAGGGCGGACGACGGTCGGTAGTGGTGTATCCCGGGAATTACAAGACCGCGGCAACGGCTCCGAGACGGGAACGGCGGCCGATTTCGTAGCGGCGGCCGAGCTACGCTCGGCTTAGACGGCCGAGGCTCCCGTCCCCACACGGACATTCACACTGCACAGTTTGCGTGGCAGTTAGTTTCTCGACACTTGACAGGGCAATGAAATCGCGGTTTGATTTGGCGCTCGCGCAGAAGATTTTCTTACAGGAACACCGACGCGGCGATTTTTTTGTGCTACTATCCCGTTCGTCTCGTAATAACTTTCACCGATAGTCGGTGCTGCAAAACAGAAGCTGTCTGCAGTAAAAGAAGAACACAAAATTTCACGGCTGGATTTCCCCCGGACGTTTCGACGCCGGTGCTTTCGTTATTCTGACAAAAAATGTCTCTCACCAGCTCCGCCATCATCCCGAACCCCTGGGTGCGCATCCTTGACGCCCTGGAAAAGAAGGTCAACCGGCACTCCTACGACACCTGGTTGAAGCCAACGCGCTACAGCCACGCCAGCAATGGGGTTCTGTTCGTGCGCGTTCCCACCGCCGAGTTCTGCCACGTCGGCGACAAATACGCAGACCTGATTCAGGAAGCGGTCGATAATCTTGGGCTGGGATACGAGGATGTGAAATTCGTTACCGCGGAGGACGACCCCTCGAACACGCCGATCCGGCACAACGGCGGGCTATCGGCTCCGAGTGCGGGCGGAGGTGCGGGACCGCAGGTCGTGACGGGAATGCATCCGGCGCAGGGGCGGTTCGACTGGGACAGCGCTGCGCAACTGAATCCGCGCTATACGTTCGACGCCTTCGTGATCGGCAGCGGCAACCAGTTCGCGCATGCGGCCTGCCAGGCGGTGGCGGAGCGGCCATCGAAAGCCTACAACCCGCTCTTCCTGTATGGCGGCGTCGGGATGGGCAAGACGCACCTGATGCAGGCGATTGGGCACGAGGTCAAGCGGCGAACACCAGAGGCGGCGATCTGCTATGTGTCGAGCGAGAAGTTCACCAACGAGATGATAAACTCGCTGCGCTACGACAAGATGATCAGCTTCCGGGATAAATTCCGGACGGTAGACGTACTGCTGATGGACGATATCCAGTTTCTGGCGCAGAAAGAACGCACCCAGGAAGAGTTCTTCCACACGTTTAATGCACTGCACGAGTCGATGAAGCAGATCGTGATTGCCAGCGACCGTCCGCCAAAGGAGTTGGCGGAATTCGAGGACCGCTTGCGTAGCCGGTTTGAGTGGGGGCTGATTGCCGACATTCAACCGCCCGACCTGGAGACAAAAGTCGCCATTCTGCAAAAAAAGTCGGAGCAGGAACGGGTCACGCTGCCGACGGATGTGGCGTTGTTTATCGCGTCGAACATCCGCTCGAATGTCCGGGAATTGGAAGGCGCGCTGATTCGCTTGGTGGCGCATTCTTCGCTGATTGGGGCGGAGATTACGCTTCCCTACACGCAACAGGTCTTGAAGAATTTCATCGATTCGCAGGCGCGCAAGGTAACGATTGAATCCATTCAGAAGGCGGTGGCTGAGCAGTTTGGCCTGCGCCTGGTGGAAATCAAGGCGAAGAATAATTCGCGATCGATTGTGTATCCGCGGCAGATTGCGATGTACCTGGCAAAACACCTTACGGAAGCTTCACTGCCTGAAATTGGGCGTCAGTTCGGTGGAAAGCATCATACAACGGTATTGCACTCGGTAGATAAAATTGAAGAGGTCCGCAAGAACGACAAGGATTTGAACAGGCTACTCAATAAACTGACCGAGCAATTGGGCGCGTAGATTTTGGTTTTCCGCAACTTTTCCACTCATTAGACTATTTTTCCTGCCTTCTAGCTGTGGAGTGTTTGTGGAAACTGTGGGAGACAAGACAGAGAGTTTAGGACGGTCCGTAGATTACGGTGGTATTAGCTGAAGCGGGGAGCGGTTCTCCACACCAGTAGTTGGTATGGAAGCCACTGTACCGCAGAGACATGAACCACTTTTCCACTTCTCCGAAGCGCCTACGGTTACTACTGGTCTTCTTGCTTTTATATTTGATATAAGAAGAGAACAGAAGTAGAGCTGGTTTGACAGTTCTTGAGGCTTTGCTCAACCTAAACCAGTTCTAGAGTTGGGAGACCCAATATGCCGGTGGAAGTCGCCCCTGCCGCAGCTACAGCAACCATGGAAATTACGGTCAGCAAGTCTGAGCTTCTTCGCGAACTGACAGCCACTCAGGGCGTGGTGGAGCGCAAGACCACAATCCCTATTCTCTCCAATTATCTTTTCGAGGCTGGGGGGGATAAATTGTCGCTGACAGCGACGGACCTCGACCTGAGCCTACGCACGTCGTGTATAGCCAAAGTCAAGAAGGAAGGCGCATGCACGATTCCGGCGCGCAAACTTTACGATTACGTGAAACTCCTACCAGACGCCGACATTACCATCAGACTACTGGAGAACCACTGGGTCAGTATTCGCTGTGGGCGGTCCAACACGAAGATGGTAGGCATGGCGCGGTCGAATTTCCCTAGTCTGCCAGTATTTCCGTCAGCGGGGGCGATCAAGATTCCAGCGGGAGTACTGCGGTCAATGATTGCGAAGACGGGATTCGCGATTGCCAGCGAGGAGTCACGCTACACGCTGAATGGAGCGTTGATGGTGCTGAAGCCGGAGTCAATCACGATGGTTGCGACCGATGGCCATCGGCTAGCGCATGTGGAGCGTGGCGGAGAAAAGTTTGAAGGCGTGTCTGGCGAGATGAAGACGCTCATTCCGAAAAAGGCGATGGATGAGTTGAAATCGCTGCTCGATTCCGATGTCGAGACCATTGATTTTGCGAAGGACGAGTCCACGCTGTTCTTCCGGGTGGGGCCGCGATTGCTGACGTCGCGGCAGCTTACGGGGCAGTTCCCCAACTATGAGGCGGTGCTGCCGAAAGACATCTCGAAGTCGATTGCGTTGCACGGCGAAGAACTGGGAGCCGCGATCGCGCGCGTGGCGCAGTTTGCCGATGAGCGCTCGCGGGCAGTGCGGCTGCGCCTGGAGAAAGGCGAGCTGAAAATTTCCGCATCGTCGACGGAGACGGGCGAGTCAGAGGATTCGATCGAAGTCGCCTATGACGCCGAGCCGATGGCGATCGGATTCAATGCTCAGTACCTGATGGACTTCATCAAGGCGACCGGGTCGTGCGAAGTGAAACTGGAGTTGAAGGATGCACAGTCTGCCGGTCAACTGCGCCCAGCGGAAAACGAAGACTACAAGTACAGGTATATTGTGATGCCGATGCGGATCTGAGAAGGCTATTCCAGGAAGCGGAGTAAACGGTATGCTATCCGGCTTCAAGCAATTCATCCTGCGCGGTAACGTGGTGGATCTGGCGGTGGGCGTGGTGATTGGCGCGGCGTTTGGGTCGGTGGTCACCGCGCTGGTCAAGGACCTGATCAATCCCCTCATTGCGCTGGTGGTCGGCAAGCCGGACTTTACGGGGATCTCTTTCGCAATCAGGGGTACGGTGTTTCCGATTGGCGATTTCTTCACCGCGGCGGTTAGTTTTCTGCTGGTCGCGGCTGCGGTTTACTTCTTTGTTGTGACCCCGATCAATGCGTTAATCGCGCGAACGCGGAAGGCTCAAGTGCCGGCGGATCCGACCACCAAGAAGTGTCCGGAATGCCTGAGCGAGATTCCGATTGATGCGCGGCGCTGCAGCCATTGCTCGGAGCCGGTGATGGGCAAGGCGGCGTAGCTCGAGCGGCGGTGCCAACGGTCAATCTGTAATCGTTACCCGCTTGGAGCGCCCATCGAATGTGATAACCCAGTTTCGCAAAATGTCTCTGCCAATCAAACATGCGTAGTGTCGCTCTTTCGCGAAAACGGCCGAAACGATGCGAATGGGGTCTAATGTTCGCAGGCTGGTACCGGGAAAACTGATAGCTCCGGCGTGTTCCGCACAGCGGTGTGTGGCACCGATTGCTGTTATCTCGCTCCCCTCATTAGTCTGAAAGAGCTTGCAGTAGTTGGCAAAGACCCTGCTGATCACGGTGACAGACGCCCCGGTATCTAGAAGCGCCCTCATTGGGCGGGGTCCAGGATACTCCAGGCCAATAGCATGCCCAGCCTCAATGACGTCACGTGAATTCATTACTGTGACGTCAATGCAAGGGCCAGGATCGGTCTGGTCGAAAGGATCCCAGCTGAGTTCAACGCGGGCCATTCTATGAGACAAAATATACTGGCTCGGTCATCCACACTTGCTTTATAAGAAAACCCCGACGAACTCCAAACTTCTGCAGACCAGCCTTGAAGGCCTCTGCGTAGCTGCCGAAGAATCCTTCCGCGATGACGTCATCTTGGATTGCAACATACTGGCCAGGGTGCGAATGCGACCACTCTTTACGGTGCTTTTCAAACACCTTAAGCTCCGCCGAGAAAGGCCCAGTAGGCGCCATCTGAATCCCTCCAAATCTTATTACGCAATTACCTTTGATTGTCAGGGTCAAATTTCGTTAATACGTTATTGCACTATAACGTAATAATGTAACAATGCGACAATGCAGTCAATAGCAATCTGAACCATGAGCCCGAGAGAGAAGCACATCCCCGACGATGCTCACCGGACCTCGGTTTGCCTCACAGCCGAGGACCGGGCAGCCATACGCTGGGTCAGCGAGATCCGTCGGGCCAAGAAAGACAAGAGAACCACTAGCAACGACATTCTTGTCGATGCGCTCTGGTATTTTCTGGAGAAGACGGAGGGCAAGACCAAAGATCAGATCCGGGCCATGGTGCCGGCCGTTCCGGTAGACGAGCACGCGCAAAACAAGGTCACGCAGATGCCAAGGCCGAAAAACAGACGATGAACCGAGTGCAAGGGTCGGCGATTGCAAAACTGACCCATCACTACGCATGCCTTGGCGAAATTCAGCGGATTCCTGTAAAATCTAAGTTTCGGCAACAGGCCTGGAAGGATTCTAGAGTTATGGCACGAGTCTGTGATATCTGCGGCAAGGGGCCGCAGTTCGGCAATACCATCAGCCACGCCCACAATGTGAGCAAGCGGCGCTGGAACGTCAATCTGCGCCCGGTTCACGCCAAGGTGGGAGCCGCTACCAAGCACATCCGCGTCTGCACTTCCTGTTTGCGCAGCGGCAAAGTGGTTAAGGCGTAAGAGATCAGAGCCCGCAGCGATGTAAGAATCCTGCGGGCATTTGTGTCCTTGGGCAGTGGAGAGCGCTGCCGAGCTTCGCTCGGCTGGACGGGCGAGGCGCCCGTCCCCACACGAGCCTTGCTACTTCACGTCTACTAAACGCACGTCGAAGATCAGCGTTGAATTGGCCGGAATGACCCCCGGGTAACCCTTTTCTCCGTAGGCCAAGTCTGGCGGGATACGGAGCTGACGCTTGCCCCCCACCTTCATGCCGGTTACACCTTCATCCCAGCCCTTGATGACCTGACCAGCACCCAGCTCGAACTCGAATGGTTTGCCGGTGCCGACCGAGCTGTCGAACTTCTTGCCGTTAGTGAGCCATCCGATGTAATCGACTTTGACGTGCTGTCCGGATTCGGCGACCGCGCCGGTGCCGACTTTGATGTCCCAGTATTCAAGGCCGCTGGCGGTCTTGGTGGGATCGCCGGTGACTTTAGTGGGCCGGCTGATGGCGGGCTTCGCGGTCTGGCCGACGACAAGGCCGACCAGTACGAGCAATGTGATGACTAAAATGACAGTTTTCATAGTTCCCCTTTTCGTCTTTCGTTAGGTTCTTCCACACAATATTCAAGCAAGCGCGATCACGTCAATTTCGACCAACACGTCCTTCGGCAGACGGGACACTTCGACGGTGGAGCGGGCTGGCGGCGACTGCTTGAAGTAGCGGCCGTAGACTTCGTTCATGGCAGCGAAGTCTCCCATGTTCTTCAGGAAGACGGTGCAGCGCAGAACTTTCTCCAAGCCGCTGCCCGAGGCCTGCAAGACTGCGGCCAGGTTCTTGAGTACGCGGTCGGTCTGCGCGCTTATGTCGCCGGGGATGACCTGCTGGGTGGCGGGATCGATGGCGATCTGTCCGGAGGTGAAGATCAGGCCCTGGGCTCGAATGGCCTGCGAGTAGGGGCCGATGGCTTGCGGGGCTTGGGCGGTCGAGATTACTTCGCGCATGATTCCTCCTAAGCATTATCACGAAGGCTGATTAACTCAGATTGGCGCGCTGGAAGTCAAACGCGTGAGACCGATTTATGGTAGATTCCCGATTCTGCGCCTAATGTGAGAACCACAAGTAAAACAGTACCTCGATGGGGACGACCCAAATCAAGACAGTGTTTGCGCGCGGGAACACCCACCCAGTCCCGTGAATCACGTTCCTTAATTTCAGGGCCGAGATCGAGGACGCGAAACCTGTGCAGACAAAAATCACCCAGAGTTTGGGTCCCCGGATAGAAGGCTCAACAAGAGACAGGGCGAAGCAGATGAACGCCGCAAGCATCCACAGCACGTACTGGAGTGTGCGATTCTTTTTCCCTTCGATGGAATTCACTTGCTCAGTCATACCAGATCTCAACTCCCAGTAGTCTCTAGAACAGCGAGCTCTGCCGCCGATTAGGCGTAATCCCAAAATGCTCGTAAGCAAGCTGGGTCGCAACGCGTCCTCTCGGCGTGCGGTTCAGGAAGCCTATTTGGATCAGGAAGGGCTCGTAGATTTCTTCGATGGCGTCTGGTTCCTCGGCTAGCGCTGCGCCTAGCGTATTCAGGCCCACCGGGCCTCCCTGGTATTTCTCGATGATGGTGAGCAGCAGTTTGCGGTCGACTTCGTCGAAGCCGTGGCGGTCTACTTCCAACATGCTCAGGGCGGACTGGGCGGTAGCGAGATCGATGGAGCCGTTGGCTCGGACCTGGGCGTAGTCGCGGACGCGGCGCAACAGGCGGTTGGCGATACGCGGCGTTCCCCGGGAGCGGCTGGCGATTTCGATGGCGCCGGGACGATCGATGCCAACGCCGAGGATCTCGGCGGAACGCTCGACGATGATGCGCAGGTCGTCGTGAGTGTAGAACTCGAGGCGCAGGAGCAGCCCGAAACGCGAGCGCAGGGGCGCGGAGAGGAGTCCGGCGCGAGTGGTGGCTCCGATGAAGGTGAAAGGCTTGACGTCCATGGTGTGGGTGCGCGCGGACGGGCCCTGGCCGATCATTATGTCCAGTTTGTAGTCTTCGAGCGCGGAGTAGAGGATCTCTTCGAGCGCGGGCTGCAGGCGGTGGACTTCGTCAATGAAAAGCACTTGGCGGTCGCGAAGATTGGTGAGGATCGCGGTCAGGTCGCCTTTGATCTGCAGCGTGGGGCCGGAGGTCTGCTGGAAGGCGGCGCCGAGTTCGTTGGCGATGATGTTGGCTAGCGTCGTCTTGCCCAAGCCGGGCGGGCCGTAGAGAAGGACATGATCGAGCGCTTCGCCTCGGGACTTGGCGGCTTGGATGGCTACGTCCAGATTCTCTTTGACTTTGTTCTGGCCGATGAATTCCTGCAGGCGCTGCGGGCGGAGCTTGAGCTCGAAAGAGGAATCGTCTTCGACAGGGGCGGCGGAGACGAGGCGGTCTTTGAGAACTGGATTATCTTTGGCGGCGGACACTGAAGGCGATGGTAAAGCGAAAAACGGAATCAAGCAATTGCCGCCCCGGAAACGGTTGCGGAGCTTCGCTCCGCTTGGACGGGCGAGGCGCCCGTCCCCACACTTGCCCGTCCCACACTGGCAATTACTGGCCGATTACTCCCACCCGCACGCCTTTCAGCTTGCCCACGTCGAACCAGGCTGTCTTCTGGCCGAACCAAGTCCTGCCGCCGGAGAGTCTGTACTTCTTGCTGGCGGCTGGGAGGTCGCGCGTGGCGAGTAGGTAGGCTACCGGGGTTTCTCCGTACTTGGCCAGATGCTCCGAGAGCCAGCCTCCGCCCGAGGGAGCGGCTAGGATCACGGGCTCGCCGGGGAAGTAGGCTAGTTTGCCGATGTCTTTCTGGGTTTCGGTGAGCGGGTCGGCCCAGCCGTACGCCTTGCGGAACAAGGCAATTGATGCATCGAGATTGTTGACGCCGAGGACGATGTATTCGATACCGCTGACCGGCGCTCCTTGCAAGCCGGCCGAAGTCTGGACGCGCCAGGCGCGCGGCGTTTCGTCTTCGATGATGAAAGGCAGCGTGGAGCCCGGCGTTCCGGAGCCTACGTCGGCGGTCGTCCACTCGATCGACATACCGTCGGGACGCTTGCGGCTGCCACGCTCGGGAACCGTGACGGGAATTCCGGCCTTCTTCAGGCGGTCCGCTTCCTGCAGCAACACGTTGGAGCCCACCGCCCAGGCGCAGGTGACGGCATCGTCGGACATATACTTCGCCCAGTCCGAACCGGCGGCCGCACCCGGCTTTACCGGCGCAATCAGCTCAAGGTAAGTCCCGTCGTCGAAGCCAAGGAGGGCCATCTGGGTCATACCGTTGCCGTGGGCGCCGCCGACGTCTGGAGTCAAGCCCACATCGGTAAAGACCTGGCGAAGCGCGTCCAGATTCGATCCGCAGACCGACGCGTGATCGAGTTCCAGGACTACGGTCTTGCTTTCCTGAGCCATTGCGGAGTGGGAGATCAGTAAGAGAACGAGCGTCGGCAAGTACAAGCGGGAGCAGATCGGGGAAGTCCGCTTGGGCATACGTGCCTCCTTAAGAAGGAAGAAAAAGGAATGGTACGCCACAAAAGGCTTCGGGTGAATCGGTATTTTGGACGGCCGCGGGTGGCCATCCCTGGCGAACGGGACGGGGCCGAGCCCCGTCACCACAGAAATTACTCCTCTTCTTCCTTCACCTCGCCGCGCTCGGCTTTGGCTTTCTCGATAATCTTCTCCTGCAGTTGTTGGGGGACGATGTCGTAGTGGTGCATTTCCATGGAGAAGCTGCCGCGGCCTTGCGTCATGGAAGTGAGATCGGCGCCGTAGGTGAGCATTTCGGCCATGGGCACTTCGGCTTTTACGATGGTGTTGCCGGCTTTGTTATCCATGCCCTGGATGCGTCCGCGACGGCTGTTGAGGTCGCCCATGATGGTGCCGGCGAATTCGTCGGGCACGGTGATCTCGACCGTCATGATGGGCTCGAGCAGCGTGGGCTTGGCCTGTTCCATGGCCTTGCGGAAGGCGATTCGGCCGGCCATCTGGAACGAGAGGTCATTCGAATCCACGTCGTGGTAAGAGCCGTCGTAGAGGATGGCGCGGAAGTTCACCACGGGATAGCCGGCGAGGTAGCCGCGGGCGGCGGCGTCTTTGATTCCCTTTTCGACGGCGGGAATGAAGTTGCGCGGGATAGCGCCGCCGAAGATATCGTTGACGAATTCAAACTCAGCTCCGCGCGGCAGGGGTTCCATCTTGATTTTGCAATCGCCGTACTGGCCGTGGCCGCCGGTCTGCTTCTTGTGGCGTCCCTGGACGTCGGCTTTGCCGCGAATGGTTTCGCGATACGGCACCTTGGGCGCTTTTAGAACTACCTCGGCGTGGTAACGCTTCCTCATCTTCGAAACCACGACTTCGATGTGCTGCTGTCCGGTGCCTGCGATCAGGAATTCCTTCGTCTGCGGGTCGCGGAAGAAGCGCAGCATAGCGTCTTCTTCCATCAGCTTGTGGAGGCCTACGCCTAACTTGTCTTCGTCGGCGCGGCTTTTCGGCTCGATGGCGAATGTGATGGCGGGCTCAGGGAGCTGCACGGCGGGATAGCGGATGGGCGACGCTTTATCGCCCAGCGTGTCGCCGGTAAGAGTTTCTCTGAGCTTGGCGACCGCACCAACATCTCCGGCATGCAACTCTGGGATTGGGACCAACTGCTTTCCCTGGACGACGGCAATACGCGCGAACTTCTCTTGCGTGTTGCGATTGTAATTCTGCAGCGCTGCTTCGTCCTTCAGCACGCCGGAAAACACCTTGAAATAGGAAATGCGGCCGGCGAAGGCATCGGACATGGTTTTGAACACGTAGACGGACGCTGGCTCGGTGTCGGTGCCTTGGCGCTTGGCCGGTTCGGAGTGGCCGTCGGGCGTCCACTCGGTAAGCGCGTGATGCTCGCTGGCGGCGGGGGTGTAGTCGACGATGAAATCCATGAGCTCATCGACGCCGATGTTGCCGAGGCCGGAGGTGAAGAGGACGGGGAAAATCTTGTCTTCGCGGATCGCTTCGTGCAGAGCGGGAACCAGGTGCTCCTCGGGGATGGTCCCGGTTTCGAAGAACTCTTCCATCAACTCGTCTTTGCCCTCGGCTACCAGCTCTACCAATTTCTCGTGAGCTTCCTTGGCGACGCCGGCCATGTCGGCAGGGATGGGGCCTTCCTTGCCCTTGCCGTTTCCACCCATCTCGTAGGTGTAGGCCTTCATGCGGACGAGATCGATGACGCCGCTGAGACTTTTCTCGCTGCCGATGGGAAGTTGCAGCGGGGTGACGGCGCGTCCAAAGGCTTTGGTAAGCGATTCCAGCGTGCGGTTGGCGTCGGCGCGCTCGCGGTCCATGCGGTTGACGACGATCATGCGTGGCAGATTGACCTCGTCGCAATAATTCCAGACACGCTGGGTGACGACCTCGACTCCGGCTACACCGTCCACAACCACTAACGCCGCGTCGACCACGGGCAGCACCATCTTGGCTTCGTGGACGAACATGTTGAAGCCGGGAGTGTCGAGGAGATTGATCTTGACCTTCGAATCCGGCTTGCCCCACTCGACGAAAGCCAGGCCGGTGGAAATGGACATCTGGCGGGCGATTTCTTCTTCGTCGTAATCGGTGGTGGCGGAGCCGTCGTCAACGCGCCCTAGACGCGGCGCGGCTCCGGCGGTGTAGAGCATGGCGGACACCAGGGTAGTTTTTCCGGCATGCCCGTGTCCGATAAGGGCAAGGTTGCGGAGATTGGCTGCTGCGTACACTTTCACGGGTTGTCTCCTTCCGCAGGCTTACGGGAAGGGTGATAAGGCCCGGAATGAGAATGGAAACAGGGTACAGGCCAGCCCAACATCACCTGCGAAACTTTTGATGCTAACACAGGGGGTGGGGATGGTTCCACGTAGGGGACCGCCAAGCGGCCGTCCCTGCGCGAGCACAGCCTGTTATAACGTTGCGCTCTTCTCCTCGATCAGCTTCTTAATCTTCGCCAGGAAGTCAACCGTACCCATGTCTTCGGTCTTCTCTTTGCCGCGGGTGCGGACGTTGACTTTGTTGGCTTCGGATTCTTTGTCGCCGACCACCAGCAGGAACGGCACTTTTTGCATGGCGTGTTCGCGGATTTTTGCGTTCATCTTTTCGTTGCGGGAATCTACTTCTACGCGCACGCCTCCTGACCGGAGTTGCGCCGCAACTTTTTCCGCGTACTCGGTGTGGCGCTCGGCTATTGGGATCATTGCCACCTGCACCGGCGCGAGCCACACCGGGAAGGCTCCGGCGTAGTGTTCGATGAGGACGCCGAAGAAGCGCTCTACCGAGCCGTAGAGGGCGCGGTGGACCATGAGCGGCTGCTTGCGGGTGCCGTCTTCGGCTACGTATTCGAGTTGGAAACGCTGCGGCAGGTTGAAGTCGAATTGCACGGTGGAGAGCTGCCAGAGGCGTCCGATGGCATCTACCAGCTTCACGTCGATCTTGGGGCCGTAGAACGCGGCCTCTCCGGGGATGGTCTTGTATTCGATGTTCAGCTTCTTCAGCGCGCTCTCCAGCGTATGGTTGGCGAGGTTCCACTGTTCGTCGGTGCCCAGGAAGCTTTTCTTGTCGTTTGGATCCCAGGTGGAAAGCTCGGTCTGGAATTTGTCGAATCCGAAAGCTTTCAGTACGGCGAGCGCGAACTCCAAACAGCCGACGATTTCAGTTTCGATTTGATCGGGCGTACAGAAGATGTGGGCGTCGTCCTGGGTGAAGCCGCGTACTCGCAGCAGACCGTGCATCACTCCCGAGCGCTCGTAGCGATAGACGGTGCCGAGTTCGCCGAGGCGGACGGGAAGATCGCGATACGACTTCAGCGAATCTTTATAGATCAGGATGTGGCCGGGGCAATTCATGGGCTTGAGACGATATTCGGCGTCGTCGAGTTCCATAGCGTCGAAGAAATTCTGCGAATAGTAGCCCTCGTGGCCCGAGGTAAAAAACAGCTGACGGCGCGACACGTGCGGCGTGCAGACTAGCGCGTAGCCGCGGCGCAGGTACTCTTCTCGCATCCAGTCTTCCATCTCCTTGCGGATGATGCCTCCCTTGGGATGCCAGAAGATCAGGCCGGGGCCGGCTAGTTCTTGAATGGAGAAAAGATCTAGCTGTTTGCCGAGCACGCGATGGTCGCGCTTTTTCGCTTCTTCGATGCTGTTGAGGTAGGCGTCGAGATCCTTCTTCGAAAAAAACGACGTGCCGTAGATGCGCTGCAGTTGCGGATTCTTTTCGTCTCCCAGCCAGTAGGCGCCGGCGATGTTGAGCAGCTTGAAGGCTTTGATTTTTCCGGTCGAAGGGACGTGCGGACCGCGGCAGAAATCCTGGAACTTGCCGGTTTTGTACACCGAGATTTTTTCATCAGGCTTGGTGAATTGCTCGATGAAATGGCACTTCATGAAGTCGCCTTCGCCCTTGAACTTTTCCAGACCCTCTTTGCGGGGAAGGAATTCGCGGGCGTAGGGCAGGTTTTGCTGGACGAGTTCGTGCATTTTCTTTTCGATCTTTTCCAGATCTTCGGGGGTGAAGGCGGTCTCGCGATAAAAGTCGTAGAAGAATCCGTTCTCGGTTGCGGGACCGTGGCCGAGCTTGGTCTCGGGGAAGAGTTCGAGCACGGCGGCGGCCAGCAGGTGAGCGGACGAATGCCGGTAGACTTCGAGCGACTCGGGATCGCGGTCGGTGAGGATGCGGAGGTCGGTGTCCTGGTCGAGCGGACGGGTGAGGTCGATCAAGTCGCCATTCGTTTTGGCGGCCAGAGCGGCGTCGGCGAGACGCGGGCTGATGGACTTGGCAACGTCGAGCGCGGTGGTGCCCTTTGCGACTTCCTTGGTGCTACCGTCGGGGAACTTGATATGAATGCTGTCAGACATGGTTAGGCCTTGTATTCTGCTGAATCCCTGAAGTTTATCATTCGCTCGCGCCGTAGCGTGGCCGTCCCTACGTACATCTGGGCGCGGCGTGCAGCGCTTCGATTGCCGCCTTTACTTTGGCAGATACCTCTTCAGTATCGCGCACGATTAACCCAGCGGTTGAGATAGGCTCGCCAACCCGCATTTCCAGCGACTGGCACTTGATGTGGTAGGTATTCATGGGCAGCAGGCCGAAGGTGCCGACGAGGGCGACGGGCACGATGTCGGCCTGCGCTTTGATGGCGAGGAAGAATGCGCCCGGCAGAAAGGGTTGAACCTCGCCATTTTGGGTGCGTCCGCCCTCGGGAAAGATGACCAGCGGCATGCCGCTGCGCAAGCTCCGCAGAGCCGACTTGACAGCACCGATCGAAGCCGCCGGGTTCTGCTGGTTGATGCAGACCTGCCCGGAGCGCTTCAGATGCCAGCCGATGAATGGGTAGGCGAGCAATTCGCTCTTGAAGACGATGCGGAATTGAAAAGGCAAGTAGACGTAGAGGATCGGAATGTCGAGTGCCGAGGCATGCGTGACTGCATAGACGCGGGGCTTGTCCCGCTTGCCCTTGTCGAATTCGACATTGCCGGTGACTTTCACCGGCGACAGGATCGTCTTCATGATCAGCCACGACCAGAGGCGGGCGAAATCGTGTTGGATGCGCCCGCTGCGGTCGAAGAGCGAGGAGATCAGGGAAAGCGTGGCCAGAACCGTGGTGTAAGCCCAGATCAGCGGATTCAGAATAAAATACGAGCGCAGACGGCTGAGCCAGCCGTGGTGGAGTTTGGGGCCAGTGGCCGGACGGTTTTCGGACCACGCGGGGGTAGCCTCTTTCGACGACTCGCTGGGGCGCAGTTCTTCCCGCTCTTTTTCGGGCTCCACAGTTGTGGCGATCTTGTTCACGTTTTCTATTCTGCAAATATCTCGCGGGCAAGAATGCCCGCGACCACACGTTCTTAGATGCTGACGCCTAGCGTTCGCATCGCTTCTCCTACCACGTAAATCGAGCCGGTCACCACGATCAAGCCGCTGGGACCGGCGATTTGCTTCGCTTGCTTCAGGGCCGATGTTACATTGTCCGCCTCTCGAATATCCATCCCGTAGGCCACACGCGCGGCTGCCTGCCGGATCTCATCCGGGCTGGCCGAGCGTGGATTGTTGGCGTGGGTGACGATCACGTGTTGGGCGATGGGGAACAGAATCTCGGTAATTTCCCGCACCGCCTTGTCGCGCATCACGCCAAACACGATCGTGATCTCGCGGCCGTCCGGGTAAGCCGCCGAAAGCGTCGACCGCAACGCCCAGGCTCCGGCCGGATTATGCGCCACATCGAGCACACATTCAGGGCTGTCTCCCGTAGCTGGTAGCATCTGAAAGCGCGCGGGCCACTGGGTTTGGCGGATGCCTTGCGCGATCGTCTCCGGCGTGATCTGCGTGATTCCCCGGTGGTGCAGTTCCTCGGCGGCGGCGATCGCCAGCGCCAGGTTGCGCAGTTGATGGCGGCCCACCAGCGGCGACTCGACCATAATCGTCTGGCCGTCGACGTCCAGCGGGTAGCGTTGCTCCTGGGCACTGGCGAACGGGTCGCTTCCGGGCGACACCGGTGGCACATAGGGCACGGCATTCACGGCTTGAGCGCCCGCATTGAAAATTGCGTTTCCGATCACCTCGTTGGCTTCGGGCAACTGCGGCAGCGTCACCACGACGCCGTCCGGGCGGATGATCCCGGCTTTTTCGCGAGCAATCTCCGCGATCGTTTCACCCAGATACTTCTGATGATCCAGGGCAATGTCGGTGATGATGCTGAGGCGCGGATCCACCACGTTTGTGGCATCTAGGCGCCCACCCATGCCGACTTCGAGCACTACCATGTCGGGGTTGCTGCGGGCGAAATATTCAAAGGCCATCGCGGTGAGCATCTCAAAGAAGCTGGGGTGCCAGGGCAGATCGCCTTCTGAAACCAGGCGCTCGGCGGTGCGGTCGACCACGTCATGGAGCAGAGCAAAATCGTCGTCGCCGATGGGTTCACCATGGAGGCGAATGCGCTCGTTAATGCGGACCAGATGCGGCGAGGTGTAGAGTCCTGTCTTCAACCCGGAAGCTTGCAGTATGGACGCGAGAGTTGCGGCGGTCGAACCTTTGCCGTTCGTGCCGGCGATCAGCACCGATGGGAAACGATTTTCCGGATGTCCTAAAGCGGCCAGCAGCACGCGCATGTGCGCTAGATCGAACTTGTGCGGCGGCGCCTGCGCCAACTCGTGGCCCAGCGCGTATATCTGCGCGACTGCGGTTTCGTAGGACATCGGTCGTTCGTCGCTGGTCGTTGGTCGTTAGTCGTTCGCGAACTCGGGAGGTACTCATCTTCCGCTGTTCGTCCAGCGAGTCCACTTAGGTTAGCAAGTCCGGCCGACGGTTCCGACTGTCTCTCATTAGAAGGAAGCTGCCGGAGGTCAAAGTGCGCTCCGAGAACCCTGAACAGGGGTCCCAACGTCGGGTCGCCAGCGGGAGGGTTTGCTAACGACCAACGACGAACGACCACCGACTGCTCTTACGCTGCCTGCACCATAAAATCCAGGGCCCGCGCGATGTACGGTTTCAACTCCTTGCGCGTGACCACGGCATCGAGCATTCCGTGCTCCAGGAGAAACTCGGAGCGCTGAAAACCTGGCGGCAGCTTCTGGCGGATGGTTTGCTCAATCACTCGCGGCCCGGCGAAGCCAATCAGGGCGCCGGGTTCGGCGATGTTGAGATCGCCGAGCATGGCAAACGATGCGGTCACACCACCGGTGGTGGGATCGGTCAACACCGAAATGTAGGGGACGCGTGCCGTATCCAAGCGGGCCAGCGCGGCCGAGATCTTGGCTAGTTGCATCAGGCTGATCACGCCTTCCATCATGCGCGCGCCGCCCGATGCGGAGACGATGATGAGCGGCGTGCGGGTTTGCGCGGCTTTCTCGATGGCGCGTGTAATAGCCTCACCCACCACCGCTCCCATGCTCCCGCCGATAAACGAGTATTCCATTGAACTGACAATTACCGTACGGCCATTGAGCTTCCCCTGGGCGTTGATGACGGCGTCCTTGAGGCCGGTGGCGGCCTTGGCCTGCTTCAGGCGCGAGGAGTAGGGTTTCAAGTCGACAAACTTCAGCGGGTCGTTGGAAACGAGATTGCCGTCGAAGACTTCGTATTGATTGTCGTCGAGAAGCTGCGCCAGACGGGCGCGGGCGTCGATGCGAAAGTGCTTGTCGCACTTCGGGCAGACGTTGAGATTTTCTTCCAGGTCCTTCTTCCAGATAATCTGGCGGCAGTTGTCACACTTCACCCACAAGCCTTCGGTACGTACGGTCTTCTCGCCCGAAGTGTCCAACTCACCGGATTGTCGCTTGAACCAAGCCATAAGAAGCAGGTCTCAGGTGTCAGGTCTTAGGTCTCAGGAAAACCCGGCTCGTACTGAGAACTGAGAACCGGAACTGAGAGCTAGTATTCGATTCCTCTCTGCGCCATCACGCCCTGCTCGTAGGCGTGCTTGACCTGGCGCATTTCGGTCACAGTATCGGCTAGCTCGACAATTGTCGGATGCGCGCTCCTTCCGGTCAAGATGACGTGTACCGCCTCCGGCTTGTGCTTCAGCGACTCAACCACTTTCGCCGGGTCGAGCATGCCGTAACTGATGGCGTAGTTGATCTCATCGAGCACCACCAAGTCCCATTCCCCGGAGTGGATCGCTTTCTCGGCTTCGGCCCAGGCCTCCTCCACCATGCGCACATCTTCAGGGTCGGGCTTCTCGGCGCCGACCTTCACGAAGCCGCGTCCCATCTGCTTGAGGATGAACTTGTCGCCGAAAGCCTTGACCGCATCGAGCTCGCCGTAATGCCACGAACCCTTCAAAAATTGCAGCATCAGGACGCGCATCCCCTGCCCGACGGCTCGCAATGCCGTCCCCATGGCGGCGGTGGTCTTCCCCTTGCCCGGGCCGGTATTCACGATGATGAGACCGCGGCGAAGATCCGACATAAGGCCGAATTGCTTATTCTACGCGGATGGTCACCGATTACCAATTCCTAGACTTTGACGAAGATCTTCTTACGCCAGAGAAGCCATAGCAGGAGCCAGCAGAATAAAATCGCGGCCACGGAATATATCAGGGATGCGTTAGCGGGGCTCGTACCCAGAGATAACAATCGAGCTTGGGCAGCGTCGTGCCAAAGGATGGCGGTCCCATTCGCTCCTTTTACCGTGAAGGTGTAGCCGGGCCCATACACGAACGAGTCGGCGACGAATCCGGCGATCGCATTCATCCCGAAAACCAGAATCGGCATGGTCCAGGAACCGCGCCACTGTTTGATTTCGAGTATCCAATACAGCAGCGCCAGAAACACCAGTGCGAAGCCACCGCTGAAGAGCGTGAACGAGCTGGTCCAAAGATTCTTGTTGATGGGGAACCAGACGTTCCAGACTTCACCTGAAACCAAGCCTAGAATCCCTAAAAGCAGCATTCGCAGGGCGATTACGCCGCGGCTTCGTCCCGAACGCAGCCACCAGCCAGTTAGCACTCCGATCAAGGTCGTGGCTACGGCGGGGATGGTGCTGATAATTCCTTCCGGATCTCGATTTCCATTGTAGAGATGCCCCATGAACAGCTTGCGGTCGAGCCACGCGACGATGTTTCCGTTCTGATCCATGAACGGTATATCGCGTCCCGGCAGGCCAAAACCGGGCACCGGCAGAAAGCGCAGCATCGCCCAATATCCCAAGAGACAAGCGGCGATGGCGATGAGTTGTCCGCGCCGGTTTGACCAGAGAACAAGAATGGCTGCGGCAAAGTAGCAGAGAGCAATGCGCTGCGTCACTCCCTCAAAACGAAAGCTGTGCCAGTCGGTGCCAATAAATGGGAAGCCATTCACGAACAACCCAACCGCGATCAGAATCAGGCTTCTTTTGAAAGCGTGGAACAGGATCTGTCCTCGCGATTCGCCTCGGCGCAGCCTCGCCGAGAATGAGAACACCATCGACACGCCGACCAGGAACAAGAAAGACGGAAAGATAAAATCAGCCGGCGACCAGCCATTCCATTCCGCGTGTTTGATGGCCCAGTACGCCTTGTCGTCGCTGCCAGGGTTGTCAACGAGGATCATACCGGCGACTGCGAGCCCGCGAAAAACATCGAGGCAGACCAGTCGTCCGTCGTACGGTTTTAAGCTATCTGCTGCTTGGGATGCGATAGGTGCGGTAAGCGTTTGCGTGGCTGACATGACAGAACAATATAGTCCTGCCTGTGGAAGTCGTCTTCATCAACCCGGGTTTCCCACCCAACCAAAAAGGCGGACGGAAGCCAAAACCGTCCGCCTGGTCAGACGAGGAAAGATCCTCTAGGGCATTTCGACGACTCGTGACAGCTGAGGCTGACCTTCGCTCTTGGCTGCGGCCGGATCCTCGGCACCCAGCAAACGCGCGGCAATTCGCAGAGCCTCGATCTCCTTGCGGACCCGCAACAATTCCTGTTCCTTCATTCGCAATACGTCGTACGGATTTTTCATTGGGGGAGGGCCTCATTGACAAATTCAGACTTGTTTCGCCTTGTTGAAAGATACAGTAAGCCAGTTTAACGCCGCTGTGAAGCTGCCAGAGGTTCATCGGGGTTCGGATTCAACATGCGCGACGAGGGGGCTGACTGGCCGCTGCCCCGTTACCATAAAGTTAATGCCCCACGTGGTAGGGATGGTGCTTAAGAATGGTGAAAGCGCGGTACAACTGCTCGACCAGAACCACGCGGGCCAGTTCGTGGGGGAGCGTCATCTTTCCCAGGGACAGCACAAAACCGGCGTGGCGACGGGCTTCTTCGCTGAAGCCGTCGCTGCCACCAATCGCGAACAATAGGGGGATCGCGTTTAGCTGCTCGCGCTCCAGAAACTCGGCCAATTCTTCGGAGGAAAACTGTTTGCCGCGCGAATCGAGGAGAACGAGCTTGTGGCGCTGTTTTCCGGCGGCCAGCGACAAGAGCGCGGTTTCGTCTCGGAAGGCGAGGCCGGCAATGTCGGCGTAGCGCGAGATGCGTTTCAGATACTCGTCGGTCAGAATGTCGATCGCCGGTCCTTTCGTCTTGCCGATCCATGCGACTTTGATCTTCATGGGGTTGTCAGGGCGTCGTCGCTCAGGGAGTCTGTGTCGTACCTTGTCTTTCGCCCCGTTGGGGCTTACTTTGGCTCCGCTTCCTACCCACGGCTTACGCCGTGGGCTAAAATCTTGCGCCGCTTCGCGGCTTAATTCAGGCTATCCCCGAGGCCAAAACAATGTCAGCGCCGAAACGGATTTCATCGCCGACGCGATAACGCTCGATCGCCGCCTTTGCCTCGGCGCGTATGACCGGCCACTGGTCGGCAGGAACCCTTTCCAGCATTGGCCGAAACGGAGCTGATACTTGGCAAAAGTATTCGAAAACTTCTTCCGCGCCTCCTGGCCAGGTCCAGGGCAGATTCTGAGTAGACTCTTCCACATCGCGAAATCCCGCGGCATGCATCACCTCAGAGAGCGAGCCCGCGGCCGCAAATCGAAAAGGATCGGCCGCTCCCGGCGGAAGCATGCTTCCACCTACCCGCTGGTGCACAATCTTGATCGTGGTCTGCCAGTAGGGCTGTTCCATCGGGCCCCAGGCGGCAAAGCAGGCGCGGGCGCCGGGCTTCAACACGCGGCGCAGTTCGCGCAACGCGCGGTGGGGATCGCTGAAAAACATCACCCCGAAGCGGCAGGCGGCGAGATCGAAGCTGTGGTTGGCAAATGGCAACTGGTGGGCGTCGGCTTGCTGAGTCGTGAAGTTGGAAAGCTTCTTATTGCGGGCGCGCTCGGCAGCAATTTGGAGCAGGTCCGAACTTTGATCCACCGCTGTTACCGAACCTTGGGGGCCAACGCGCTGCGCCAGACTGATTCCCGGTTCGCCCGTGCCGCTGGCCAGATCGACGACGCGCATGCCGGGCAACGGACGACAGTATTCGACTAACGCGTCGGTGACGGCGCCGCCCATCGCCGCCGATTTTGCTTTCCACTTTTCCGCAGCCACCAGGCGGAACGAGGAACCCCACGGGGCTGGATTCGGAGCGGACATTTCACTTTTTCTTTCGCAGTTTCCGGAGCGCGGGGGAAACGGCCGTGGGCTTGGTCGCGGTTGTCCGCCGCGCCTTTGGTTTGGCCAGCAGTTCGGCTGGCTCCAGCCGTTTGGCCGACTTCCACAGGCGTTCCAGATCGTAGAACTGGCGGGCCTTTTCGGAGAAAATATGGACGACGAAGTCCACGTAGTCCAGCAGCACCCACTCCGCCTGCTTGTAACCTTCGGAGTGGGTTACGCGCAGGCCGAGTGCCTCCAGGCGCTCGTCCACGGCGTCGGCAATGGCCTGGATTTGGCGGGGATTCGCGCCGCTGCACATCACGAAATAGTCGGTGAAAGCTCCCGAATCTTTTTCCAGTTCGAGAATCGCGACATCTTCGGCTTGTTTGTCCTGGCAGGCGAGGAGGGCTTCAGATACCTGGTGTTTGAGGTCATCCTTTTTCTTCATACGGGATTATTGATTGTAACCTGCGGGCGGACGGCCGAGGGCGGCCGTTCCTACGTGTGCTTTTTGCGATACAAGCCGTGCTTGCGGATGTAATCTGCCACACGCTGGTCCAGCCATCGGGTCAGCGGCTTGCCCTGGGCCGCTGCCGCTCGAATCGCTGTTGCTGAGACGCTTTGGTTGACGCCTTCCAGCAGATGCAGGGTGACGCCGGGAAGAACGAGATCACCTTTTGCGGGCTGCTTATGAAACGGACGCGTCACCGCACTCGGAGGCCGCAAACCTTCCGGTAACGACTCGGCTACGTCGCGCAACGAGTATCCGGGGCGGCTGGCCACGATGAAATCGCACTCACCGAGAAGGGCGGGCGCCTCGTGCCATTTGGCGATATCGCGGAAGGCGTCAATTCCGATCAGAAAAAAAAGGCGGTCGGATTTCTTGAGAGTTTGTTTCAGGCGGCGGACGGTGTCGATGGAATAATTTGCGGCGGCGGGGCTTCGCCCCGCGGGACGGACGAATGCGTCCGTCCCTACGTGGGCGGTTGCTAATTCTGGAGCTTCCAGTAGCGACGGCTTGAATTGCTTTTCATCCTGCGTTGCTAGCGCCACCATGGCATACCGATGGATGAAGGCGGTTAAGGGCTGCTTCTGTTTATGAGGAGGAACGTTCGCCGGCACGAACAGCACCTGGCGCAGAGAGTATAGGCTGGCGGCCGCCCGGGCCAAGGCCAGGTGTCCGCGATGGATGGGGTCGAAGCTGCCGCCGAAAATACCGACATTCATTAGGAGATTTCCTGAAGTGTTACCGCTTATGCCCCGTTAGTTTCGTCGTTGCCGGTCACAGTTGCAAGTCCCGCCGGCAGACTGGGTCCCGAACGCCGATTTGTACCAGTGAGTTTTGCAGGAAAAAGGATGTGAGATTAGGCTAATGGGAAGACGGGTCGTTTTCTCTCGACGTTGGCCCCCAGGTTGTGTGCTGCTTATGTTGCGCACCTGGTCGCTGTACCTCTGGCCACTGTGCCGCCGGGAAACTGCGGTGGACTGCTGTAACTCGCTCGGCGCGCGGGGTGCGCTTAACATGAGCCTATGCGAATGAAACTCCCCATCATCCGCAGGTTTTCCGTAGCTCCGGGACGCGATCCCCTGCTGCGCTACGGCGTCGCTCTCCTGAGTGCGGTGCTGGCGCTGATCCCGACCCTGTTTTTCTCCGATATCGGGGAGAGCCGGCTGGTGGTGTTCGCGGTCGCGGTGATGGTGAGCGCCTGGTACGGAGGATGGAAGCCGGGACTCGCCGCCACCTCTTTCGCGCTCACCGTCAGCGCCTACTATTCGTTCAACGGAGAACAGACTCCCGGCGAATATCGCAAGGCGATCGCGCACCTCGCCTTGTTCTTCGCGGTGGCCCTGCTAATCTGCTGGTTCAACGCGGCCCTGCGCGCTGCGCAGGAGAGCCTGCGCCGGTCGGAGAGCAATTTTCGCTCGCTGGTGATGAATGCGCCGCACGGCATCTGCCGCTGCGATGCGCTCGGGACCCTGCGCGACGCCAACCCCGCGCTGGTCGCAATGTTTGGTTACGACAGCGCCGCCGAACTCACGGGCCGGCATTTGGGAAGCCTGTATGCCGACGCCCAGCAATGGTTTCAAACCGCCGACTATTTTCACGCTGGCAAAGCCTTCAACAACCTGACCACGGAGTGCGTCCGGAAAGATGGCGCGCCTATTGTGGTGCGCATTTCCGGCCGCTCGATTGCGAACGGCGAAGCCGGAGGCACTTTCGAGATTTTTATGGAAGACGTAACTGAGACCCGCACTCTGGAACTGCAACTCCGTCAGGCGCAAAAGATGGAAGCGATCGGGCGCCTGGCCGGCGGCATCGCGCACGACTTCAACAATCTGTTGATGGTGATCTCCGGCTACTCCGAGTTCCTGCTGGAGCGTCTCGGACCCGATCCCCAGCTGCGCGGTCCGGCACAGGAAATCGCCAATGCCACGCAGCGCGCTACTTCCCTGACCCGGCAACTGCTGGCCTTCAGCCGCAAACAGATGCTTGCCCCCAAGGTGCTCGACCTGAATGAAGTGGTGGCCGAGAATCTGAAAATGCTCACCCGCATGATCGGCGAGGATATCGATCTGGTCATGGTTCCGGGTCCAGGTTTGGGCGCGGTCCGCGCCGATCCCGGCCAGATCGACCAGGTCATCATGAACCTTGCAGTGAACGCTCGCGACGCCATGCCGCAAGGCGGCAAGCTGACCATCGAAACCGCCAGCGTCACGCTCGACGAAAACTTTGCGCGTACGCACGCGCCGCTCACCCCGGGCGACTACATCATGCTCGCCATCAGCGACACCGGCATCGGAATGGATAGCGAAACCCAGTCCCGCATCTTCGAGCCTTTCTTCACCACCAAGGGCGCCAAAGGCACCGGCCTGGGACTCTCTACCGTGTATGGCATCGTGAAACAGAGTGGTGGCTTTATCTTTGTCGACAGCCAACCGGAACGCGGCACAGCTTTTCGTGCCTATTTTCCGCGAATTGATGGACGCGAAGAGGTCGCTGCGGCGCAGGATTCTCTCGGCATTTCGCGTCCCGGTCATGGGGAAGAAACCATTCTCTTGGTCGAAGATGAAACTCATCTCCGGCGTCTTGCCCGGCAGTTTCTGGAGAAGCAGGGTTACAAAGTCCTCGAAGCTGAAGACGGCGCCGCCGCCCTGCAAATCGTGGACGGATACCGGGGCACCATCGAGCTGCTGCTTACCGATGTCGTTATGCCGGGGATGAATGGCCGCGAATTGGCCACGAACATTGCCAAGCTACTCCCTGAAATGCGAGTGCTCTACATGTCGGGTTACAGCGAGAATGCGGTTGGCCACGACGGGACGCTCGATGCCGGCGTTAATTTGCTGCAAAAACCGTTCAGCCTTCCCGCGCTGAAAGACCGCGTCCGCGAAGTGCTGGATTCCGAGCGCAATCCCCTGGAGGCCGCGATGTCATCCCGTACTAGTTCAAGCGTTGTTGCGGAAAGAAAAATTCCGCCTTTCCGAGCTCGCCGTTTCAATCTTCATCTCCCCCTGCGCTATCGCCAACTCGGAGAACAAAACTGGCGCGCGGGCACCACCGAGAACATCAGCCGCTCGGGCTTGTTGTTCCAGGCGCAGGAACTGCTCCATCCGAACGTGCTCCTGGAAATCAGCCTAGTGCTGCCGGCGGAAATTGCGGGACTGGCGGCCACCGAAGTCATCTGCCGCGGAGAAGTGGTGCGCTCGGTCGAAGCGCAAGGGCAGGGTGTGAGCCCCGCGCTGGCCGCGAAGATTCTGCAATACCACTTCCAGCACGGAACGCACGTCGGGCAAGCGTAGCTCGTGTGGCGACGGGGCTCCGCTCCGTCTGGGCGGGGCAAAGCCCCGCCGCCACACAAATCCTATACCCGTCTTACCCTTGGACAACTTACCTTCGGGGCTGTTACATTGCGGCCAGTAGTTTGCATCGGTGAGGATCACGATGTCCCTGGTCGTAAAGCTGGAAGACGATCTCGGCGAACGCAGCGAGTGGGTCCTGCTGCACGGGGTGGTTCCCACCAACAACCATGCGGATTTCCTGCTGCTCAGCGGTATTGATCCGTTCGGCAAAACCGTGTTCAACCATCTGCAGATGGAAGCCTTCCTCGAGGAATGGGATCGCGCGAAAGCTCGCGTCCGCGATGAAAGCCAACTGGAGGCTTGGGAGAAAGTAAAGCAGATGGCGGAAACCTGCCGCGACGACCGCGATCTCTATCTGCGATTCGTGGGCAACTGAGTCTGTCATTATGATCGCTATATGACAGATTAAATGGAGTTGTCACGCTAGATCATTTTGACAGCGAAGCCAGCGCCCCGCGAAACAGCACGTCAAAACTCTGGGAACTTTTGCCGCTCCGAGCCACCAGCAGCGCTTTGTCGGCCGCAGCCCTGGGATAGCCCAGATTGACCAGGGCGGAAATGACATCTTCCTCGACCGGGCTAGCCAGCGGTGCGCTCACTTCGGACGCTCCCGGCGCGGGCAGCTTGTCGCGCAGTTCCAGCACCATGCGCTCCGCTGTCTTCTTACCGATGCCTGGAATGCGCGTGAGGCGCGCCAAATCGCCGGCGCGAATCGCTCCGACCATTTCGTCGGCGGGCATGCCGCTCAGGATCTTGATCGCGAGCGTCGGACCAATCCCGCTGACGGTCAGCAACTTTTCAAAGAGCTGTTTCTCGGCCAGACGCAAGAATCCGTAGAGGCTGAGCGCATCCTCGCGAACGTGGGTGTGAATGTGGAGCGCGACGTCAGCGCCTGCCGCTGGCATTTCGGTGAACGTTGGCACGCTGATCGAAACGTCGTAGCCGACCCCATGCGTTTCCACGATGGCCTGGTTAGGATGCTTCGCCAGCAGCGTTCCTCGAAGATGCGCGATCATCTCAGTATTGTATCGGTGAGTATTGTACGGCAGTCTGGGCAGGCGGCGGAAAAAGTACACCTTTTCCTTTCCTTTCCACAAGAAGTTCCGCGGCTCCACAGTATTTACACAGTGCGGGTGCAGTTTTCCGTTGCGCAATTTTTTCCGCTGCCGCAAAGTGCTTGCAGTCAAAAAGCGTGAGATGTTCTGAATCTGTTCCGACAAAGGTTCAGCGTTGCCGGTGATTTTTCGAGAGTGAATCACCGGGGGAAAATCGGCGCATGTCCAGTGCGCCGGCGCCCGGGCTTTGCGGCCTCCCCAGAAGTCCTTCTTGCGAGAAGGATGGACGCTGAGTCCTGACCCTGAAGCGCGAGCCTCTGGGAAGCATCGAGGCAATAGCACTTTTCGGAGTGCGGTGGCGCGATGTGCTTTTGTTCGGCGAGCTCGTTCAGCGATCTCGCCTCGGCGAAAGACGGCAGGCAGAACGTCCGCGATAACAATGCGGCTTGGGTGGCTGGCCCGAGCCGCATTTGTTTTTTGGTCGTCAGCTGTCACCCGCGAAAATCCAACGCTTCAGACAGCTGTGGAATCCCACCCTAACCTCGGAAAAGCACGACGCTAGGATGGGGCACCCGGCCTATCACCCAATCGCTAAGCGGCAGCTGCCTTTAGGCTGTTGGCGGCCTGTTCGATCAAAGCGGCCACAGCTCGGGGTTGAGACACGTAAATGGCATGGCTCCCTTTCGCCTCAACGACCGCAGAGCCCGCCCGTTTAGACATGGAGCGCTGGGCGTCGGGTGGAATCATCTGGTCCTCTGTCGCAATCAAGTACCAGCTCGGCTTCGACTTCCATGCAGGTTCGCTGATCGTACCGCCAAGAGCTTCCAGGCCCCATGGAACCTGTGAGTCGGCCATGAACGCCGCCTTTTCTGGGTCGACATCTCCAGCGAAGGAGGCAGGAAATTTTGCCTTGTCGAGCAACAAGTAGCCGTCTTGTGGTGGCAGTATCGGTGGCACCGGCGCACCAGGCGGCGGATTCTTGATAAGCGAAGCCACGGACTCGCCCTTGTCCGGGGCAAAGGCAGTTATATAGACGAGCCCCGCAACCTTGGAATCGTTTCCCGCTTGGGTAATCACGGCTCCTCCATAGGAGTGGCCGACCAGAATTGCGGGGCCGTCCTGCCCGGCAAGAACGCGCTTAGTAGCCGCCACGTCTCCGTCCAACGAAATCGTTGGATTCTGTACGATGCTGACATCGTAGCCGTCTTGCTTCAGTAACCTATACACGCTCTCCCAGCCTGCGCCGTCTACAAAACCTCCATGAACCAGAACGATATTCTTCATGGATCATTCTCCCTTCTTGACAAGATTTTGTTGTTGTTCCCCGTGAACTGGCGATCTTGGATCTGTTGAGGGTTCCCTTGGGTAGGCAAGTGTAGAGGTGGTTGCTTTTCCTTGTCAACTCGACCTCCTCGCATGGTTCGGGCATTGAGCCAATCGTCAGGCTCATTGTTGGCGAAGAAATCGCCATTTACACCAACAATCACCCTGACTCCTTAGAGTATTTGCTTTTTGTTCGCCATGTGGCATACTGCGTTTGAAGGGGCGGCCGACCACCCCAGCCCACGAAGAGCGCGCGGTCTGGGGACCCTACGACGGGCGGCCGTCCCTGGGTGAGTTCAGCCGCGGGAAATATTTATTTTCGGACGGGTTTTCCTGCTGTGCTCCTCATACGTCCACAGGCGGAAATAAATTACGATGCAGCGCACGCACTTAAACATCGTGGCCACTCTGGAAACCAGCATCGGGCGTTTGCCGGCGAATATTGAAGCCGAGCGCTCCATCCTGGGCGCGGTGCTGCTTGATAATCACGCCTTCAACGATGCGGCCGAGCATCTTAAGCCGGAAGACTTTTCCATTGACTCGCACCGGCGGATTTATTCGCGGATGATGGATCTGGCCGAATCTTCGCGGCCCATTGACATCATCACGCTGGTCGAAGAGCTGGAGCAGAAGAAAGACCTGCAGGCCGTCGGCGATGTGGGCTACATCTCCGGGCTGCTGGACGGCGTGCCCGACCGGCCTTCGATCGAGCACTACGTCAAGATTGTCCGCGACAAGGCCATTTTGCGCGGGCTGATCAGCGTTTCCAACACCGCCATCGCCAAAGCCAGCGAGCAGGCCGAGCCTGCCGATGAGATTCTCAACGACGCCGAGGCCGCCGTCTTCCAGCTCTCCGAGAAGCGCATGGGCAAGGGGTTCCTGGGGATCAAGGAGATTGTTCGCGACTCGTTTGGGTCGATCGATGCTCTGCTCAAGCGTGGCCAGAGGATCACCGGGCTGGAGACCCACTTCACGTTTTTGGACGAGATGACTACGGGATTGCAGAAATCCGATCTGGTGATCGTGGCGGCGCGGCCCTCGGTGGGAAAGACTTCGTTCGCCATGAATATCGCCGAGAACGCCGCCATCGACGACGGCAAGGTGGTGGGAGTCTTTTCGCTGGAAATGTCTTGCGAGGCGCTGGTGCAGCGGTTGCTGTGCTCGCGTGCCATCGTGGACGCGCAGAAATTTCGCACTGGAACATTTTTTTCGTCCGACATGCCCAAGATTCAACGGGCGGCTGAGGAGTTGACTGCTTCTCCTCTGTTTATTGACGACTCGCCGGGGCTTTCGGTCAGCGAAATGCGCGCCAAGGCCCGGCGCCTGAAACAGTCGCAGGGACGGCTTGATTTGCTCGTGGTTGACTACCTGCAACTGATGTCGGGCGGCAGCAAGAGGTTCGAGAACCGGACGCAGGAAGTTTCCTCCATCTCGCGCGGGCTGAAAGCGATTGCCAAAGAACTCGAAGTGCCGGTGCTGGCTTTGTCGCAGCTTAGTCGGGCTCCCGAAAGCCGCGGCGGCGATCACCGGCCGCAGCTCTCCGATCTGCGCGAATCGGGATCGATTGAGCAGGACGCCGACGTGGTGATGTTTATCTTCCGCGAGGAGATCTATAAGCAGGACGACCCCGACCTGAAGGGGCGCGCCGAAATCATCATTGCCAAGCAGCGTAACGGACCTACCGGCAAGTTCAATCTGGCGTTCTTGCACAATTCGACGCGCTTCGCCAACCTGCTTGAGGGCAACAACGAACCCGG